>Ga0256405_10003251_pt1 | contig 34178 bp, 28 predicted proteins | sample RumenRJG_02DNA_FD_189096 | JGI IMG/M metagenome (GOLD analysis project Ga0256405, IMG submission 189096) | Bovine rumen microbial communities from Lethbridge, Alberta, Canada - RJG_02 | ecosystem: Host-associated > Mammals > Digestive system > Stomach > Rumen | place: Canada: Alberta...
ACTACTGCGGCTCTACCTATCAGGTGCCGACGGAATGTCCTGCCTGTGGCTCCAAGGATCTCTTTACTAAAGGCTTTGGTACGGAGAAGATCGAGGCAGAGGTACAGGATATCTTCCCTGAGGCCCGTATAGCCCGTATGGATCTCGATACCACCCGCAGCCGTCATGCCTATGAACGTATCATCAGCGACTTCTCTGCTGGTCGTACGAATCTCCTGATTGGCACGCAGATGATCTCCAAGGGACTCGACTTCGACAAGGTGAGTGTGGTGGGTATCCTGAATGCCGATGCCATGTTAAACTATCCCGACTTCCGTGCTTACGAGCATGGGTTTATGATGATGTCGCAGGTGAGCGGACGGGCAGGACGTAAGGGGAAACGTGGACTTGTGATTCTACAGACGAAAAGTCCTGATCTTCCCCTGATTGATCAGATTGTCCGTAACGACTATCAGGCTTTCTATAAGTCGGTGATAGCCGAGCGCCAGCAGTTCCATTATCCCCCTTATTATCGTCTCATCAATGTCTTTTTGAAGCATCGCTATGACAACGTGGTTGATACGGCAGCCTTGGAACTCGGCAGTCAGTTGCGCCAGTGGTTCGGGTCTCGTGTCTTAGGCCCCGATAAGCCCGCTGTGGCAAAGATCAAGTCGCTCTCCATCCGCAAGCTCGTGCTGAAGCTGGAACCCAGCCTCAACATGTCGGAGGTCCGCAGATACTTAGCGCTTGCCCAGCAGCAGATGCTCCAAGACAAGCGCTATGCCTCGCTCCAGATCTATTACGACATCGATCCGTTGTAATATCTGCCCCACCTGCTGGGCATCTTACTTATTTCCAGTTCTCAGGCCTGTGGACAATATAACCATTCTTCAAAGTTACATTCTCTGGCAGCATCGACTGAACGAACCTTGCACGATAATGTCCTAACCACACGACATGATCGCATTTACTTGCAAGTGCAAAAGACTTTTGTGTAGGTGGGACAAACACGTGAACGGGATGCTCTGGAGCTGCTTGTTTGATAATCTCAACAGATGGTATCATATCACTGTCTGCAGAAACTACGATAGTAATGTCACACCTCTTATTATACATATCTACTAGCATCCCCGTAGCAACCCTGACATCTGATTCTTTTTCTTCGTAAGTCTTGTTTTTGAATCCACAATTCTGACATTTGAACTTCTTTTTCTTATATCGGCCCAGATGTAGCTTGAATTTAGGATTAAGTAGATTGGCACTGAAAAGAACATCTTGATTATCTGCTGCCTGCTGATCATCAAGAGGACGGGCAGAATAATAATTCACTTCTACTAATTCCTGGTTAGGCAGCATCATGCGTTCGAAGAACTTCACAATATCAAGCCAGTAGAAACGTTTCCACTTCACACCACCATTCCGCAAGCCATAATAGAAATTATAGCCATCTACATAAACAATAACTTGCTGTTTCTTTTCCATATTATTAAATTTAAAATAAAGCCCCCTTTCGGAGGCTTGTGCTTCGGTATATCTCACCCGAGCGGGATTTCGAATGCAAAGATACGATATTATTGGATAACTTCCAAACAATTCCAAACTTTTTTGCTTTTTCATCTAAAAAACTTTTGAGTTTCAGAAATATTTCTTATCTTTGCCCCAAATTCAGGGGAGAAATCCTGAATATAAATGCATATGCTTTTTATTTCGCGCTTACCGAAGATGTCTGGAAAACTTATTTTGGAATAGCTCGATTTATAAAGCAAGGGGACTCCAGAAACGGATAGTCCTACCACAAACAAGCTATGCGCACGCTACGGCGTGAAGCATTCTTATAAGTGGTAGGGGGTTCCATTTCCAGACACGCCCCTTAGGTAAGCGCGTAAGAGTGGTCACGCCTTTTTTACGTCTATTACTTTAGCATTTACATGTTTAACTTAAAATAACAAGCATTATGAAGAAAATTATTTTGTGTTTGACACTATTTTCTTTCTGCGCATTTGCTCAAGCTCAGCGAAAGACAAAAATAGTGGAACCCGTTATTCAAGAGAATCCTGATGTGGGAGGTAAAGTAATTAAAAGAAAAGTGGCTATTGGTAGATTTACAAACGAAACGCAGTATGCTAAAGGTATCTTCTACGACAAAGAAAACGATCCTATGGGAAAACAAGCACTTGACATTCTATCTGCCAAGTTGGCTGCATCTGGGAAGTTTTTGCTTTTGGAACGAAGCGACCTTGCTTCACTTTTAGAAGAAGCAAAAAAAAGCGATAATGGCTTGGCAACTATTGGTGCAGATTATATGATTATAGGATCAATTACTGAATATGGTCGTAAGAACGTAGGTAAATCAGGTGTGTTCTCAACAACAAAAAGCCAAATTGTTGAAGCTGCCGTTGCAGTCCGCCTTGTTGACGTATCTACAGGACTTATTATTTATTCAGACGAAGGTAAAGGGTCTGCAGAACTAACAACAAGAACAACCATGGGTGTTGGAGGTAAGGCCGATTTTGATGCCACTCTTAGTGATAAAGCGATTTCAGAAGCAATAGGACAGCTTGTTGAAAACATAATCAATAAATGCACAGACAAACCTTGGCGTACATTTTTCTTATCATTTGATGCAGATGCACAACTTATAGCAGGTGGAGCTAGCCAAGGCTTAAAAGTTGGCGACAAATTTGTAGTAAAAACAAAAGGAAAGACTGTAAAAAATCCTCAGACTGGTGTAATGATTGAACTCCCAGGTAAGAATATAGGAACAGTTACAGTTACAGAAATGGGTGGAGATACTCCAGAAACAGAGTATTCATTTGTCTCATTCTCTGGTGACAATTCGGCAATTGATGCAGATAAACTAACGAACTATTACATCGAAGAAACTAAATAGCTTATGAAAAAGAATCTATTATTTGCTTTGTTAGCAATCACTTGCTTTCTTGTAGGTTGTAAGACGAGTTTTCCTGTGGCACAGCAAACAGGAAAAGAAGATATGGCCTATCTTGTTTTCGTTGGTCCACGCCAAACCTATGGTAACGGTTCTAAGCTTGTTCAAGTTGATGTGGACGGAACAAAGTTTGATGCAAAAGTTGTAAAGCCAAAGACTGCCAACAGAAAAGGTACTCAGTATGGCGTAGCTACTGGTAACAGACAAATCACTGTTAAATTTAATGGTGAAACAATTTATAGTAAAAGATTATTTTTATCAAGTCAAGAAACTAAAGTTATAAATTTGCCATGAGGAAGTATTTTATTGCAGCCATATGTATGATGGCTTTGGCTTCATGCCAAACTCAAAAGAGCCTTTATTCCTGGTATGATTCAGAAGATGCAACATATCAGTATACTAAGAGATTAACTGATGAAAAGTTAGAAAAGGCGATGGAACAATATCAGAAGGTTATTACCAAGCAAAAAGGTATACGAAAAGTTGTACCGCCAGGGGTAAATGCTGAATATGGATATCTGCTTTATAAGGCAGGTAAGAAGGAAGAAGGTCTAGAGCTCCTTCGAGCTGAAATTACAGCCTATCCTGAGTCTGAGAAGTTTATTTCAAGAATCATTAAACAATTGGAAAAATGAAAAAGTATATCATATTTGGCTTAGTAGCATTAATCATGTCATCATGTGCGCAACAGATTACAAGAGGGGAACAATATCCGAAGATGTATGAAGAAAAGCCATTGTCAATAGTTGTAATGCCCCCGATTAATCAAACTGAACACGTTGAAGCAAAAGACTATTTCTATACCACAATGTACACACCTTTGTGCGAAAAGGGGTATTATGTATATTCTCCAATGTTAACAATGGAGATGTTCCAGTCTGAAAGTGCCTATGATGCGGAATTGTTTATTGAAGGTGATCTTTCACAATTTCGAAATGTGTTAGGTGCAGACGCTGCAATGTTTACCATCATTAAATCGTGGAAGCGTAATAATGTTGGAGGAAAAGTCACGGCTGGTGTGGAATATATCCTACGTTCGACAGTCACAGGCGAAACTCTATATAAAAGAGAAGGTTTAATTACAGTAGACACAAGCATTAGTGGAGGTAGTAGCGGAATAGGAGCTTTAGTCGGCCTTATCGCTACTGCTATAAATACTGCAGCGACTGATAAAGTTATAGCAGGAAGAAAATGTACGGCTTTTGTCCTTAGCGATATGCCAGTTGGTAAATATAGCAGTATGCATAATCAAGATCAGAAACAGCCTGCTGGAAAAAGTTACGTTAAAGCCACTGTAAAATAATAATTGTACAGTCATTAAACTTAAAAGCCACCTAATTAGGTGGCTTTTAAGTTTTAAAGTAAAGTAGGTTTAGGTATATTGGACAATTATCCTTATCATGTTACGTGTGCGCACATATTTTTCTATGTGTAGGGCGGATTGCCAGATTTAATTCCAGCAATTGTTAGATTTAAATGTAGCAAGTTCCAGATTTAAATCTGGCAGAAATTGGATTCTGGGACTGTTCTTTTCATGCAAGAGTGATGATACTCTTATGAACAGGAAAATTTTACGTTTCAAATTGGGTATGGGCGCGAAGTTGTTGGGGTATAGGCGGACGACTGTTGGGGTATAGGAGAACGATGGCGGAAAGGGCTTTCTCTCCCTGCTAGCATTTGTGTTTGTACTTGCGGGCGTTACTACTTGCCCTTTGAAAGGATTAGTTTTCCACTCACGGAATTCAACAAAAAAGCGGTTACTTGGTCACACGGTCACAGCTGTGACCATGTGACCGCTAGGGGATGGAAATAGAATATTATTTAAGTAGTTGATATACAAATATTTGTATCAACACTCTTTTTGAAACTATATCTAAAAGGGGATATGGTCACAGCTGTGACCGTGTGACCGTTTGATGTCTAAAAGAGAAACCGAGTTCCCTGACTGGGAACCCGGCTCTTGCTTTTATTAATATTTCTTTTCCCAAACTGGTTCTTCGGAATCGGTTCTCTGCACTTTTATTGTTCCTGTGTATTCTATGCCTTTCAGAGCCTTATGCTTATTATAAATCTCCTCACAGGCATTCTTGATTGCAACGTCACGATTCTCATAATTGGGGGATGGTGCTATTTCTTGGACGATATTCTTATAATCTTCCATAGGACCAGCGAATACACCGTTCCATGATGCAGGAATAGGATCAGCCTTACTCTTGTCAGGAACACTGTATATAAGATTACCTGTTACCAGATACTCAATCTGGTCTTTCGGTTTGGATGAATCATCATCACCGCCACAGGCTGTCAGTGAAACACTCATCATTGTCATGCAGATTAAGGCAACTGCGGCCATCATTAACTTTTTCATGTTTAATTCGTTATTATATTAGAGTTGTTACTTTTTGGGGGGCAAATGTACTTCGTTTTGATGGCAATCAGCTACAATGATCCCCCTTTTTTGTGCTTAATTAACATTTTAGAAGTTCAGCTCGCAGCCGATACCGAGTACGCGGTTGGTGCGGGTGAAGGTGTCGCTGACCAGAGGCTCTATAGAGCTGACGCGCTTGTAGTCGTCGTAGTTGGTCTGGAAGTAGGCAGCCTTGAGGCTCACGATGTCAGACACCTTGTAGTTGAAGCCCAGGCCGAAGCTGAAGCTGTTGACGACAAACGACATATCGTTCATGTAAGCATCGGTAAGCTGATAACGGGTGATCTGTCCACCGGTAGAGATGGTGAGCTTCTTGGTGACATCCCATTCTGCACCTGCCAGATACTCGTTGGTACCACCATCGAGCAGTTCCTGCGAGTCGTTGTACCATCTGGCGTTCTTATCATAGAAATGGTGGTAGCCGAGGTTCAGGCGGACGGCATCGGTGATATTCCACATGGCACCGACGGCGAGCTGCGCAGGCATGTCCTCATTGACTTTCTCTCCGTCGCGGAACTTGTTGACGGCTGGAATCTCGCTGGCCTTGTTGACGGTTGACTCGTTCTCCATGCGGATCTGGGTCTTGAACTCGTACTTGGCGGCGAAGTTGAACTGACCTACTCGCCAGTCAACACCGATCACAGGAGCGATACCTACGCTCCACTGGTTGCAGAGCAGATTCACGCCCTCGGAGTATTTCTGCAGGCTGTTGAGGCTCTCGTTGGTACCCTGAAGGGTGGCAAGTGATCCCTCAAGATATGCCTTGGTGGCAACGAGTTCCTGATACTGGGGAAGGGCTGTGGCACCGGCTGCCTCATACTGGGCCATACCGGCATTCACCAGTGTGAGGTTGTCGTTGACAGTGGTGATACCACCATCCACCATAGCAGTAGCAGACTGCAGGAAACTACCGAATTCCTGATAACCGCCGGCGGTCTTTACCATGATGTTGCTGATTTTGGCCTTGTAGGTAGCTGTTCCATAGAGGAAGCGCAGACCGCCATAGACAGAGAGATCGGGTGTGATCTTGTAGGCTGCACCAAGCTGTACGCCAAAATAATACTGGCGTCCCTGCATATAACCATCCATATCGTAACCGCTGACACCAGGTGCGGGCTGACCTAAGGCTGTGGCTATCTGGTCGAGACCGCCGAGCTGATAGGCAATGCCGCCGACGACGCTCTCGAAAGAACCCAGTCCGTCGTTGAATTCACAGGCACCACCACCACCAGGTACGGAGAGGTTGAACTGCCAACTTCAGTTACCTTTATTATAAGCACCCTGCAGTGAAGGGATAAACGGTGCGTCGGCTACACCCTCGAAAGTCTTGGTGGCATTCCCGTTGTTCTTACGACCAAGTGCGAAATAGGGATTGGTGCTGGTGATGGTACGCGTCTGATGTGCGTACTGCCAGTTGAATGCAATATGGAATCCTTCGGGCAGGAAGGCGACACCTGCGGGGTTTGAATAGACACCGTCGAGGCCGATAGCCGCATCGCGAGCCGGATTCCTGAGGAAATCAATACTCTGGTTTGTATTGGTTAAGATACCGCCAGCCGTTGCTGAGGTGGTTGCTGCCAGCATCACGCTGACGAGAATTGCTTTTAAATTGTTCATAATCCTAAAAACTTCTTAAAAAATCGGCTGCAAAGGTATGCAGTTTGTTCGGAAGTTTCCCGTTTGCGCACACAAAGTTAACATCTATTAACGTGAAATAGGGATTTTCCTGCACAAAGAAGCCCATTTGTGCAATATTTTCTTGCACAAATGGGTATAAGGGTGTGCAAAAATCCGCTACTTTTTCAGTTCGGGATAATTGACACGAGTGTGATAGATCGTCTTCAGTTTCTCAATCAGCACGGTCTTGGCATAGGCAATATCGCGGAAGGTGATGGGGCACTCCTTGAAATAGCCTTCAGCCACCTGGCCGTCGATGAGCTTGTTCACGAGGTCGCGGATGCTCTGTTCCGTGTAGTCAGGAAGGGCGCGTGAGGCAGCCTCCACCGTATCTGCCATCATCAAGATCGCCTGTTCCTTGGTGAAGGGGTTGGGACCAGGATAGGTGAAGAGCAGGTCGTCAACCTCGTCGTTGGGATGCTCATTCTTGTACTTCACATAGAAATACTTCGCCTTGCCCTGTCCGTGGTGGGTGGTGATAAACTCCTTGATGACGGTGGGCAGGTTGTATTTCTCTGCCAGTTTGATACCTTCCGTCACGTGACTGATAATCATCTGGGCACTATCGATGGCGCCCAACTTCTCATGAGGATTGACGCCCGACTGGTTCTCGGTGAAATAGATGGGGTTCATCATCTTACCGATGTCGTGATAGAGGGCGCCTGTTCTTACCAACTGGCTCTTGGCATCGATCTTATTGGCAATCTCTGCGGCCAGGTTTCCTACCTGGATGGAGTGCTGGAAGGTGCCTGGAGCCACCTCGCTCATTCTGCGGAGCAGGGCTTTGTTCATATCCGACAACTCGATCAGCGTGATGTTTGAGATAAAGCCGAAGGCCTTCTCAATGAGATAGAGTAGGGGGTAAGAGCAGAACAGGAGCATACCGTTGATGGCGATATAGTTGTATTCGCTGAGATGGAGACGGGCCAGATCATCGTCGCGGATCCATTCGAGCGCGAGGTTTGTCAGTCCTGAGGCTAAGGTGACCAAGACGGCTGTCCAGAACAACTGGGAACGGCTTGACAGTTCTCTCAAAGAGAAGATTGCCACAAGACCTGCCACCAGTTCTACTGCAATGAATTCCAGCGGGTGCTGCAACAGACAGGCGCAGATCATGATCATCGTGGCATGGGCCATGAAGGCTGTGCGTGAGTCCATAAACACGCGGATAAAGATAGGTACCATCGTGAAGGGCACGATATAAACGTGCAACACATTATGATCGACCATGAGCGATGCCACAATGACGAAGATCAGAATCAGGGAGTAGAGCATCAGCATGGAACGGTAATTCTCGAAGTAGTCTTTCCTGAACAGTGTGAGGTAGATGGTGAAGCAGGTGATCAGGATCAGTACGTAGAGGACATGGCCAAGGATGACCAGACTGACGCCTTGTTTGTTTTCTTCACGACGCTCTGTTTCCTTCTTATAAGACATGAGAATGTTGTAGGTGTTCTTATCCACGATGTCGCCTCGGTCGATGATCTTCTGGCCTCTTTGCACGATACCACTGGCCAGCGGGATGCTGTTGTGGAGTTCGTTCAGGCTCGCTTCACTGCGGGCTCTGTCGTAAGTCAGGTTGGGCGAGATATAGTCATTGAGATTACATTTCCGAAGCACTTCCTTGTGCCTGGCCAATGTCTCATCGAGGAAAATCTGTTCATAGGCAGAGACGACAGAATAAATCTTGTTGATGGGCACACTGGTGGCATCCTTGCCATTGATGACTCTGACGGCTTTGGAGGTGTCCTGACGTAAGATGGCGTATTCAGAACTGTTCATGATGCCCTGGGCATAGAGGTCGCGCAGACGGTTGGCTACGATGCTCAGAAAATCATCGGGGAGACCTGGAATACCTTTGTTGTAATCCTTGTAGAACTGACGAACTTCCTTGCCTACGACCTCCTCATTATAAATATAGTAAGGTTCGTAGTGCTTCATCAAACTGTCGCGTTCTGCCTTGACAGCCTCGTCACTTTTATAAATGGGGAAGTCGAAGGGGGCACTCAGATCATTATAGACCCAGGGCTTGCCTCTCTCTATCTTGAAACTGGCTTGGGTGTTACGAGGCATCAGCCAGACGATGATGACAGTTGTTGCCAAGATCAGTGTTGAACGGATGAGGATGTCACTCCAACTGAGATCATTTTTAATGTTGAAACTACTCATTTCTGTCAATTTTTTCAATATTCGGGGCAAAGATACAAATAAAATAAGAATTAAGAATTAAGAATTAAGAATTATTTTGTACCTTTGCATCCAAAATTACGCAATTTATGTCAGAAAGAAGAGTAAGGGTGCGTTTTGCACCAAGTCCCACGGGGGCATTACATATCGGCGGTGTGCGAACTGCCTTGTATAATTATCTGTTTGCCAAACAGCATGGTGGCGATCTGGTGTTCCGTATTGAGGACACCGACTCTAACCGTTTCGTACCAGGTGCAGAAGAATATATCATCGAATCATTCAAGTGGTTAGGTATCAAGTTTGACGAGGGTGTTTCGTTTGGTGGCGACAAAGGTCCCTATCGCCAGAGCGAGCGTCGTGATATCTATAAGCAATATGTGCAGCAGTTGCTCGACGCCGATAAGGCCTATATCGCCTTTGACACACCAGAGGAACTGGAGGCTAAGCGTCAGGAGATCCAGAATTTCCAGTATGACTGCCATACCCGTAGTCAGATGCGCAACTCACTGACACTTCCGAAAGAGGAGGTGGAGCAGATGATTGCCGACGGTAAGCAATATGTGGTACGTTTTAAGATCGAGGCTGGTCAGGAGGTCCTGGTGAACGACCTGATCCGTGGTGAGGTGCGTGTGAAGAGTGATATCCTTGACGACAAGGTGCTTTATAAGAGTGCAGATCAGTTGCCGACCTATCATCTGGCGAATATCGTGGATGACCACCTGATGGAGATCTCACATGTGATCCGTGGTGAGGAGTGGTTGCCGAGTGCACCGCTTCATGTATTGCTCTACAAGGCTTTTGGTTGGGAGGATACGATGCCGCAGTTTGCGCATCTGCCCCTGTTGCTAAAGCCCGATGGTAAGGGTAAGTTGTCTAAGCGCGATGGTGACCGCCTGGGATTCCCTGTGTTCCCGTTGGAGTGGCATGACCCGAAGAGTGGTGAGGTGTCGCGCGGCTATCGTGAGGACGGCTACTTCCCAGAGGCAGTGATCAATTTCCTCGCACTGTTGGGTTGGAATCCTGGTACGGAGCAGGAACTTTTCTCACTGGAGGAACTGGTACCGCTGTTTGATATCACCAAGTGCTCGAAGGCAGGTGCGAAGTTTGCCTACGACAAGGGCATCTGGTTCAATCATGAGTATATCCTGAAGAAGTCGGCTGAGGAGATCGCCCAGTTGTTCTTCCCCATCGTAAAGGAGCATTGTCCTGATGAGACATTGGCGCGTGTGACGGCTGTGACGGCGATGATGAAGGACCGTGTGTCGTTTGTCAAAGAACTCTGGCCTCTTTGTTCGTTCTTCTTCGAAGCTCCGACAGCCTATGATGAGAAGACCGCCAAGAAGCGTTGGAAGGAAGATAGCGCACAGGTGATGACCGAACTCATTGCTGTACTCGAAGGCATCGACGACTTCTCTTTGGAGAACCAGGAGCAGATCGTGCATGCCTGGGTGGAGCAGAAGGAATATAAACTGGGTAATGTAATGAACGCCTGGCGTCTGACTCTCGTGGGTGAGGGTAAGGGCCCGGGTATGTTTGATATTTCTGCCTTCCTCGGTAAGGAGGAGACGGTCACCAGAATGAAACGTGCAATAGAAGTACTCGGCTGATGATTTACAACCTTGTCATATACCTCTATCTTTTAGGAGTGGCTGTTTACAGTCGCTTCAATGAGAAGGTGCGGAAGATGTGGCGCGGAGAGCGTGAGGCCTTCCGGATCCTGAGGGAGAAGGTGGATCCCAATGCGAAGTACGTGTGGTTCCATGCTGCCTCACTGGGTGAGTTTGAACAGGGGCGTCCGTTGATGGAGCGCCTGCGCCAGGAGCACCCTGAGTATAAGATCCTCTTGACATTTTTCTCTCCCTCAGGTTATGAGGTTCGCAAGAACTACGAAGGCGCGGATATCATCTGCTACCTGCCGTTGGATACGATCACCAATGCACGTCGTTTCCTGCGTACCGTCCGTCCGGTGATGGCTTTCTTCATCAAGTACGAGTTCTGGTATAACTATCTGCATATCCTGAAACATAGGCATATTCCTGTGTATAGTGTATCGAGCATCTTCCGTCCGGAACAGGTGTTCTTCAAGTGGTACGGTTGGCAGTATGGTCGTGTACTGAACTGTTTTACGCATTTCTTTGTGCAGAACGAGATCAGTAAGGCGTTGTTGGAGAAAATTCATATCAAGAATGTCACAGTGGTGGGCGATACCCGTTTCGATCGTGTGCTACAGATTAAAGAGGCTGCGAAGCATCTGCCTATTGTCGAGGCTTTCAAACAGGATGCCCAGGTTTTTGTGGCAGGTTCCTCTTGGCCTCCCGATGAGGAGATTTTCATACCGTATTTTAAGAAACACCCCGAGTGGAAGATGATCATTGCCCCTCATGTGATTGGTGAGGATCATCTGCGCCAAATAGAGAAACTGCTGGAGGGCCGAAAGGTGATCCGCTATACGAAGGCAGAAAATGCTCAACTCTCGGATGCTGATGTGCTGATCATCGACTGTTTCGGCCTGTTGTCGAGCATCTACCATTATGGTGAGATTGCCTATGTAGGCGGAGGCTTCGGTGTGGGTATCCACAATGTGCTGGAGGCAGCCGTCTGGGATGTGCCCGTGTTCTTCGGACCGAACAACCAGAAATTCCAGGAGGCTCAGGGGCTGAAGGCTGCTGGTGGCGGTTTCGACTTCGAGACGGCTGAGGCTTTTGAACGTCAGATGGATATCTTCCTGACGGATGCAGCGAAACTGCGTGCATCGGGCAAGCAAGCAGGACAGTTCGTACAGAGTCTGGCTGGTGCCACGGAGAAGGTGCTCTCGGCTGTGGATCTTTAGATCGGATTGTTGATAAAGGATGAAGCGTATGTGGATGTTGATATTCTGGGTATTGCCTTTATTGGCTATCATCTATGTTGCCTGGCATGTGTGGACGCTCTTGCCTCTGGCGGGACTTTGGAAGTCGCTGATCATCTTGGTTGGTGTCCTCTGTGTCGGCCTGTTGTTCATGAACTTCGGTCGTAAATTCGATAACCAGCCCTTACCTTTGGCACAGGCTGCCTATGAGATCGGTACGTCGTCTGTTATCATCCTGCTCTATCTTGTCATCCTCTTCCTGGTGCTCGACTTGGGCAGACTGGTTCATCTGGTTCCCAAGGCGTGGCTTTATCATAACGGCTACACCTCATTGGGACTCTTCCTTTTCCTCTTCGGTCTCTTCCTTTATGGCAATCTGCACTATTATAATAAGGTACGCGTACCGTTGGAGTTGAAGTCCTCAAAGCCATTACCTCGAGCGTATAAGGTGGTGATGCTGAGCGACCTGCATCTGGGGTATCACAATCCTCGCAAGGAACTGGCCCGTTGGGTGGATATGATCAATGCAGAGCATCCTGACTTCATCCTGATAGCAGGTGATGTTATCGACGGTAGTATGCGTCCGTTGATAGAGGAGAAGATGGCAGAGGAGTTTCATCGGCTCGAGGCTCCCGTCTATGCCTGTTTAGGTAATCATGAGTTCTATGCCGGGCATCCCGAGGCCAAACAGTTCTATCAGGATGCGGGCATCAACCTGTTGATAGATGATGCAACAGTCATCGATAGCAGCATCGTTGTCATCGGGCGCGATGATCGTACGAACATGCGTCGCAAACCTATTAAGGACCTGATGGATCATAAGGACTTGTATTCCATCGTACTAGATCACCAGCCCTATAACCTCGATCGCGCTGAGGCTGCTGGCGTTGATTTCCAATTAAGTGGCCACACCCATCGTGGACAGGTATGGCCTATCTCCTGGATTACCGATCATATCTATGAATGTTCGTGGGGTAGCCATCAGCGCGGCAATACCCAGTTCTATATCTCCTCCGGCATCGGCATCTGGGGCGGCAAGTTCCGCATCGGTACCCAGAGCGAGTATGTGGTGGCTACTCTTCGTTAAGATAGTATTTTGAATAAGCCACGTAGTGCTTGGCATTGTCGGTCTGACCAGGACGGACGGGTTTGATGTACTTGGCAGGTACGCCGCCCCAGATCTCTCCGGCGGGAATCTTTGTGTTCTGAAGCACTAAGGCACCGGCAGCCACGATAGAGCCTTCGCCGATCTCACAGTTGTCGAGTAGGGTGGAGCCCATGCCGATCAAGGCGTTGTCATGAATGGTACAGGCATGAACAGTGACGTTGTGACCGATGGTGACATAGTTGCCGATGTGGGTAGGACCCGTCTCGTGGGTCACATGTACACAACTACCGTCCTGGATATTCGTGCAGTTACCGATGGTGATGGGGGCCACGTCGCCACGGACCACGGCATTGAACCATACAGAACATTCGTCGCCCATCGTCACATCACCTACGATCGTTGCGTTCTCACTGAAATAACAGTCTCGCCCCCATTTGGGAGCGAGACCGCGATAACTTTTTATCAAAGCCATGCCTCAGAGGATTAGAGGTTTGGATTGATCTTGTTCCACTCTGAGATGGGAGGAACGATGTTCAGTGTCACCAGCTCGTCGCGCATCTTGCACAGGTGCTCGTAGCTCTGATCCAGTTTGGCGTTCTCCTCGGCAGTACCCTGAGGAACCTCGAACTTAGCACCCTCAGCAGTCATAGTGGTCTTCATGGCCATCATGATGTGATCGTACTTGTCGGTCTTCACGTATGTACCAACGGGGAAGCGGAAAGCCTCACCGCCCATTGCGGCACGGATCATCTCAACAGAGAGATAAGCAGGGCTCTGGAATGAGCTGCGTCCGCGAAGCTCGATGATCTTGGCACCGCCCTTGGTGACGTCGATCTTCATCTGCTCCCACTCCTCTGCGGGGAACTCAGCGGTACCGATGATGTCGGTCAGCTTACGACCTGCGATGACAACATGGCTGCCAAATACTGCCATCTGCTCACCGTGACCACCATAGGTAGCGCAACCGGTGATCTCGCTCTGCATCACACCAAACTTCTTGGCGAGGGCGCTCTGCAGACGGGTGGTGTCAAGACCTGCGAGGGTTGTCACCTGACCGGGCTTCAGACCAGAGTACAGCAGGGTTACCAGACCTGTGAGGTCAGCGGGGTTGAAGATAATCACCACGTGCTTCACGTCGGGGCAGAACTTCTTAATGTTCTGACCGAGCTCCTCAGCGATCTTACAGTTGCCGGCGAGCAGATCCTCACGGGTCATACCAGCCTTACGGGGCGCACCACCTGAAGAGATGATGTACTTGGCGCCCTTGAATGCCTCCTCAGCATCTGTGGTGGCTACGATGTTCACGTTGTCAAAACCACTCTGGCGCATCTCCTCGGCAACACCCTCGGGAGAGAATACGTCGTAAAGACAGATTTCACTTGTCAGACCCATCATCAGGGCAGACTGAGCCATGTTTGAACCAATCATACCGGCAGCGCCGACGATGGTCAGTTTTTCGTTTGTTAAGAATGCCATAATTGTATAATTATAATTGTTGAGTATTCAAAAGTGCTGCAAAGATAAGAAAAAAGTGGCATATTTCACCCCTTTTTAATATTAATCTTAGTTAATCCGTTGAAAGTCTGATAAAAACATCGTATCTTTGTAAAGTCGAAATTACAAAATTGGATAAAATATGAATATTAATCAGCGACTGGAAGATCTGCGGGAGGTGATGCAACGCGAGCATTTGTCGGCTTTCATCTTCCCGAGTACCGACCCTCATCAGGGGGAGTATGTGCCTGATCACTGGAAGGGGCGCGAGTTTATTTCCGGCTTTAACGGCTCTGCCGGTACGGCCGTGGTGACATTGACGTCGGCTGCCCTGTGGACAGACTCCCGCTATTTCCTGGCGGCAGCAGAGCAACTGAAGGGCACGGAGTTCCAGTTGATGAAACAGAAGATGGAAGGTACGCCAACCATTGCCGAGTGGATCGGCAAGGAGTGCGGCGCAGGCGCGGAAGTTGCTGTTGATGGGATGGTGAACTCCACCAGTAGCGTCAGGGAACTGATTGCCGAACTTCGCAAACAGGGTGGTATCACTCTCCGTACCAACTTCGACCCGTTGGCGCAGATTTGGCAGGATCGTCCGCCGATTCCTCAGAATCCTGTGGAGGAGCATCCGCTGGTCTATGCCGGTGAGGCTGCAAACGTGAAAATTGCCCGTATCCGTCAGGCGTTGCGGAAACTCCATGCCGACGGTATGCTGGTGGCTGCCCTTGATGATATTGCGTGGACGCTGAATCTCAGGGGATCGGATGTGCATTGTAATCCCGTCTTCGTGAGTTATCTGCTGATTTCCTCTTCGGCTGTCACCTTATATATAAATAAGGAGAAACTGACGCCCGAGGTAATGACCTATCTGAAGGGGGAGGGTGTAGGCGTGGATGCCTATGAGAATGTGCAGAAAGGCCTGAAGGATTATTTCGAATATAATATCCTGCTCGATCCCGATGAGGTGAATTATACGCTTTTCAATGCAGTGACGCGTGAGGTCATAGAGGCTGAGTCGCCTGTCAAGCAGATGAAAACCATTAAGAATGATACAGAGATAGCGGGTTTTAAGCAGGCGATGCAGAAAGACGGCATCGCAATGGTCAAGTTTCTGCGCTGGTTGGATGAGCAGCTGTCTTCCCCCCAGGGTGAGCCTCTGACGGAGATCTCTGTTGCCGACAAACTGACATCACTCCGGGCTGAGCAGACTTTATTCAAGGGTGTATCCTTTGATACCATCGCCGGCTATGAGGCCCATGGTGCCATCGTCCATTATGAAGCGACGCCGGAGACGGATGTGCCTTTGGAACCAAAGGGTTTCCTGTTGCTGGACAGTGGTGCTCAATATCTTGAAGGTACGACGGACATCACACGTACGATTGCGCTCGGTCCTCTGACAGAGGAGCAGAAGCGGGTCTATACCTTGGTGCTGAAGGGCCATATCCAGATAGAACTCTGTAGGTTCCCCAGTGGCAGTAGCGGTACACAACTTGACATCCTGGCCCGTAAGGATATGTGGCGTGCGGGTATGAACTATCTGCATGGCACGGGTCACGGCGTGGGCTCTTATCTGAATGTGCATGAAGGTCCTCATCAGATCCGTATGGAATGGAAACCGGCTCCGTTAGTGGCAGGTATGACGGTGACTGACGAACCGGGTATCTATCTCGCTGGTAAGTTCGGCGTCAGAATAGAAAACACCTTACTGATCACTTATTACAATGAAACGGAGTTTGGTAAGTTCCTGCAGTTTGAACCGCTCACCCTTTGTCCCATCGATAAGAAACCGATTATCAAGGAGATGATGCTGCCTGAAGAAATCGAATGGCTTGACCAATATCACCAGCGTGTGCTTGATGCGCTCTCGCCCCGTCTTGATGACGATGAAATAGAGTGGTTACAGGAAGCCTGTGCACCTCTTTGAGACTGAAAACCAGGAAAATGTGGCTTGTTTTAATAAAAATATGGTAAAAACTTGGTGGATTTGCAAAAAAGTAGTAACTTTGCACCCGCTTTTCGTGGCCCTGTGCCCGAAACATGAAGTTTAACATAAAATATTTAAAACAAAAAACAATGATTATTGTACCAGTAAAAGAAGGCGAGAACATTGAGAAGGCTCTCAAGAAGTTCAAGAGAAAGTTCGAGAAGACAGGTGTTGTAAAGGAATTGCGTCGTCGTCAGCAGTTCGACAAGCCGTCTGTTCTGAAGCGCCTGAAGATGGAGCACGCCGTTTACGTACAGCAGCTTCGTACTAACGAGGAATAAAAAAAGTTCCCGAAAATTTGGTAGTTTCGAAAATTATCCGTAAATTCGTAGCCGAATACCAGTTGGTGGCGATTTATGATGATTAACCAGTTTCTAAACTACCTGCGCTATGAGCGGAATGCTTCTCCGCAGACGGTGCAGACATACGAGGAAAGCCTTCGGGAATTTGAATCGTATCTGAGTCTTAGGGATAACGGACTCTTTATAGAGACGGCTGATGCCGACTTGATCCGTGACTGGATGGAGAGTCTGATGGATAAAGGAAACACTGCCTCAACTATCAATAAGAAGTTGAGTGCTCTGCGTTCCTTTTATCGCTTTGCCCTAAAACGGAAACTGGTTGAAAAGGATCCCGCCCACTGTATCACAGGGCCAAAGAAGTCGAAGCCACTGCCGCAGTTCCTCCGTGAAGGTGAGATGGATCACCTGCTCGACGGTCTGGAATGGGATGATACTAATTATAAAGATGTACGCGCACGTACCATATTATTATTATTCTATGAGGCAGGACTGAGACGTGCCGAACTGATCGGACTCAATGATGGCGATGTGGACTTCGCAATAGGTCAGTTGAAAGTGACTGGCAAGCGGAACAAACAACGCATCGTACCTTTCGGCAAGGAGTTGGCTGAGGCTCTGAGCGCTTATCGGACTGTCCGTGACGAACAAGGAGGGAAGGGCAGCGATGCTTTCTTCCTGAACGACAAGGGAGACCGGATGACGGCGCCGCAGGTGTATAGCCTGGTACGTAAGTATCTGTCGGCGGTTACTTCCCTGAAGAAACGCTCCCCCCACGTGCTCAGGCATACTTTTGCCACGGCGATGCTGAATCACGGTGCAGATCTGGAGAGTATTAAGAATCTGCTCGGACACGAGAGTGTCAGTACGACGGAGATCTATGCCCACACGACGTTCGAGCAGTTGAAGCGAATTTATAAAGAGGCTCATCCGCGAGCCTGACTCTTTTTTAATAACTATCTAAAATAGGAGGTATTTATGGAGATTAAGATTCAGTCGATTCATTTCGACGCTACCGAGAAGTTAGAGGCGTTCATCGAAAAGAAGGTCGCCAAGTTGGAAAAATCTTTTGAGGATATACAGAAAGTAGAGGTGCAGTGTAAAGTAGTGAAGCCCGCTACCGCCCAGAATAAGCAGGTAAGTCTGACTGTGGCAGTGCCAGGAAATACGTTGTATGTAGAGAAGGTTAGTGATACTTTTGAAGAAAGTGTTGATCTTTGCGTGGATTCTATGCGTGCTCAACTACAGAAATTCAAGGAAAAATTAAGGAATAGATAAAAAAAACTTGGAAAAGTTTTGGTAATTCAAAAATAAGTAGTAACTTTGCAGCCGTTTTCCGATAGGTCGTAAATCTGAATCAGAGAGCGGCTGCTTAGAAAAGCCTCTTTAGCTCAGTTGGCCAGAGCACGTGATTTGTAATCTCGGGGTCGTTGGTTCGAATCCGACAAGAGGCTCAAAAAGGCGGAAACAGGGTAGGTAAAGCCAATCCTGGTTGGCTCGAAAGAGCAAACGAAACTTGGGTGTTTTCCAGAGTGGCCAAATGGGGCAGACTGTAAATCTGCTGTCTTTCGACTTCGGTGGTTCGAATCCATCAGCACCCACTCTCAAGGGATGTTTCGCGGAAATAGCTCAGTTGATAGAGCACTAGCCTTCCAAGCTGGGGGTCGCGGGTTTGAGCCCCGTTTTCCGCTCATAACTCGCTGTAATAGCTCAGTGGTAGAGCACTTCCTTGGTAAGGAAGAGGTCCTGAGTTCAACTCTCAGTTACAGCTCTCTTGGATGAAGGAGGAAACTGAAAATTCAGAAATAATAATCATTTAATAAACAACAAAAATGGCAAAAGAGAATTTTGTGCGCACCAAACCGCACGTAAACATCGGTACTATCGGTCACGTTGACCACGGTAAGACAACTCTGACTGCTGCTATCACCACCGTTCTGGCTAAGCAGGGTCTCTCTGAGGTTAAGTCATTCGATCAGATTGACAACGCTCCTGAGGAGAAGGAGCGCGGTATCACTATTAACACCGCTCACGTTGAGTATGAGACCGCTAAGCGTCACTATGCTCACGTTGACTGCCCGGGCCACGCTGACTATGTGAAGAACATGGTAACTGGTGCTGCTCAGATGGACGGTGCTATCCTCGTAGTTGCTGCAACTGACGGTCCTATGCCTCAGACTCGTGAGCACGTTCTGCTCGCTCGTCAGGTAAACGTTCCACGTCTGGTTGTATTCCTGAACAAGTGTGATATGGTTGAGGATGAGGAGATGCTGGAGCTCGTTGAGATGGAGGTCCGCGAGATTCTGGAGCAGTATGAGTTTGAAGAGGATACTCCTATTATCCGCGGTTCTGCCCTTGGTGCACTGAACGGTGTTGCTAAGTGGGAGGAGAAGGTAATGGAGCTGATGGACACCTGCGACACTTGGATCCAGGAGCCTCCTCGTGCAACTGATAAGCCATTCTTGATGCCTGTTGAGGACGTGTTCTCAATCACAGGTCGTGGTACTGTTGCTACTGGTCGTATTGAGACTGGTGTGATCCACGTTGGTGATGAGGTTGAGCTGCTCGGTCTCGGTGAGGACAAGAAGTCAGTTGTAACTGGTGTTGAGATGTTCCGTAAGATCCTGGATGAGGGTCAGGCTGGTGATAACGTAGGTCTGCTGCTCCGTGGTATCGACAAGAATGAGATCAAGCGTGGTATGGTACTCTGCCACCCGGGTCAGATCAAGCCCTTCAAGAAGTTCAAGGCTTCTATCTATGTCCTGAAGAAGGAAGAGGGTGGTCGTCACACTCCGTTCGGTAACAAGTATCGTCCTCAGTTCTATCTCCGCACCATGGACTGCACAGGTGAGATCACTCTGCCCGCAGGTGTTGAGATGGTAATGCCTGGTGATAACGTAGAGATCACTGTTGAGTTGATCTACGCTGTTGCTCTGAACCCCGGTCTGCGTTTCGCTATCCGTGAGGGTGGTCGTACCGTTGGTTCTGGTCAGATCACAGAGGTTTACGAGGACTAATCCTCCAGACTATCTGGATACTCTAGAAATTCTAGTTTACTAGATATCTCCAAGCCCCCACTCTTGGGTGGGGGCTTACTTACGGGAATAGCTCAGTTGGTAGAGCATCGGTCTCCAAAACCGAGGGTCGTGGGTTCGAGTCCTCCTTCCCGTGCAAATAATAGATATTATGTTGAAGAAGATTGTAGATTATTGCAAGGCTTGTTACGATGAGTTGGCACACAAGACCACTTGGCCAAGCCGCAAAGAGTTAACTCACAGCGCAGTGGTGGTCCTTTCGGCCTCCCTGATTATTGCGTTGGTAGTTTGGGCAATGGATTTTGTCTTCAAGTCAGTAATGAGCCTGGTATATCCGGGATAATTGTTTTGAACGATGGCTCAGACAGGAATGAAGTGGTATGTACTCCGTGCCGTTAGCGGTAAAGAGGCCAAGGTGAAGGAATACCTTGAGGCTCTCCAGAAGAACGATGCGCTGTTGGCTGCAAATGTCGGTCAGGTATTACTGCCGACGGAAAAGTATGCTCAGCTCCGCAACGGTAAGCGCGTTGTAAAAGAGAAGCTGTTCCTTCCGGGTTATGTCTTGGTAGAGGCCAATCTGCAGGGTGAGGTTGCTCACACGCTTCGTTTCATGCCTAATGTCCTTGGATTCCTCGGTGGTCTGGATAACCCGACTCCCGTTCGTCAGGCAGACATTAACAGGATCCTCGGTACTGCAGAAGAGACTGTGATCCGTAGTGAGGAAATTGCTGTGCCTTACCAAGTTGATGAAGCCGTGAAGGTGACAGATGGACCGTTCAGCGGTTTCAGCGGTATCATTGAGGAAGTGAACGCTGAGAAGCACAAGTTGAAGGTCATGGTGAAGATTTTCGGCCGTAAGACTCCCTTGGAGCTCGGCTATAATCAAGTAGAGAAGGAATAGGGCGTAATTGTTACGGTACGCCGATTCTATATATACGGTTGCAGGAGGCTTCCACTCCTAAGACTTATATAACAATTCAATAAATTATTAACAGAAATGGCTAAAGAAGTTGCTGGATTAATCAAATTACAGATTAAAGGTGGCGCTGCAAATCCCTCGCCCCCAGTAGGACCTGCTCTGGGTTCTAAGGGTATCAATATCATGGGATTCTGCAAAGAGTTCAACGCCAGAACCCAGGATAAGGCAGGAAAGATTATTCCTGTTGTTATCACTTACTACACTGACAAGTCATTCTCTTTCGAACTGAAGACTCCTCCCGCAGCTGTTCAGCTGAAGGAGGCTGCTAAAGTGAAGAGTGGTTCTGCCGAGCCTAACCGTAAGAAGGTCGCTAAGGTGACCTGGGATCAGGTTCGTGCTATCGCTGAAGATAAGATGAAGGATTTGAACTGCTTTACCGTTGAGTCAGCCATGAAGCTGATTGCTGGTACAGCGCGTAGTATGGGTATCACTGTAGAAGGGGAGTTCCCTGGTAAATAATTAATAACTTCAATTAAGAAAATGAGTAAACTGACAAAAAATCAAAAGTTGGTAGCTGATAAGGTTGAAGCAGGGAAAGCATACTCTTTGAAAGAAGCCGCTGCATTGGTGAAGGAGATTACCACCACCAAGTTTGAGGCTTCAGTCGATATCGATGTACGCTTGGGCGTTGACCCGCGTAAGGCTAACCAGATGGTTCGTGGCGTTGTATCGCTGCCGAACGGAACTGGTAAGGTGACACGCGTGCTCGCTCTCTGTACTCCTGATCAGGAGGCTGCTGCTAAGGAAGCAGGTGCTGACTATGTTGGTCTTGACGAGTATATCGAAAAGATCAAGGGCGGATGGACAGATGTTGATGTTATCATCACGATGCCGTCATGTATGGGTAAGCTGGGTCCCCTCGGCCGTGTACTCGGTCCCCGTGGCCTGATGCCTAACCCCAAGAGCGGTACTGTTACTATGGATGTCGCTAAGGCAGTTAAGGAGGTTAAGCAGGGTAAGATTGACTTTAAGGTTGACAAGGCCGGTATCGTCCACACGTCAATCGGTAAGGTTACCTTCACTGCAGATCAGATCTTTGAGAATGCAAAGGAGTTCATCTCTACCATTATCAAGCTGAAGCCTGCTGCTGCAAAGGGTACATACATTAAGAGCATTTTCCTCTCAAGCACTATGAGTATGGGTATCAAGGTAGATCCTAAATCAGTTGAATAACTCGTTAAAAGATTAGACAAATGAAAAAGGAATTAAAAGATACTATCATCGTAGAACTCGGAGAGAAACTGAAGGAGTTCCCTCATTTCTATCTTGTTGACCTGACCGGTCTGGATGCTGCTAAGACCAGCGAGCTCCGTGGTAAGTGCTTCAAGAATGAGATCAAGCTGCTGATGGTGAAGAACACACTTCTTCACAAAGCATTCGAGGCTTCTGAGATTGATTTCACTCCGTTGTATGATTGCTTGAAAGGTAACACGGCTATCATGTTTGCACAGACAGCCAACGTGCCTGCTAAACTGCTCAAGGAGTACAAGAAGGAAGGTATCCCCGCCCTGAAGGGTGCATATGCTGAGGAGAGCTTCTTCGTAGGTGCTGACAAGCTTGAGGAGCTCGTAGCTATCAAGAGCAAGAACGAACTGATCGCAGAGGTTGTGGCACTGCTCCAGTCTCCGATCAAGAATGTTGTCTCTGGCTTGAATGCTGGTGGCAAGGTTCATGGACTGCTTGACGCTATCGCTGAGCGTAACAAATAAGCGAAAAGTAACATTCACATTAAAAAACAATTAAATTTTTAAATAAAATGGCAGATATTAAAGCTATTGCAGAAGAGTTGGTAAACCTTACTGTAAAAGAAGTTAATGAGTTGGCAACTGTCCTGAAGGACGAGTATGGAATTGAGCCCGCCGCTGCAGCTGTTGCTGTTGCCGCTGGTCCTGCTGCAGCTGGTGCTGCTGAGGCAGCTGAAGAGAAGACTTCATTCGACGTAGTTCTGAAGTCTGCAGGTGCTGCTAAGCTCCAGGTTGTAAAGGCCGTTAAGGAGGCTTGTGGTCTTGGTCTGAAGGAGGCTAAGGATCTGGTTGATGGTGCTCCCGCTACTGTAAAGGAGGGCCTGTCTAAGGAAGAGGCTGAGAACCTGAAGAAGACCATCGAGGCTGCAGGTGCTGAGGTTGAGCTGAAGTAATTCGCACAACAATACTGATTGTGGTTGGGGACTCTCCAGTCGAGGGTTCCCGACCATTTTCTGTCTTTATACAATTAATTCATTCATATGGCTTCAAAAATAATCGATAACAGAGTAAACTTTGGCAGCGTCAAGAATCCGATGCCGTTTCCGGATTTCCTTGATGTGCAATTAAAGTCATTCAAGGACTTCCTGCAGTTGGACACTCCGCCTGAGGAACGCAAGAATGACGGTTTGTATAAGGTGTTCTCAGAGAACTTCCCTATCACCGACACACGTAATAACTTCGTTCTTGAGTTCCTGGACTACTACATCGACCCGCCCCGTTACACCATTGACGAGTGTCTGGAGCGTGGTCTGACTTATAGCGTACCCCTGAAGGCTAAGCTGAAACTGTATTGTACTGATCCGGATCATGAAGATTTCGGAACGGTGATCCAGGATGTGTTCCTGGGCCCGATCCCCTATATGACCGCCAATGGTACTTTCGTTATCAATGGAGCCGAGCGCGTGGTCGTTTCACAGCTTCACCGTTCTCCTGGTGTGTTCTTCGGACAGAGTGTACACGCCAACGGAACGCTGCTCTATTCGGCACGTATCATTCCGTTCAAGGGCTCATGGATTGAGTTTGCGACAGACATCAACAACGTGATGTATGCTTACATCGACCGTAAGAAGAAGTTGCCTGTTACAACCCTGCTCCGTGCCATCGGCTTCGAGACGGATAAGGAGATCCTGCAGATCTTTGATCTGGCTGAGGAGGTGAAGGTCAACAAGACCAACCTCAAGAAGTACGTGGGTTGCAAACTTGCTGCCCGTGTGCTGAAGAGCTGGAACGAGGACTTCGTAGATGAGGATACCGGTGAGGTTGTCTCTATCGAGCGTAATGAGGTGATCATGGAACGCGAGACGGAGATCACCGATGATAATATGATGGAAATCCTGGAGAGCGGTGCCCAGACGATTCTCGTCCACAAGAACGAGTCGTTGGCTCAGGACTTCTCTATCATCTTCAATACACTGGCTAAAGACCCGTCTAACTCTGAGAAGGAGGCTGTGCTTTACATCTATCGTCAGTTGCGTAATGCCGATCCTGCCGATGATGCAAGTGCACGTGAGGTGATCCAGAACCTGTTCTTCTCTGACAAGCGTTACGACCTGGGTGATGTAGGCCGTTACCGTATTAATAAAAAACTCGGTCTTGATACCGATATGGATGTCCGCGTCCTGACTAAGGAGGATATCATTGAGATTATCAAGTACCTGATCCAGTTGGTGAACTCAAAGGCAGCCGTCGATGATATCGACCACCTGTCAAACCGTCGTGTACGTACCGTCGGTGAGCAGCTGTCAAACCAGTTCTCTATCGGTCTGGCCCGTATGAGCCGCACCATCCGTGAGCGTATGAACGTACGTGACAACGAGGTGTTCACACCGACAGACCTGATTAATGCCAAGACTATTTCGAGCGTCATCAACTCGTTCTTCGGAACCAACCCGCTGTCACAGTTCATGGATCAGACCAACCCGTTGGCTGAGGTGACCCACAAGCGTCGTCTCTCTGCCCTGGGTCCTGGCGGTCTGTCTCGTGAGCGCGCCGGCTTCGAGGTACGTGACGTACACTATACACACTATGGTCGTCTGTGTCCTATCGAGAGCCCTGAAGGTCCGAACATCGGTCTGATTTCTTCGCTCTGTGTGTATGCAAAGATCAATGAGCTCGGCTTCATTGAGACACCCTACCGTAAGGTGGAGAACGGTGTTGCCAACCTCAGCAATGACGATGTCGTCTATCTGACAGCCGAGGAAGAGGCAGAGCATATCATCGGTCAGGGTAATGCACCGCTGAACGACGACGGTACCTTCATCCGTGAGGTCGTGAAGTGTCGTCAGGATGCCGACTTCCCCGTGGTGCCGCCTACGGATGTGGATCTGATGGACGTGTCTCCGCAGCAGATTGCTTCTATCGCCGCTTCTCTGATCCCCTTCCTGGAGCATGATGATGCTCACCGTGCACTGATGGGATCTAACATGATGCGTCAGGCTGTGCCTCTGCTTCACAACGAGGCTCCTATCGTTGGAACCGGTATCGAGAAGCAGGTATGTGAGGATTCCCGTACGATGGTGACCGCTGAGGGCGAGGGTGTTGTGGAGTATGTTGATTCTACGACCATCCGTATCCTCTACGACCGTACCGAGGACGAGGAGTTCGTCAGCTTCGAGCCTGCTCTGAAGGAGTATCGTATCGCGAAGTTCCGTCGTACGAACCAGAATATGACCATCGACCTGCGTCCTATCTGTGAGAAGGGCCAGCGTGTGAAGAAGGGTGATATCCTGACAGAGGGTTATGCCACCGAGAACGGTGAGTTGGCTCTGGGTCGTAACCTGCTCGTGGCTTATATGCCTTGGAAGGGTTACAACTATGAGGATGCTATCGTGCTCAACGAGCGCATCGTCCGTGAGGATATCCTGACCTCAGTCCATGTGGACGAGTACTCACTGGATGTCCGTGAGACAAAGCGTGGCGTCGAGGAGTTCACCGCTGATATCCCCAATGTCAGTGAGGAGGCTACGAAGGATCTCGATGAGAACGGTGTGATCCGTGTCGGTGCCCGTGTCGAGCCCGGTGATATCCTGATCGGTAAGATCTCGCCGAAGGGTGAGAGCGATCCTTCTCCTGAGGAGAAACTGCTCCGTGCTATCTTCGGTGACAAGGCTGGTGATGTGAAGGACTCTTCACTGAAGGCCAATCCGTCACTGTCGGGTGTCATCATCGACAAGAAGATGTTCCGTCGTGCCATCAAGGACCGTAAGTCTAAGCAGCAGGATAAGATCACACTTGCCAAGATCGACGAGGAGTATGAGGCAAAGGTGGATGACTTGCGCGATATTCTGATCGACAAGCTCCTGGAGCTGACGAAGGGTAAGACCTCTCAGGGTGTGAAGGACTACACTGGTGCCGAGATCATCACCAAGGGCAGCAAGTTCACTGCTACCGCCCTGCGTAACCTTGAGTATGGTGATATCCAGAGCAACAACTGGACAAATGATGAGCATAAGAATGAGTTGATAGCCAAGCTGATTATCAACTTCATGAAGAAATATAAGATGTTGGATGCCGAGATGAAGCGTCGTAAGTTCGCCATTACCATTGGTGACGAGCTTCCCAACGGAATCCTTCAGATGGCTAAGGTCTATGTGGCCAAGAAGCGTAAGATCGGTGTGGGTGATAAGCTCGCCGGACGTCATGGTAACAAGGGTATCGTGTCGAAGGTGGTGCGCCAGGAGGATATGCCGTTCCTCGAGGATGGCCGTCCCGTTGACCTGGTACTGAACCCGCTGGGTGTGCCTTCTCGTATGAACCTCGGTCAGATCTTCGAGGCTATCCTCGGTGCTGCCGGTAAGCGCCTTGGCGTGAAGTTTGCTACCCCGATCTTCGACGGTGCCAAGCTCGACGACCTGGCAGAGTGGACTGACAAGGCAGGTCTGCCTCGTCTCTGCTCTACCCACCTCTATGACGGTGAGACCGGTGAGCGCTTCGACCAGCCTGCAACGGTAGGTATCACCTACTTCCTGAAGCTGGGCCACATGGTTGAGGATAAGATGCACGCCCGTTCTATCGGTCCGTACAGCTTGATTACCCAGCAGCCGCTTGGTGGTAAGGCACAGTTCGGTGGACAGCGTTTCGGTGAGATGGAGGTCTGGGCCCTTGAGGCATTCGGTGCCAGCCATGTGCTGCAGGAGATCCTGACGATCAAGTCGGATGATACCGTCGGCCGTTCAAAGGCTTACGAGGCTATCGTCAAGGGTGATCCCATGCCGACGCCGGGTATCCCCGAGTCTCTCAATGTGCTGTTGCACGAACTGCGCGGTCTTGGTCTGAGCATCACGCTTGATTAAGTGGGTAGTTAAGAAGTTAAGTAGTTAAGAAGTTAAGAAGTTAAAAATATGGCTTTCAAGAAAGATTCAAAAGTAAAGAGTAATTTTACGAAAATTACCATCGGACTTGCTTCGCCCGAAGATATCCTCGAGAGTAGCTTCGGTGAGGTTACCAAACCTGAAACCATCAACTACCGTACCTACAAGCCGGAGCGTGACGGTCTGTTCTGCGAGCGCATCTTCGGTCCTACCAAGGACTATGAGTGTGCCTGCGGTAAGTACAAGCGCATCCGTTATAAGGGTATCGTCTGCGACCGTTGCGGCGTAGAGGTGACAGAGAAGAAGGTTCGTCGTGAGCGTGCCGGACATATCGAGTTGGTTGTCCCCGTGGCTCATATCTGGTATTTCCGTAGTCTTCCCAATAAGATCGGCTATCTGCTCGGACTTCCCACGAAGAAGTTGGATGCCATCATCTATTACGAGCGTTATGTCGTGATCCAGCCGGGTGCAATGGCTGGCAAAAAGGATGCTGAGGGTAACGATGCCATCGGTTCAAACGTCTACGACCTGCTCTCTGAGGAGGAGTATGCAGAGATCGTTGACAATCAGATCTCACCTGAGAACGATTATCTTGACGATAGCGATCCTAACAAGTTCATTGCCAAGATGGGTGCTGAGGCTATCTACGACCTGCTCGTACGTCTCGACCTCGACTCTCTGTCATATGAACTGCGTGACCGCGCCAACAGCGACTCTTCCATGCAGCGTAAGAACGAGGCATTGAAGCGCCTGCAGGTGGTTGAGGCTTTCCGCCAGAGTGTGGAGAAGGGCGTCAACCGTCCCGAGTGGATGATCATGAAGATCATTCCCGTGACACCGCCGGAGCTCCGTCCGCTGGTTCCCCTGGATGGTGGCCGTTTCGCCACATCCGACCTGAACGACCTCTATCGTCGTGTGATCATCCGTAACAACCGTCTGAAGAGACTGATGGAGATCAAGGCACCTGAGGTGATTCTCCGTAACGAGAAGCGTATGCTCCAGGAGGCTGTTGACTCTTTGTTCGACAACTCTCGTAAGTCAAGTGCCGTCAAGAGCGAGTCTAACCGTCCGCTGAAGTCTCTGTCCGACTCTCTGAAGGGTAAGCAGGGTCGCTTCCGTCAGAACCTGCTCGGTAAGCGTGTTGACTACTCTGCCCGTTCGGTGATCGTCGTCGGTCCTGAGCTGAAGATGGGTGAGTGCGGTCTGCCGAAGCTGATGGCCGCTGAGCTCTATAAGCCGTTCATCATCCGCAAACTCATCGAGCGCGGTATCGTGAAGACGGTGAAGAGCGCCAAGAAGATCGTGGATCGCCGTGAGCCGGTGATCTGGGATATCCTGGAGAACGTGATGAAGGGTCATCCCGTGCTGTTGAACCGTGCACCGACACTGCACCGTTTGGGTATCCAGGCCTTCCAGCCTAAACTGATCGAGGGTAAGGCAATCCAGTTGCACCCGTTGGCATGTACAGCGTTCAACGCCGACTTCGACGGTGACCAGATGGCTGTCCACCTCCCCCTGTCTAACGAGGCTATCCTGGAGGCACAGCTGCTGATGCTGCAGAGCCATAACATCCTGAACCCTGCCAATGGTGCGCCTATCACCGTACCTTCACAGGATATGGTGCTTGGTCTGTACTATATCACCAAGATCCGTCCGGGTGCCAAGGGTGAGGGTCTGACCTTCTACGGTCCTGAGGAGGCTATCATCGCCCATAACGAGGGTAAGTGCGACCTGCACGCCCAGGTGAAGGTGATCGTCGACGATATCGTCGATGGCAAGCCCGAGCGTCACATGGTGGAGACCTCTGTCGGTCGTGTGATCGTCAATGGCATCATCCCGAACGAAGTAGGTTATGTCAATAAGGTCATCTCTAAGAAGAGTCTCCGTGGCATCATCGCCGACGTGATCGAGAATGTCGGTTTCGCCGAGGCCTGCGAGTTCCTCGATGGTATCAAGAACCTCGGTTATCGCATGGCTTATCTGGCTGGTCTGTCGTTCAACCTCGATGATATCATCATCCCGAAGGAGAAGGCTGAACTGATCAAGAAGGGTAACGAAGAGGTACGTCAGATTACCGACAACTATAATATGGGATTCATTACCGACAACGAGCGTTACAACCAGGTGATCGATACCTGGACGCACGTGAACAATGATATCGGTAACGTCCTGCTGAAGCAGATGACCGAGGCCGACCAGGGCTTCAATGCTGTATTCATGATGCTCGACTCCGGAGCCCGTGGTTCTAAGGATCAGATCAAGCAGCTCTCTGGTATACGTGGTCTGATGGCTAAACCGCAGAAGGCAGGTGCCGAGGGGCGTGGTACGATTGAGAACCCGATCCTGTCGAACTTCAAGGAGGGTATGTCAGTGCTGGAGTACTTTATCTCTACCCACGGTGCCCGTAAGGGTCTGGCTGATACCGCCATGAAGACGGCTGATGCCGGTTATCTGACCCGTCGTCTGGTTGACGTCTCTCACGATGTGATCATCACCGAGGAGGACTGTGGTACCCTGCGTGGTCTGCAGTGCTCTGCCCTGAAGAGTGGCGATGAGGTGATCTCAAGTCTGGCTGAGCGTATCCTGGGCCGTGTGTCTGTCCATGATGTCGTGAATCCCAAGACCGGTGAGGTGCTCGTAGAGGCTGGTGAGGAGATCACCGAGTCTGTTGCTGAGGCCATTGAGAAGGCCGACATCGAGACGGTGGAGATCCGTTCAGTGCTCACCTGTGAGTCGAAGAAGGGTGTCTGCATGAAGTGTTACGGCCGTAACCTGGCTACCCGTCGTATGGTACAGAAGGGTGAGGCTGTCGGTGTGATCGCCGCTCAGGCTATCGGTGAGCCGGGTACGCAGCTGACGCTCCGTACGTTCCACGCCGGTGGTGTGGCTGGTAACGCTGCTGCTAATGCAAGTATCGTATCAAAATATGACCGTGCGATGATCGAGATGGAAGAGGTTCGTACCGTTCCGTTCGATGAGGACGGCCGCGACTGTGAGATGGTGGTTAGCCGTCTGGGTGAACTCCGTTTCGTTGATCCTAACACGAAGATCGTGCTCTCAACGGTGAACGTGCCTTATGGTTCTTCGCTCTATTTCCGCAATGGCGACGAGGTGGCCAAGGGTGACAAGATCGCCCAGTGGGATCCGTTCAACGCCGTGATCGTGACGGAATATGCCGGTACGCTGAAGTTCAATGACGTCATCGAGGGTGTCACCTTCCGTGCTGAGACTGATGAGACGACCGGTCTGACCGAGAAGATCGTCACGGAGTCTAAGGACCGTTCAAGGGTGCCTACCTGTGACATCATCGGTGCCGACGGTGAGGTGATCGGAACCTATAACTTCCCTGTGGGTGGTCACGTGATTGTCGAGGACGGCCAGACCGTCAAGACCGGTGAGACCCTTGTGAAGATTCCGCGTGCAGCTGCCAAGGGTGGTGATATCACCGGTGGTCTGCCCCGTGTCACTGAGCTCTTCGAGGCCCGTAACCCTTCTAACCCTGCTGTCGTCAGTGAGATCGACGGTGAGGTCACCATGGGTAAGGTGAAGCGTGGTAACCGTGAGATCGTCGTTACCTCTAAGACTGGTGAGCAGCGCCGTTACCTCGTATCGCTGTCTAAGCAGATCCTGGTACAGGAGCATGACGCCGTACGTGCCGGTACACCGCTGTCGGATGGTGTCATCACCCCGGGCGATATCCTCGCCATCAAGGGTCCCACCGCCGTTCAGGAGTATATCGTGAACGAGGTACAGGATGTGTATCGTCTGCAGGGTGTGAAGATCAACGACAAGCACTTCGAGATCATCGTCCGTCAGATGATGCGTAAGGTTCAGATCAATGAGCCGGGCGACACCTCATTCCTGGAGCAGGAGATCGTCGATAAGCTCGACTTCGCTGAAGAGAACGACCGTATCTGGGGTAAGAAGGTGGTGACCGACGCCGGTGACTCTGAGAACCTGCAGAAGGGTCAGATCGTGACAGCCCGTAAGTTGCGCGACGAGAACTCCATGCTGAAGCGCCGCGACCTCCGTCTGGTACAGGTGCGTGATGCCGTGCCCGCTACATCTACTCAGATCTTGCAGGGTATCACCCGTGCCGCTCTCCAGACCAAGTCGTTCATGTCAGCCGCATCCTTCCAGGAGACGACGAAGGTGCTCAACGAGGCTGCCATCCGCGGTAAGGTGGACTATCTGGAGGGTATGAAGGAGAACGTGATCTGCGGTCACCTGATTCCTGCCGGTACCGGTCTGCGTGAATTCGATAAGATCGTGGTAGGCTCAAAGGAAGAGTACGAGCGTATCCAGGCAAATCGCAAGAATGTGCTTGACTTTGCCGAGGAGACTGTACTCGATGAGAAGTAATCCCGCGAGCGAATACTGATTAATATTTGCAAAAAGTGTTATATCTTGTTAAATATGCAAGGTATGACACTTTTTCTTTATTATATATTAGGTGGAATCAGAAAATAGTTGTACCTTTGCAGCCCGAAACGCCTTTGTGAAGAGCGTCTTAATGCGTAAAGTGCTGAATATAAACAAAATATCATATATAATAAATTAAAAATTAAAGTATTATGCCTACAATTTCACAATTGGTAAGAAAAGGCAGAAAGGTGATTGCTGACAAGTCAAAGTCACCCGCGCTGGACAACTGTCCTCAGCGTCGCGGTGTCTGTGTACGTGTCTATACAACAACCCCGAAGAAGCCTAATTCGGCTATGCGTAAGGTAGCCCGTGTTCGTCTGACAAACCAGAAAGAGGTCAACTCTTACATCCCCGGAGAGGGACACAACCTGCAGGAGCACTCAATCGTGTTGGTTCGCGGTGGTCGTGTAAAGGACCTTCCTGGTGTACGTTATCACATCGTTCGTGGTACACTTGATACCGCCGGTGTAGCAAACCGCACACAGCGTCGTTCTAAGTACGGTGCAAAACGTCCTAAGGCTAAGAAGTAAATGACCGGAGATGGTCAGTCAGGCCGAATTAAAAAGAAAAAGTAAAAAATTCGTTTTGCTGGAGACAATGTTATAAGGTTGAGTAAATGTCCAAGCGAAGGACGTTGAAGAACAAGTAAGAACAGCCCTCAAGCAGAATTTAATTCAAAAACAAAATGAGAAAAGCAAAACCAAAGAAGCGTGTGATCCTGCCGGATCCCGTGTTCAACGACACCAAAGTGTCTAAGTTTGTGAATCATCTGATGTACGACGGTAAGAAGACCAAGTCGTATGAGATTTTCTACAATGCACTGGAGACAGTGAAGGCAAAGATGCAGAACGAGGAGAAGTCTGCCCTTGAGATCTGGAAGCAGGCCCTTGACAACATCACTCCTCAGGTGGAGGTTAAGAGCCGCCGTATCGGTGGTGCTACCTTCCAGGTTCCTACAGAGATCCGCCCCGACCGTAAGGAGAGCGTATCAATGAAGAATATGATTGCGTTCGCTCGCAAGCGTAGTGGTAAGTCTATGGCTGACAAGCTGGCTGCCGAGATTATGGATGCCTTCAACAACCAGGGTGGTGCCTTCAAGCGTAAGGAGGATATGCACCGCATGGCTGAGGCTAACCGCGCATTTGCTCACTTCAGATTCTAAGATAGGTTTTATAAGGTAAAGAAGTTTAAAGGATAATCAAGCAATGGCAAATCGCGATTTACATTTGACAAGAAACATCGGTATTATGGCTCACATCGATGCCGGTAAGACCACCACTTCTGAGCGTATCCTGTTCTACACGGGTAAGACTCATAAGATTGGTGAGGTGCATGATGGTGCTGCAACGATGGACTGGATGGCTCAGGAGCAGGAGCGCGGTATCACTATTACCTCTGCTGCAACCACCTGTAACTGGACATGGAATAACAAGACTTTCAAGATTAATCTGATTGATACTCCGGGACACGTGGACTTTACCGCTGAGGTAGAGCGTTCACTTCGCGTGCTCGACGGAGCCGTGGCTACTTATTCTGCTGCCGACGGTGTTCAGCCTCAGTCTGAGACTGTATGGCGTCAGGCCGACAAGTACAACGTGCCCCGTATCGGTTACGTGAACAAGATGGACCGTTCTGGTGCTGACTTCTTCGAGACTGTTCAGCAGATGAAGGACATTCTGGGCGCTAACCCCGTAGTGATCCAGGTACCTATCGGTGCTGAGGAGAACTTCAAGGGTCTCGTTGACCTGATCAAGATGAAGGCTATCCTGTGGCACGATGAGACCATGGGTGCTGAGTATGACGTGGAGGATATCCCCGCCGACCTGCAGGCTGAGTGCGACGAGTGGCGTAACAAGCTGCTCGAGGCTGCTGCTGAGTACGACGAGGCTTTGATGGAGAAGTACTTCGACGATCCCGACTCTATCACTGAGGATGAGATCATCGCTGCTATCCGCAAGGGTTGTATCTCTATGGCTTGCACCCCGATGCTGCTTGGTTCTTCTTATAAGAACAAGGGCGTACAGCCTCTGCTCGACTACGTGTGTGCATTCCTGCCCGCACCTGTGGATGTAGAGGTGATCAAGGGTACCAACCCCAACACTGAGGAAGAGGAAGACCGTAAGCCTTCTGAGGACGAGCCCACATCGGCTCTCGCCTTCAAGATCGCTACCGATCCGTACATGGGCCGTCTGGTGTTCTTCCGTGTCTATTCAGGTAAGATCACTGCCGGTAGCTACGTCTTCAATCCCCGTTCAGGCAAGAAGGAGCGTATCAGCCGTCTGTTCCAGATGAACTCAAATAAGGAAATCCCCATGGAGTCGATCGACGCCGGTGATATCGGTGCTGGTGTAGGCTTCAAGGATATCCGCACTGGTGATACCCTTTGTGACGAGGCACATCCTATCGTACTGGAGTCAATGACCTTCCCCGACACGGTGATCTCTATCGCCGTAGAGCCGAAGTCTCAGGCCGACGTTGCCAAACTCGACAACGGTCTTGCCAAGCTGGCCGAGGAAGATCCTACATTCACCGTTCGTACCGACGAGCAGAGTGGTCAGACCATTATCTCAGGTATGGGTGAGCTCCACCTCGACATCATCATCGACCGTCTGAAGCGTGAGTTCAAGGTTGAGTGTAACCAGGGTAAGCCTCAGGTGAACTACAAGGAGGCCATCACGAAGACCGTGATGAACTACCGTGAGGTTTACAAGAAGCAGTCTGGTGGTCGCGGTA
>Ga0256405_10003253_pt1 | contig 34167 bp, 43 predicted proteins | sample RumenRJG_02DNA_FD_189096 | JGI IMG/M metagenome (GOLD analysis project Ga0256405, IMG submission 189096) | Bovine rumen microbial communities from Lethbridge, Alberta, Canada - RJG_02 | ecosystem: Host-associated > Mammals > Digestive system > Stomach > Rumen | place: Canada: Alberta...
TCAGAATTTGTACAAAAACTGAGAACATTGATAAATTTCAGATTGAATATGACGGTGTGAGCGACTTTAAGCCTTTCACAAATATGGGCGAAATAGCAGGTTCTCTAAAAAATATCGATAGTCGTGTCTCTGAGTTAGAGGATATCGTTAATCCTCAGCCTACTACGAGCCCTCTTGCGGTGATTGAAAAATACCCCTCATTTATATCATGTTTTATGAATGTCGGTTGTATCGGCGACAGTCTGGCAAGCGGCGTAGCTGTTTCTAAAAACGCCGCAGGAGATATAGATAACAGTAAAAACAGATATGAATACTCATGGGGACAGTATCTTGCACGAATGACAGGTAATCAGTATTACAATTGGTCAAAAGGCGGATTACGAACCGACACATGGTTAACGTCTGATTATGCGGAAGCGTGCTATGACGGAGAGCATTTATGTCAAGCGTATATTATCGGTCTGGGGCAGAATGACAACAATCATTCTAAAGGTGCTGATTTAGGCACGGCAAGCGACATTGATATTACCGATTATCATAATAATAACAACACTTTTTATGGTCGATATGCAAAAATCATTCAGAAAATACAGGAAATCACCCCTAAAGCTAAAATATTTGTTATTACCGACCCGAACGATTCGGTTAATGCTAACGGCTATAATACGGCTATACGGGATATTGCAGAAATGTTCAATAATGTTTATCTAATAGATATGAGAGAATATATGAATACTGCACCGTGTGCGACATTACTTCAAAATCAAATGAGATATGGTCATTTCAATGCAGTCGGTTATTTCCTTATTGCAAAAATGATGATGACATATATCGATTATATCATAGAGCATAACTCAGACGATTTCCGTGAAATTGAAAACATCGGTACAGATTTTCATTGGTACTGATAACATAAAAATTAAGATAATAGCAAGAGGTGATCATATGGATAGCACAGTTATTAATACGCTGATCAGTCTGGCAGGCTCACTGATTGGCACGTTCAGCGGTATTTTGGCAACAAGCAAGCTGACAGAGTACCGCATTAAGGAGCTTGAAAAAAAGCAGGACAAACACAACAGTATTATCGAGCGAACATATCGCATTGAAGATAAGCTGGAACTGTATGACGAAAAATTTAAAGTCGTCAATCACAGAATAAACGATCTGGAGGGAAAATGACATGAAAAATAAAGAATACTGGGAAAAATGGTGGATCGCAGCCCTTGTCAGGGCAGGCAGAACCTTTGCACAGGCGGCGGTAGCGGCTGTCGGTGTATCGGTAACACTTGGTGAGGTGAACTGGCTTACGGTCGGTTCAACTGCTGCACTCTCGGCGGTGCTGTCGCTTCTGACAAGCATTTCGGGTCTGCCCGAAACAGAAACGATAGGAAAGTGAGGGGAAATATCATGACAGACAGAGAAAAATTTTTAACACAGGCAAGAACCTACATAGGAAAAAACGGTGATTATGTTTGCAAAACCAAACTGAAACTCGGAGCAGTTTATGATTGGTGCGCCTTTGTCGCAACGCTAATTATGCTGGACTGTGGATTCATCGGCAAATACGTCAAGGCGATTGACGGAGGTGCAGGCAATATTCCGAGATACTCGGACGGCGTTTACGGCACATGGTTTGCAAAAGGTACTAAATCTCCACAGGCAGGAGATTTATTCTTCCTGCGTTATGCCGATTACCCCCGGCAGGATAAGTATTTCTGCGACCACGTTGGTATTGTTGAGTCGGTCAGCGACAACAGCATTACTACCCTCGAGGGCAATGTTGACGGCTACGGCTCAAACTGGGCGGCAACGTCAACCTTTAAACGCAAGACAAGGTATTTGACAGACGGCACGGTGTACGCTTTCTACCGCCCGAACTGGGAGGGTGAGGACAGCAAGACTACAACCAAGACCCCCACCTCAAACATTGATGTCACCTATCAGGTTCACACCGTAGGCGGCTCATGGCTGCCGAACGTAAAAAATCTTGAAGACTATGCAGGTCTTGAAAATTGCCCGATCGATGGTATCTATGCCAATGTCAGCAAGGGTCATATCCGCTACCGTGTCAAGCTTATCGGCAGCAAAAACTACCTTCCGTGGGTGACGGACAGAGAAGACTATGCCGGTATTCTCGGCAAACAAATTGACTGCGTTCAGATGGAACTGCTCGGCGTTGACGGCTACACAGTAGAGTACCGTGTCAGCACAGCCAAAACTACCGCCTACCTTGAATGGGTACAGGGTTACAACAACGTCAACGAGGACGGCTATGCCGGTATTCTCGGCGTGGCGATAGATAAACTACAGGTGAGGATTGTGAAGAAGTAATAAATATCCCCTTGCAAAAGAAAAATCGCTTTTGCAAGGGGATATTATACACACAATATTACACACAATATGCTGATTTTAGGAAAAAATAGAGAGTTTTAAATTGGCTTTATTATGCGATTTTTCGCTATTTGAGAGGGACAGGCTTTTGCTGTAGGAGCAAAATGAAAATGGCTTATAATGGGGATTTTATTGCAATTACACACAAAATACACACAATAATTATTTTTTTAATTTAGACATCTCATCAATAAGTTCGGAAATGTCTTTGTGTATATAGATATCCGCAGTGGTTGAGTAATCTGCGTGCCCTATTATTTTCTGGAGATTTTCGGGGCGCATGCCGGCACTGGAAGAGAGACTTGCAAAAGTGTGTCGAGTGCTGTGAGGGGTCAGGTGATTCTTTTCTGAGAATTTCCAGTGTTTGTTTACATATTCACATTCTAAAATTTTCAATTCCTGAAGGACAGGATAAAACCATTTATCACGAAAATTCTTTTCATTGACGGGAATAATGTTTTCAGTCGGAGATTGACATTCTGACAGCCAACTTCGGAAAAATTCCTTTATCTCGGGTATATTCGGCGGGAAAGGGATGATTCTATTAATTCCAGCTTCCGTTTTAATTCCACCGACAACATAACCCTCTTCAAAATGAACATTTTCCGCTGTCAGACTTACGATCTCCCCAAGACGAAAACCCATGTATATCATGGCTAAAATGACCTGCACACGCTTATCATTCGTGTGCTGCCAAAGAGTGTTTATCTGCTCAGCGGTAAAAATGACCTTTTCGCTTTTTTCAAACTTCGGTATCCTTATAAATTCCGCATAGTTTTTATTTACGATATCGTTTTCAAGAGCATATCTGCAAAGCATGACGGCAAGGGATTTCAACTTATCAGCCGTAGAGCCTGTTTTCGCTTTGCTGACGATTGCCTGAAAATGTGCCGTGCGAAGTTCTGACATTTTGACTTCATACAGTGGGGCATACCATTTCCACATTGACCGCCAAATCTCTGGTTTTTGTATTTCTCTGTAATGGATCTCGGACCAGAGTTTGTAGACATCAGCCAAAGTTGCACCGTAGAGTTGAGGTCTGCCGTTTTTGATAAAATCCTCAAGAGCAGCCTGAGCGGATTTCATATCAGGATATGAACCGATATAGATGCGTCCTGCACCGTGACTGGTAGAGGGTGCTATGGCAATATAAGGATTTTTATACCTTGTATCCTTGCGGATTGTTCCCGTGCCGTGCGCCCGTTTGCGGTGTCGAGTCTTGGGTGCTGATGTTTGCTTCTTTCCGCAGAAATTGCAGAAAACCGAACCGTCAGGGATTTCTTTTTTGCATTTTTTGCACAACATAGCATATCAGCTCCTTGATTATTTGGTGGAGCTATGATATAATAACATTGTCACATGGTTATGTTATATCATAGCTTCTATTTTCGCCCTGTCGGTGCTCTGACACCGGCGGGGGCAATTTTTTATTGTACTACTCCTAAATAATCGATAAGAGCATTCTGAAAAACCTTGGAACAGTTCACACCGTCTTTATCTGCCAGATCGGCAAGCCATGCAGGGAGTGACAGAGTTTTCTTTACAAAACGATTATTGATTTTATCCCTGAAAGCAGGCATAAAAACGTCTATGACGGCAGGAACTTCATTTTCTTTGCACTTTATCTCAGTTATAGGAGTAGGTTCAGGGATAGGTTCGTTATCCTGCTCCATTCCCCAGATATGAAGTCCCAGAGCCTCACGGGCATTTTTTACAGCTTCGTCCATTGTATCGGCACAGGGGGAACATCCCGGAAGGTCAGGAAAATAGATGGAAATCCCATCATCAGCGCAATCAAAAACGGCAATAAATGAATATCTGTCTTTTTTCATAATGAAAACCTCCAACAAATTATTAAGGGGCGGTGAGTATCAAGAGAACTTGATACCCGCTTGTTTTTCGATTCTTTTCAGCGTTCCGATCGGTATATCCTTTCGGGGATGTGTGACTGTTACTCTGCCCGTTTTTGTGTGGTGTTTGAACTGATGGTGATCTCCGACACAACCGACTTCATACCAACCGTCCGCCGTAAGTATCTGAATGACTTCTCTTGATGAGTAGCTTTTCATGTTCGGGGTAGCTTATTTTTCTTTCATTTTTAATGAAATACGATACTGCTCGGCTTCAGGATAATCATAAAATTCAACAGTTTTGTCATAATTTTGGCGAACAACTTTTTTTATTTCAGCTAAAGTTACGTTAAAAAATTCACGGCGAGGATTTACCATGTTTACTTTTTTATCTTCAAATGCTTTATGTAGAGCATTTTCCAATTTTGGTGCATCGTCCGTAAATATCATAGCATGAACATCAAAACGAAATGGCACAGAAGCATCGCCTAATTCATCGACTCTTTCCTGCGGATCAAGCCTTCTTGTCATTCCAATTTTATAAACATTTTCTCCAAATGCTCCGATGTTTGAAATAACATATACATACCCCGCTCTTTTATTTGCTTCTCTATAGTCTACATCTTTAATTGCTTTATCAGTATCTGATATTTTATTTTCCAATTCCACTTTTTTGGAAAGCAACTCCGCAGAATCAGGATCAGAAATCAACTGTTTTTTTATCTTTGATAAAGCATTCATATAATGTGTGTGCTCTTTTTCAAGCTTCTTCCTGGCTTCTTCAATTTCTTTCTGTAATTTTGCTTCTTCTCTTAAACGTGCACGAGCTTCTTTTTCAGCTTCTTTTTCTTCTTGTTTTTTCTGTGCATATTCAAATGCTAATGTTAATTCATCTACTTTAGCACATCGATAAGCAGGGGTTATGGATATTCCCATAATTTCTCCCAATTTGCTTATTGCATCACAAGAGGCATTAATTCTTTTAAAAGATGTATCGAAATTATTATACTTAACTTTTTCGACAAGTTCGTCACATTCACTGTTAAAAGCCCTAAGTAACAATTTCTGCATATCTTTTATCATTTTCTTTCCTTTTGCAGCATTTCCACTTACGGTCCAATTGGTAAAACCTGTGACTGCTGTACCGTTTTTGATCATAGCTTTCTGGCTTTTTCTGATTTCATCAAGTCTCGATTTATATTCAGCAGAATTTACAAACTTAAAACGAGGACTATATAAACCGAACTGTTGAAAAGATAAATCATCATCAAGTGAAAGACTTAAAGATTTTTTGAATTGGATATCATTATTTAACTGATAAATTACAGACTGATTACTACTGATACTTTTCTGTAATTCAAGAATTTGTTTCTGCTTATTTTCAATTATATTGTTTAGCTCGTTTATTTGTATTTGCAGTTTGTCAAATTGTTGTTGTTCAGGTGAAAGCATAGATTCTAATTGTGCGATTCTATCCTTTAATTGCTTATTTTCATTTGCCTTGAAAACATCCATCAATCCCATTTTAAACATCCTTTCAATTTTTGTGTGATACACCTTGACAGAGTAGATATATCACGTTATAATATTTATTGAAAGGTTTGAGTTCCCAAAAATTTCTTATCTTTCATTCACCGCTCTCCGAAGTTGCAGCTTTGGAAGCGGATTTTTATTTTATTGTGCTAAAAAAAGCAACTGCTTTTCCAATTATTCTAATATCATTCAATTCATTATCGGTATATATAAAGTCCTCAATCATGGGATTCGCTGCTTTCAACACAAGCATATGTTTTTCTGGATATTTATAGACACGTTTCAATGTTGCTTCGTTTTCAATCAGGACAGCGGCAATTTCCCCATTTTCAACATCGGGCTGTTTATGAATATAAACGATATCACCATCATTGATTCGTGCATGAATCATACTATTACCCTTACAGCGCAAAGCAAAGTCAGCATCTACATTTCTGTCCAATTTTACATATTCCTCTATGTTTTCCTCTGCAAGTATAGGCTCTCCGCAAGCTATTGTGCCGAGCAAGGGGATTTTTTTTGTTTTTGGAAGCGGAATAATGTTTTCTATTGACTCTGAAATAGTATCCTGAGCTTGTTCATCATCTTCCCATCCCATAAGATAAGCAGGTGTAGTTAATAATGCTTTCGCCAGTGGTTCTAATACGCGTGTAGGCAAATCTTCTATTTCATTGCTTTCATATCGGTACACGGTAGCTCTGTTTTTGCCTATTTTAGCAGCGATGTCATCCGCCGAAAGACCTAATTTCAAGCGACGTTCTTTTATTCTCTGACCTATGTTCATAGTATCGCCTCCAATAATATAATATCATCTTTGTTGCAAAATTGCAACCGAAAAAAGAAAAAATAAAAATATTTTTTGCAAAAATGCGAAAAAACTATTGACAAACCTAAATAGGTATGCTAATATTTGTTTATCGCAGAAATGCGATAAACAAGCAGGAGGTGATGAAATTGGTTAATGTTCCTATGCTGAAAGGAAAAGTTGTTGAAAAAGGTCTTACCCTTGAAAAAGTGGCTGAAAAAATCGGTATAGATAGGAGCACCTTGTCCAGAAAGTTAAATAATTCTGGTGAGGATTTTACGATTAAACAAGCTGATCGTATTGTAAATCTTCTCGAATTGACTCCGATCGAAGCAACTGCAATTTTTTTTAGCCAATTCGTCGCATAAATGCGACAAGCCAAGAGGAGATGAGGGTATGCAGGCAGTAATAATTACTGTTCTCGTCATTGTACTGGTGTTTGTTTTGTTTCAAATGTTTAAGTACAAAATCGGACTGATGTTGTGTCTTTCCATATACTCGGACACAAACATCAGTCCGACAGAAAAGAAACAAACGGTCTGACAGCGGCAGTGTAAGGGGGTGAGAAGCATGAAGTTGTATGCACTGTATGACACATACGAAACAGAAACAGAGCCGGGAGAACTGCTGTGTACGTCTGATGATTACGCAGAGATCGTAAAAGCGGCGAAGCTCAGAAGCGCAGAAACAGACGGCGAATGTGAGCTGAATGTTATGGAGCGTGTTGAAAGGAAATGAAACCAAAAAAGAAGTCAACTGCAAAATACAAAACCTGCATATATTGTCAGACAGAGTGGAACGTAAGCGTAAAAGACAAATACGACCGATATATTTGCCCGGTATGCAGGAACAGAAGTAAGCATAAAAATGAATGAAAGGGGCTGGGAACATGGCAGATGTACCGAAGATAAGGGTTATTACGACAAAAAGAGCTTGTGAGATACTTGCTGAACACGGCATGAAAACCGACCCACAGAAGCTTGGTTTGGGCTTACAGCAGAGAGTATATCCGTTTGGCGTGGCCATTGAGAGCGGTAGATGGATATACGAAATATATGAGCATCAACTGATGAAGTGGATAAAGGAAAGGGCAGGAGAATCAACCCCATGAACCGAATAAGAAAACATAAGAACCCGAGAGCGGTCATGTTTCTGATGTGGCTGATCTCACAGAAGATGAAGGAGATTGAAACCGATGGAGACGAAGAAGCTCAAAAGGCTAAAAAGATTTGTAGGGTTGATGTACGTCATTAACATGACAGCGTTTGCCCTCGCAACGGTGACAACATTCACCTGCGCATATCTGGGAATGGTCACGCCGGCAGTGGTATGTTTTATTCCGGCAGTGCTTAATGCTGTGGCAGTTATTCTGATGGATATGCTGCACGATGCGATCATCAAGGAACTTGACGAACGTGAGGAACAGCCGAAAAACAACATTGTTACACTGTTCCCGGCAAAAGCACTCTATGATGTTGAAGCATACGAAGCAGAAAGAGCAAGAATGGAGGCAGACTGATGAACACAGAAAAAGAAAAATCCGCTGTCGGAGCGGCAACTCCGGCAACGGAAAGTGATAATAACACTACTGTAAGTATATCTTATTCTGACGAAAATGTCAACGGCTACAGTTACGAAAACATGACAGCGATCCTTAACAACCTGACCGATACGCTCAGGCTGACCCGGGAGGGCAGGGACATAGTGAGCATCGTGCCGCTTACTGTATCTGTGGACGGCACTGTGTACGTCCGGGACATAGCACGAATTACATATCAGAGCGGCAGGACAAAGGACATCGGAATAGACTGCGACAGCGGGATAGCTGCTATTTACGATGTTGTGAGAGATCTGTGCTTTTGAGTTAACCCCCTCGAAATCGAGGAGTTTGAAACTGAATACGAAAAATACCTGGAGGGATTAAAGAATGTCAGAAATCATCATCAGCGAGCAGTATAAGGCTGCAATCGAGCTTAACCAGAAGATAATTATTACTGCTCAGGCAGCACAGCAGAATTTGTATGATATGTGTGTCATGCTCAAACAAATGCGTGATGGCAAGCTTTACAAAGAGCTTGGATATGCAAACTTTGAGGACTACTGCGAGAATGAAGTGGGCTTCAGTAGAATGCAGGCACACAAGTATATCTCTATTATTGAGAACGTAAAAAATGTAAACTCGAGTTTACATTTTGGCATCACAAAGCTTGCACTTCTTTCAACCCTCTCCGAAGCTCAGCAGGAGGAAATACAGCGGACAGTTGATATTGAGGAGACTTCTGTGCGTGAGCTGAAAGCGGAAATTGCAAGCCTAAAAACGAAAGCAAATGAGGCAAATGAGCTCTCACAGCGTATTGATGACCTGAATGAGAATTGCCGCAGAATTGCAAAACAACGTGATAAGGCAGAAAATAAAATAACCCAGCTTGAAACAGAAATAGAGGAGCTGAAAAACCGTCAGCCGGAGATGACACCCGAAGACAGAGATGCACAAGCGATTATCAGACAGCTTGACCGTCAGCTTTCCGAAGCGGATCAGGAGTATGCCAACAACCTTGAAAGACAGCGTAAGGAATATCAGGAAGAAATCAACAGGCTGAACGAACAGCTTGAAGCACAGGAAAATGAAGTGCGGACAACTGTCGAAACGGTGGAAATTCCCGACATGAAGGAAGTATTCAAGGCTTATTACAAGAACGCTATCGGTGCTTTCAATGCTATGCTGGAATTCATTAATTCCGTATCAGATGACAAGTCGTTCTATATCCAAAAAGCCGATGAATTGGTAAACAAACTTGAAAATTCTCTTGAAAACATGGAGGTATAAAAATGAAACTTTATGAACTTACAAATAATTTTGCAGAGCTGTTCGATAACTTTGAAGCAATCTGCAACTATGAGCCGGAGCAAAACGAGAACGGCGAGTACATAGATGATGACGGGAATATCATTCCTGACCTTGAAGCTTACAAAGCAGAAATGCAGACAGCGTGGTTTGATACGCTGAACAGTATCGAGGAAGAATTTGAGGTAAAAGCAGAAAATATCGCCGCTTACATAAAAGATACCATAGGCAATGCTGAAAAGCTCAAAAAGGAAGAGGAAGCTCTTAAAAAACGCCGCAAAACAAAAGAAAATGCTGCTAAAAAATTTACAGATTATCTGCTTGACAGCATGAAAACAATCAACCGTACCAAAATAGATACCCCGAAGGCAAAACTTAGCATACGGAACAACGCTGAATCGGTGTTTATCGAACATGTGGAGGCATTTGTCAATTACTGTATGGAAACGAATCAAGATGAATATCTTCGTTTCAAGCAGCCTGAAGTGAATAAAACAGCAGTCAAAAAAGCTCTCCAGTCAGGTGAAGCACTTCCCGGTGCAGTACTCAGAAGAACACAGAGTCTGATAATTAAGTGAGGGAGGGCAAAAAGATGTTTGAAAAAGTAACCAGAAAAAAAGCGAAACTGCGTATGGCTCTCACAGGGGTCAGCGGAGCAGGAAAGACACTTTCGGCACTCTACATAGCATACGGTATCACAAATGATTGGGGCAAAATTGCTTTGATCGATACCGAACATGAGCGGGCAAGATTTTACGCCAACCGCAGTGACTTGAATACAGGCGAATTCCTGTATGCTCCGTTTCCTCCTCCGTACAGCCCCGATCACTATAAGCAGTTTGTGGAAGAGGGCGCAAAAGCAGTCGGACCGGACGGTGTAGTCATTATCGACAGCTTCTCTCATGCATGGAACAATGAGGGCGGTGTGCTGGATATTAAAAATAACATTGCATCTCAGCAGAAAGGTAAAAATGACTTCTCTGCATGGGATGAAGCCGGTAAAGTACAGAATAGTCTTGTCAATACAATTCTTGCAGTTGATTGTCATACGATCGTGACCATGCGTTCAAAAATGGATTATGTCATGCAAGAAAATGACAGGGGAAAGATGACTCCTGTTAAGGTAGGATTAGCACCAGTACAGAGGAATGATACAGAATATGAATTCGATATCGTTCTGGATATTGCAAGAAATCATATTGCAACAGCTTCAAAGGATACGACTTTCCTTGATAGATTTGGTAAGGTAATTACTCCCGAACTTGGCAAACAGCTTGCTGACTGGCTGAATACAGGTGTTGAACCGGTGCGCTGTGAAACCTGCGGAAAAGTGATCATGTCACAGAAAGGAAAAAGAAATGATGGTCAGATTTTTATAAGAAGTGTTGAGGAAATCGTGAAGGCTTCTATGAAACATATGAATAAAAAATTATGTTTCAACTGCTATTCAGCCGAATACAAAGCAAGAAAAGAGGCGGAAAACAATGCCGCTTCGTGAGTATCAGAATGATGTGATCTCAGGTGTAAAGAAGGCGTACAGAGAGGGCAAGCGGTCACCCTGTATTGTCCTCCCGTGCGGAGGCGGGAAGTCTGTGATCGTTGCCGAAATCGCCAAACGAACCACCTTGAAAGGCAACCGGGTATTATTTATCGTTCACCGAAAAGAACTCTGTGATCAGATTTTTAAGACTTTCAAAGGCTGGGGTGTTGATATGAAGCTGTGTAAGATTGGCATGGTACAGACCGTCAGCAGGCAAATCCATAAACTCAAACCGCCCTCCCTGATCATCACAGATGAAAACCACCACAGTAAAGCAGCCAGTTACAAAAAAATCTATGAAGCCTTTCCGAGTGCAAGAAGAGTAGGTGTGACGGCAACCCCCGTCCATCTTGATGGTTCGGGGCTTGCGGATGTCAATGATGAGCTGGTGATCGGGGTTGATGCAAAGTGGCTGATTGATCATCATTATCTTGCACCGTATGATTATTATGCGCCGTCAATAGTTGACCTGACAGATGTGAAAACATCAAGGGGCGATTATGACAGCAAGGGCAGTGAAAAGGTAATGCTGAAAAAAGCCGTTTTCGGTGATGTTATTGAAAATTACCGCAGGCTTGCTGACGGTAAACAGGCAATCTGCTACTGCACTACTATCAATCATTCTCTTGCAATGGAGCAGGCTTTTAACGCAGCAGGTATCGATGCAAGGCACATTGACGGCAGCACCCCGAAAGCAGAACGTGACAGAATCATTAATCTTTTTCGGAATGGACAGATTGATATTCTGTGCAATGTAGACCTGATCTCGGAGGGATTTGATGTGCCTGACTGTGAATGTGCGATCTTGCTCCGTCCTACAAAATCACTGACACTGTACATACAACAATCTATGCGCTGCATGAGATACAAACCCGGTAAACGGGCTGTCATCATTGATCATGTAGGCAATTATGCACGGTTCGGACTGCCGGATGAACCAAGAAAATGGAAACTTGATGCAAAAAAGAAGAAGACACAGAAAAAAGAACAAGATGACCTGAATATCAAAAACTGCCCGGAATGTTTCATGGTTTTCCCTCTTACGGATGAAAACGGAATCAGATATAGTTCCTGTCCGTTCTGTGGATATGAATTCCCAAAGAAGGAAAAATCTGAAATAGAGCAGGCAAAGGCAACGCTTGAAAAAATAGAAGGCTTTGTTCTGGAATATGACAGCCCTGACGATTGTAACAGCTATCAGGAATTGTTAGCTTATGCGGAACGCAAAGGCTACAAAAAAGGCTGGGCATGGCATCAGGCAAAAATGAGAGGGATGATCAGGTGAACTCATGACAGAAGAACACAGAATTATGAATGAAATACGGCTTGTACTGTCACCGTACTGTACAACTTTCAGAGTCAATGTCGGCAAAGGATATACACCTGACGGGAGATACTTTGATACAGGTGTACCGCCCGGATTTTCTGATATTGTCGGAGTACGGCACAGCGACGGCAGAGCTGTTTTCATCGAAGTGAAAACCCAAAAAGGACGCTTGTCCGAAAAACAGAAAAAATTTATTCATGCAATGCGCAAAGCCGGAGCAATAGCAGGTGTATGCCGGTCAGCGGAGGACGCATTGAATCTAATCAAAGGAGATTAATATTATGGCATTTACAACCGATTACACAACAGAAAACAACCTTCTTCCCGAAGGACAGTACGAATGTATCATCAAAAGTGCATATCTTAATGCAACGAACAGTCAGCACCCGACAGAGTATTTCTCAATCCGTCTGATTATAAGAAACGATGTTGCACAGAAATATCAGAATAAAAATATCTTTCATGCGATCTGGAGAAGAAAGCCTGAAAACCGTACAGATGACGATAACAAGGTTGACGGCTTCAGCTATAAGCAGATCATGAGCCTTGCTCAGGCTGCCGGACTGCCGAAAGGCAAATCGTATGAAACACTGGATGATCTCGGCAAAGACCTTGTCGGAAAATGTATTCTCGTTACGATCGAACATGATACCTATAACAATGAAAAGCGTGAAAAGGTCAAATGGACGAACGAAACGAAATTCAAGGACTGTAAACATGTTTTTGCAGAGAACAACAGCAATCCGACACCGTCAATACAGAACCAGCAGCCTGTTGTAGAGGATATCCTTGACGAAATTACATCGGATGATGATCTGCCGTTCGATTAATGGAGAATGATTATGAATTTGTATCAAAATATTCCCGAAGAAATCAGAAGTCTGCCGCAGTGGGTAGGCTTCTTCAGGGAAGCAGCGAAAAACGGAAAAACTACAAAGAAACCTGTTAATCCGAAAACACTTTACGGAGCTTCTTCTACCAATCCGGAAACATGGGGCACATTTGAACAGGCTTTATCTTGCATCGGCAAACATTGCAGAGTCGGGCAGAGTGAAGGAACGGTGGAAGGCATCGGTTTTGTTTTTTCTCCGCCTTACTGTGGTATAGACCTTGACAATGTGATTAACCCTGATACAGGAGAAGTGAATCCGCAGGCTGTTGATATCATTCAGAACATGAACAGCTATACAGAGAGGTCTCCGAGCGGAAAAGGATTTCACATTATTTACAAAGGTGATCCGCATACGGACTGGAAATGCAAACAGGCAGATGTTTTCGGAAGCGGAACGGACCTTGAAATGTATCAGCAAGGCAGGTATTTTACTGTGACCGGTGATTTATGGGATAATAACAATACCATATCTGAACGTGAAAGTATGGCGTGCCTGGTGCAGAAAGCATATATGAAGCCGAAAGAAATAGCCGAACAAAATAAGTCGAAATCACCTCCGGCACTGCTGCCGCTAAATGAAAACGAAATTCTGACAGCTGCACGAAACAGCAGAAACGGAATGCTGTTTTCTGAACTGTATGCTGGCAGTTGGCAGGGCAGATACGGAAGCCAGTCGGAGGCGGATATGGCATTCTGTTCTATGCTGGCTTTTTGGTTTCAGTGCGACTTTGATAAAATGGATGCTGTTTTCCGAAAGTCAGGGCTTATGCGTGATAAGTGGGACAGAAAGCAATCAGGCAGTACATATGGTGCTTTAACACTCAAAAAGGCAATATCCGATTGTACCAGTGTCTATACGCCTTCTGCACCGAACGATGATGATTTTTCTATAACAATAAAATCTGCAAAACCCCGATATTACAGCTTTGATGATATGGGAAATGCTCAGCGGTTGTATGATATGTTCGGTGATAAGATCAGATATAACTTTAATGACAAACGCTGGATGATCTATGATAAAAACAAATGGGTCTATGATATTACCGGGTATATCCAGAAGCTGATAGACAAGGCTGTTGAAGCGATGAAACAGGAAGCAAAATATTATGAAAAATATGATGCTGAAAACGGCACAGAAATGTTGAAGGATTTTGAAAAGCATATGAAAAAGTGCAGAAGCAATAACTCAAAAACCGCATTGGATAAAGAGATCCGTCACCATGTCGGTATTACGCCGAATGCACTGGACAGAGATAAAATGCTTCTGAATACACCTGACGGCATTATTGACCTTGCAAAATTCAAATTCATGCCGAATGATCCCGAAAAGTATTTTACCAAGTCGACAACGGCAAAGTATGCCAAACATACAGATTGTCCGTTGTGGAAAAAGTTTCTCAGCGAGATATTCGGTGGTAATGAAGAACTGATCCGTTATGTACAGAAGGCAGTAGGGTATAGCCTTACCGGGCTGACAGATGAACAGTGTGCATTCTTCCTGTATGGAACAGGAAGAAATGGTAAATCAACATTTCTTGATATTATTCGTGAAATTTTCGGCGATTACGCTTCCAATATTCAGCCGGAAACAATTATGGTACGTACTGCCGCAGGGGCTGCTAACAGCGATATTGCCCGTTTGAAGGGTGCAAGGCTTGTGACAAGTGTTGAGCCGAATGAAGGTGTACGGATCAACGAGGGGCTTCTCAAACAGCTTACGGGTGATGATATTGTTACGGCAAGAAAACTGTACGGAGATGAATTTGAATTCAAGCCTGAATTTAAGTTGTGGATGGCGACAAATCATAAACCAATCATCAGAGGAACAGATACAGGTATCTGGAGGCGAATTCATCTGATACCTTTTACTGTTCAGATCCCCGAAAATCAAGTTGACAGAAAGCTCAAGGAAAAGCTTCTGGAAGAACTTGACGGTATTTTTCTGTGGTGCATAAAAGGTCTGAGAATGTATCAGAGCGAGGGTCTGAAAAAACCTTCAGCTGTTGAGCAGGCAGTTGATGAATACAGAAATGAAATGGATACTATATCAAAATTTCTTGACGAATGTACTGTTTCCGCTCCGCTTCAATCGGTTCGTGCCAGCGAGCTTTACAACATTTATACAAAATGGTGTGAGCAGAACGGAGAGTATAAAATGACAAATACGAAGTTTAGTGCAGAAGTTTTGAAAAAATATGAGCGAAAAAGATACAAAACAGGAAATGTCTATTGCGGTTTGGATTTTAACGAAGAATACAGACCATATTCTATAAGCATTGATTAAAAGGTGTAGGGGGTGTAGGGTGGTGTAGGGTTTTCTAACTCTTTCGTATGAAAATAAAAATATATAAATATATATAAAAGGTTATATATGAGACTACACCACCCTACACCCCAGAATAAAAAAGGAGGTACAAAAACTATGACCGAAATGATATTATTTTTTCTCGGCGCAGCGTTCGGATATTCGTTTTGTGCGCTGATGAGATCGGACAGAGGAAGAAGAAAATAATGAATAAAGAATTAAAACCGTGCCCGTTTTGCGGGAGAATGCCAACGCTTCAATCAGATAATCGTTATCCAAGACCAAAATGTAAACGTGTTACGGCTTATGAAGTTATATGTAGTAATTATGACTGCATTATTTACAATGCTGATAATAAATACTATTTAACACCAAGTAAAGCAGTTAAAGCATGGAACAGGAGGGCGAATGATGAAAGCACGAGTTAAAACAGCAAAAGAAAAAGCTGATATCCTGAGTCGGCAGGAAGTAAGCAGGATCTTCAAACTGTGTTGTGTGTGCCTGAATCAGGATTTCGGATTCGGAGAGAAACGCATGAAAGATTTTTGTATTGCGGTCAGTCAGCTTTCAGCAAAGATACATGAGACCCCTGAACAGTGGTATTACATGGACGAATACCTGATCGACAAGTACAACATGGGCGATATTTTCGAGCGTGAAGATATTGACGAGCGAGAAGCAACAACAAAACTGATTCACAAAGAACACGGCAGGAAATGGAGGGAGTATTGATAATTGATGAATGAATAACAAGCTTGTAAAGCCTCTGTGGGTGGTTTTTGAGTTTAAACAACAAGTTACTCTAAAACTACATAAAAAACGCTCATGAGGGCGCACAGACGAAATGAGGGGTATGATTTGACGGCAAAGGAATATTTGAATCAGGCGAAAACGCTTGATGTGCTCATAAACGCAAAGCAGAATGAGCTGTATGCACTCAGGCTGACAGCAACCTCTGTAAGCAGTCCAAAGCTTGGCGATAAGGTCAAGTCGGGCAGTACAAACAGTGCAATGCAGATCGTTGACAAGATCATAGCTTTGCAGGAAACTATTAATGAGGAAATCGACAGGCTTGTTGATCTCAAGGCGGAAATGCGGGAGAAAATTGAAAAAGTCTATAATCCGCAGTTTATTGCACTGCTTACAGATAAATACCTGAACGGCTATACTTTGGAACAGATAGGTGAGAGAATGGGAAAGTCATATGAAACTATCAGGATATGGCATGGTCAGGCTTTACAGGTTTTCAGAAAAGAAAATGGTATGACATAGTATACAAAATCAACAAAAAAAGTAATTAAAATTTGACGTTCAATTACCTGTAATTACCTCTTCATCTGATGTAAAATAGTATTATCAAAAAGCGTACAAGAGATATTGGTATTCTTCTTTAAAATATATTTCAGCACAAAGAGCCGTTCCGCATGGACCGGCTTTTGTGTTGTCTGAAAATTGAAAGGACGGTGTTACCGTGTTAAATGCAAGACAAAAAAAGTTTTCAGAATTCTACGCACAGAGCGGTAATGCCGCTGACAGTGCAAGAAAAGCAGGCTATAGCGAAAGTTATGCCGAACACAGGACAGATGAAATGTTGAGAAATGTGGAGATTGCGGAGTATATAAAAGTGCTTTCCGAAAAAATAAAGGATGAACGTATCATGACAGCAAAGGACAGGCAGGTTATGCTTTCGGATATTGCGAAAGATGAAGAGAATGAACCCGGCGACAGGATCAGGGCAATCGATACGCTGAACAAAATGACAGGCGAGTATCTGAACAAAGTCGAAGTCAGCGGAAGTCTGGCTGCCGAAACGACAAAGCTTGATGAACTTGTAAGGCAGATGAGAGAACATGAGTAATCTGATTTTATCGCCGAAATATAAGGCTTTTCTCCGCTGTGATGCACCTGTTGAGTTTCTGGAAGGGACAACAGCCGCAGGAAAAACAACTGTCGGTATTTTCAAATTCATTCTGAAATGTGCTGAAAGCCCGAAGAAAATTCATATTCTTTCGGGGCTTGATTTAGGCACGATCGAAAAGAATATCATCAACAAGGATTTAGGTATTCTTGATGATTTCGGACAGCTGACAGAGTATAATGCAAAAGGTAAAGGACAATACAGTCTGCCGCATATCGTGCTTCATACAAGCGGCGGTGACAAGATTATTTATGTTCTCGGATATGATAACAAGGCACGCTGGAAAAAGGCTCTTGGCGGTCAGTACGGCTGTTTGTATATTGACGAGATCAACATTGCCGATATGGAATATGTTCGTGAGGCTTCCATGCGCTGTGACTACCTCATGGCAACTCTGAACCCTGATGACCCGTCTTTGCCTGTCTACAAAGAATATATCAACTGTTCCCGACCGCTGCCGCAGTGGGAGAGCGAAACACCGACAGAAATTCTGAATATGCTCAGTGAAGAACCAAAGCCCGGATGGGTGCATTGGTTCTTTTCTTTTGCGCATAATTACGGATTGTCAAAGGAAAAAATCGAGCAAATCAAACGGAATGTTCCGAAAGGTACAAAGCTCTATAAAAACAAAATTCTCGGCTTGCGTGGACGTGCGACAGGGCTTGTGTTCAGCAACTTTGAGCGCTCACGTCATGTCATGCGTGAAGCGGATCTGCGCCGGCATCTGATGCTGCAAACTGCTTACGGACAGAACGGCGAGCATTTTGTGCAGTTTTCGGCAGGGCTTGACACTGCCTATTCCCAGCAGTCGCCGGACACCATCGCCATGTCCTTTATCAGCATAACGAACCGTGGTCGGCTGTTCCTTCTGGATGAGCAGGTTTTCAACAATGCAGATCTGCGTACACCGATCGCGCCAAGTGATACGGCTGTTGAATTTGCGCAGTTCCTTGACCGCTGTAAAAATAACTGGGGACTTGCCCGTAATGTATTTATTGACAGTGCAGATCAGGCGACAATAACAGAGCTGAACAAATACAAGAGGGAAAACGGCTGTATTTATATTTTTAACCCGGCATGGAAGAAAATGAAGATCATCGACAGAATCAATTTACAGCTTGGGTGGTTTGCACAGGATAAGCTTGTTGTACTGGATCAATGCACGGATTATATATCAGAGCTTGAACTGTACAGCTGGAAGGAAGACAAGGACAATGAGCCTGAGGATGGACATGACCATATGATTAACAGTGTACAATATGCGTTTTTGCCGTATGTAACACAGATTGGAGTCAGTAAATGAGTATCATAGACAAGGTGAGGAATGCAATGAGAAGCTTTTTACAGATAGAACCGGCGCAAACTGCGGGTATTACTATCATGGAGCAGCTTGACTATTTATCAAACGCTGCCAAAAACAGAATATGGTATCGTGGCAACGCCTGGGAGCTGTCGCAGCTATACAAACAGATCAGCACCGACAGGAGTATGTTCTGGGCTGCCGTTCCGACCCGTGGGATGGAAATACGCAAGGCTCACACAGGTATTCCGAAGCTTATTGTTGATGTTCTGACCGCTGTTGTCATGGCTGACATGAACGACATCAAACTGCCCGAAAGCATTTCGGAAAGATGGGATAAAATTGCTGAGGATAACAGCTTTGACGAACTGGTAAGCAAAGCAATTTCCGAAACGCTCATAATCGGTGACGGCGCTTTCAAGATCAGCCTTGACAGCGATATTTCAGCCCAGCCGATAATTGAGTTTTATCCCGGAGACAGAATAGAGCTTGTACGCAGGAGAGGACGGATAACCGAGATCATTTTCAGAACGGTTTACAGCGAACAAAGCGGAAATTTTATTCTTAACGAGCATTACGGTTTCGGATATGTCCGTTATGAGCTGATGAAGGGAAACAGCAATGTACCGCTTGAAATTCTGCCGCAGACTGCCGGACTGAAAGATGTTGAATTTGATAGGTCGGTGATGATGGCTGTGCCGATGATGTTCTATTCAAGCGGCACCTTTGAGGGCAGGGGACGCAGTCTTTTTGACGGCGGCAAGTCCGACAGCTTTGACGCGCTGGACGAAGCATGGTCGCAGTGGCTTTATGCTGTGCGTCAGAGCAGACCGATGAAGTTCCTTCCGCCGAATTACACGCCGAAAAATCCGTACACCGGCGAGGATATGAAGCCGAACCCCTTTGACAATATTTTTGTTGAAAGCAGCGGTATTGTTTCCGAGACCACAACACAGCCAAGACCTGAGCTGATCCAGCCGCAGATTCCTCACGAAAGCTACCTTGCAACGTACATAACAGCCCTTGACCTTGCTTTGCAGGGGATTATATCACCATCGACACTTGGTATTGATGTTAAAAAGCTTGACAATGCAGAAGCCCAGAGGGAAAAGGAAAAGACTACCCTGTACACCCGCAACAAGATCGTAGGAGTATTGCAGACTGTTCTGCCGAAGCTGATACAGACGGTTTTTGATGTGATCGCAGTTATGAACAATGAACAGCCGAAAGAGATTGAAATAGAAGTTCCCTTCGGCGAGTACGCTAACCCGAGCTTTGAAAGTCAGATTGAAACAGTCGGCAAGGGACGGACTCAGGGCATTATGAGCATAGAAGCGGCGGTTGACGAGCTGTACGGCGACACAAAGGACGATGATTGGAAAAGTACTGAGGTGCAGAGAATAAAGGCTCAGACGGGCGTAGAAACGATGTCTGAGCCTGTTTTTACAGAGCCAGCGTGACGCTGGACCCTTAATTGCAGGTTTAATAATTAACAGATAATAATTTGGTTTTCGAGGGAGTGAAATAATGCCCTACAATTTGTCAGAAGCGTTTGAAGCGATAGAGGACGAGCTGATCGGGAGCATGGTGCGGAATTTGAAACGGCACAGGGCAGAGGAAACGGAACTGGGGTTCAACTGGGAGCAATGGCAGGTGTTACAGCTGAAAGCGTTGGAAGATTACCGAAAGCGGAATTTAAAAAAGTTTCCGCCGAGATTTAACAAGCTGAATCTGCAAATTGATGAGATTCTCCGCAGTTCCTACCGTGACGGTATGACCTCACAGGAAAAGCAGATATTGCAGGCAATACGCAAAGGCTTCAATGCGCCTGCTTCTCCGTTTTCAGGCGAAACGGAAATCTCGGGTGACTTCTTTCAGGTCAACGACCGTAAACTTGACGCACTTATCGAAGCAACAACGCACGATATGGAGCGAGCCGAATATGCCGTTCTCAGACGTGCAGATGACCGCTATCGGCAAACAATATTCAACGCTCAGGTTTACGCCAACACAGGCGCAGGAACATACGAAAAAGCCGTTGATATGGCAACTCGTGATTTTCTCAGGGCAGGGCTTGACTGTGTTGAGTACAAAAACGGCAGCCGTCATACCTTAGAGGATTATGCAGACATGGCAATAAAGACCGCTAATAAGAGGGCATATCTTCAAGGCGAGGGCGGAATGCGTGATGAGTGGGGTGTACCTACTGTTATCATGAACAAGCGCAGTTGTCCGTGTCCGCTGTGTGCGCCGTTTGTGGGGAAGGTGTTTATAGATGATGTGTGGAGCGGTGCCGACAAAAGCGGTATTTCTCCGGTGACTGGTGTAAAATATCCGCTGTTGTCGGATGCGATAGCTCAGGGGCTTTATCATCCACGATGCAAGGATGTCCACAGTACATACTTTGAGGGCATAAGCACCCCGCCGGAAGGCAGTCAGTACACAGCAGACGAGCTTGACGAAATGGCACAGCAGTATGAAGCTGAGCAAAAACAAGGCTACTGCGAGCGGCAGGAAAAACGCTATGACCGCATGAGCCGCTACAGCCTTGATGAAGAAAACCAACGTATCTACGGAGCGAGGGCAAAAGCCTTCGGAGAAAAGGCGGAGCAGTTCGGGAAGGTTGCAAAGGCTTTTAAAAAACCTGATAAAAATGTTGCAGAAACGATTGAAAAATCGGGCGGAAGTGGTATAATAGAGTCAGAGATTGAAGGATTCAGTCCTCTTCCATCCGACAAGGTTGTAGATACATTACGACAAGAATCCGAAAGTTGGATTAAAAGTCTTAATGAAAAAGAGGTCCGTTCTATCAAAAAGTATACGAAAAACAGTGGGGACACAAAAACAAATAAATTTTTTGCCAAGCTTAATGCTATGCTTAGGGGAGATTTGCCGGAAGATACAAGGCTAAGATACCATGCTGAAAATATTTCTTCCGGGTTGAAGAAAAATAAGTTACGACAGGATATATTGTGTTACAGAAGCGTGGACTTTAATCCTATTCAGGGGTTGAGGGTTGGTGATATTTATGAACCTAAGCAGTTTTTGAGTTCTTCTGTAACAAAAAAAGGTATTTTAAAAGGTGAATACATTATGGTTATAGAAACCCCAAAGGGTAGTGGTGGAGCTTATATTGAAGGCCTGAGTAAATATCCCAAACAGAGGGAGTTTCTATTTGATTACGATTGTAAGTATAGAATAAAATATGTTAAGGGCAAAAATATTGGATTGGAGGTAATAATATGACAGATGATGAAAAAAGATTTGATGAATACTTCAAGCATATTTTTGACGATGATGATAACGAAGAACCTTGGGATGAAGAAACTCAAAAGAACTGGGAAGAAAAAATGAATTCATAATTAACCGCTCTCAGTGAGGGCGGTTTTCTTATATCCAAAAATGAAAGGAAGTAGAGAATATGAAAAAAAGAAAAATCATAGGGATACTTACAGCATTTATCAGTATTGTATTTTGTGTGAGTGCTTTTTCAGGATGTACCGAATCTGAAAGAGTAAACTATAACATAACACAGGATGCAGAGAACTTCAATGTTTATCGCAGAGTAACAGTAATTAACTGTATCAAAGGTGATACACTGTTTGAGATTGAAGGTCTTATGAACATCAATGCAGATACAGCAGACAACCAGTTGGAACTTATAGTTGAGATTGAAGACGGTGTGTACAAAAAGCATTTTATCGGATTGTCAGATAATGTAACCTATACGGTTGAAGACATTTCCGGCAGTCAGGCGGATAAATATCATTATGAAATTAACTACAATCCGAATATGTGGATCCCGTTTGTTCCTGATTATAAAGATTAATAATTCCTGCCGCTTTTGATTTTGCACATTGCTTAATCAAGGCGGTATTTTTATGCCCGGAAGGAAGTGAGCGTATGGATTATGACGAGTGGGCAGAGGAGTACTACGAAACTGCAAGGCTCACGGAAGAAAAAATAAAAGAGTTCAAAAAGAAGCGAAGGGAAACAAAAAGCCCTTCGCTGCGAGGGTTGTACAGCGGTAAAATACAGCTCTACAAAGAACAGTATAACGACTGTATTTTTGCCGCTGAAAGCCTGAAAAGGCGAGCTATAAGGGAAAAGCTTAAAAAGGGGGTGAGGATGTGATGCTGACGGAAACAATGACAATGAGCCAGGAAGCGATAAGCGGAATGAGCGGATAACGTGCAGGAAACAAGAAAACCTGCACGTTTTTTTATTTCAAAAACATACAAAGGAGAGTGAATTATATGCTCGAAGAAAAGAAAAAACCTGACGAAGAACAGACAAAAACAGAAACTGAAACAGGTACACAGCCGCCGCAGGAGACAGGAAAGGCAGAAAATAAGGTAACACCTGACGAAGCCGGGAAAACGCTTGAGAAGTCCGTAGACAAAAACAGAGAGGGTGCAGACGAACCGACAACGGAGGAATCTCCGCCCAAAAATACAACAGAGGGCGAAACAAAGTCCGAAGCTACACCGCCGGAACTTTCCGAAACAGACAAGCTCAAAGAGGAAAACTTCCGTCTGAAAACTCAGCTTGAAGCGATGAAAATCGGTTTTATGCCTGATGTGATTGAAGATGCTGTAGTGCTTGCGGAGAATATTGTCAAGCGTGACGGTTCGGATATTTCCGCAGCGTTACAGGATGTAGCAAAGAAATATCCCGACTGGAAAACCGACAGCATAGGCAAAGACGGAAAGTCAAAAGGTGGCTTTAAGCTCGGTGCGGACAGCTCCGGCGGTAAATCTGCCGATGATGACGAAAAGCTGAATAAAATTTTCGGAATCAGGAAAAAGAAGTGATGTCCGAAAAAATAAATCCAAACAAAAAGCCTGAATATTACGGCTCCGGCGGCTCGCCGGTCGGTATCAGGAAAAAGAAATAATAGGAGGTAATAAAAATGCCGAACACAATAAACTATGTTACAAGATTTGAAAACAAGCTCCGTGAGCTTTACGGTCAGGAGCTTACAAGTGACCTGCTGTTCCACTCAAACAGCGATATACAGGTCAACAACACAAAGTATATCAAGATCCCGACCCTCAATGTCAGCGGTTATAAAGATCACAGCAGGTCAAGCATAAGCTACAATGCAGGCTCTTACAACAATAATTTTGAGCAGAAAACCCTTGCACATGACCGTGATATAGAGTTTGCCGTTGACCCGATGGACGTTGATGAAACGGACATGATCCTGTCTATTGGTAATATTCAGAACCGCTTCGAGAAAACGCAGGCGATCCCCGAGCTTGACTGCTACACTTACTCTAAACTTTACAGCGAAGCAACGAGGCTGAGCATGACGATTAAAACTGATTCACTTTCTTCCGCAAATGTCCTTGAGGATTTTGACGCTAATCTTGAAATCATGGAGGACAAGGGCGTACCGCTTGACAGGCTTGTGCTTTTCTGCACTGCGAGTTACAAGAAGCTTCTTAAAAATGCCGAAGGCGTACAGCGCTCCTTTGATGTCAAAACAGGTGGCGGTATCGACAGACGTGTACGCACGCTTGACGATATTCAGAATATTGTTACTGTGCCGTCTGCACGTTTCAAGTCTGCGTTTGATTTTACTGACGGATGCACCCCTGCCACAGGCGCAAAGCAGATAGATTACATCCTCATTGACCCTGAGTGTCAGGTAAGCCGTGTCAAGTACAGCTATATCCATATGTTTGCACCCGGCAGCGACAGTAGAACGGCTGACAAGTATCTTTATCAGAACCGCAGACTCAATGATACTTTTAGTATTGATCATCTGTTTACAGACGGATGTATCATCCATGCACAGGCGTAAGAGGGGGTGAGAAAATGAAAGCGATTAAAGGCAATAAAGTCTATACCGTTGATGAGCTGAGTAAAAAGGATTATCTCGCTCAGGGTTATGATATCACTGACGATAATTTCAACGTCATGGAGCGCAGTCCGACTGCAACAGTGCCATACAGAGAATATGAAAAAGCAGTGCAGGAAGCCGAAAAGCTCAGAGCGGAGCTTGAAGCACTCAAAAAGCAGAAGAAATAAGGTGATTTTATGACCTATGCAACAACAGAAGATTACCTGAAATATTACACTGCCATCCCCGAAGATTTTGACCGACTTGCGGCAAGAGCGAGCGGTGATATTGATACACTTACTCACTGCCGTATAAACGGTATCGGGTGGGATAACCTGACGGATTTTCAGCGTGAAACGATAACGGAAGTTTGCTGTGATATAGTGCGATTTATTGACGAAAACAGTGAATTGCTTAATACGCCTTTAAGTGCGTACAGTGTTAATGGTGTGTCAATGCAATTTAAGTTCAATCCGACAGTCTATGTACAGGGTGGTATTATTATCCGGCAAAGAACATACAGCAGGCTTGTTTCTACGGGCTTATGCTATGCAGGAGGGCTATAATGAAATTTCCGTCATTGATAGATAAACGCTTCTGTAAAACTCCGATTAGGGTGAATTTGTACCGAGAGGGAAACGACGAAAACGGAGAGCCGCTCTCAGGCGTTGAATTTAAGGGTTTGTGTAATTATCAGGACAGTGCAAAAACTGTTCTGAGCGCCGAAAAGCGATTGATACAACTTTCCGCACAGGCATATTTTACCGGTGATATTGCGCCTGATCTGGCGGTTATTTCAGACGGCGAGGCTGAAATTTTCGGAGAAAAGCGCAAAATTGCTCAGGGCATGAAGGCAAGAAACCCCGACGGCAGTGTCAATTATACAAGATTGGACTTGATATAATGCTTAAAGTAAAATCAAAATTTATTATCAATGCCGCAAAGTTAAATCAGCTTGACAGTGCTGCGGTGAAAAGTCTTGAAGAAACGGCGGAAGCTCTCAAAACAGAAGTGCAGCAGGCACAGGTCATTCCGAGAGATACGGGCAATCTGCAAGGTGAGTCTTTTTCTATTGACCGCAGGGATTCTAAACAGGGTAAGGTAAGACTTGTTCATTCTGCACCTTATGCGAGACGTGTATATTTCAATCCTGACGGCATGATATTTCACCGGAAACCATGGACATCAAAAAGCAAAACCACAGGCAAAGAAATCAAGCATGACGGCAACCCCAACGCCCGGGACCACTGGTATGAGGACTGGTTGCCGGGCGGAAGCAAACAGTTTTTTTGTGCAAAGGCTTTCAAGCGGTTTTACAGAAGAAACGCAAACCTTAATTGACGGAGGTGTATAAATGCTTTATTTATCGAATATTCGTGATTGGCTGAAAACATTCGGGATGGCCGAAAACTACTACATCGGAAAGCTCGATAATAAAAAAGATAAGTCGATCGGTGTTTATCAGCTGGGCGCACGTCCGCCGACAATAGCAATCGGGAAGTTGTCAAGCTATGAAGTCAGAAAAATATCTTTACTTGTTCACTGGAATAAAAACCAGGATCAGACAGAAAAAGCTGCCTATGAGCTTTACAAGAAGCTCAGGGCGGTTTCTTCTTTCACGCTTGACGGCACACAAGTACAATTTATTAACCTTATCCACGCAGAGCCGATTAACATCGGTACGGATGATAACGGTGTATATGAGTGGGTAATTGAATTTGATATTTACTATGAAAGGAAGGATTAATTATGGCAACAACATCGGGAGTATATCCCTGTTATGAAAACCAGTTTAAAGTTGGTGCGGCAGGCTCATCAACACTGAATACGATTGCTGACATGGAAAGCTTTTCTGTCAGCTTTGATGACGGTGTGGAAGAATGGACACCGTTTGAGTCCGAAGGCTGGGTGCGCAGACTGAAAACAGCAAAGGGAGTTACAATTTCCGTTTCGGGAAAGCGTAATGCCGGAGATACGGGAAATGACTTTATCGCAGGGCTTGCCTTTAAGAACGGCAGAGATGCAGAGGTAGACTTTGAGTGGAATTTCCCTGACGGAACAAAAGTGAAGTTTACAAACGCCGTTGTCAGTATTTCTGCACTCGGTTCAAGCGACAGCACAGCCGTTGCACCGCTCGAATTTGACATTATGTCTAACGGCAAACCGACCGTCACAACATCATCCGGCTCGGGTAGCGGAACATAAGGAGGTATAAAGCATGAGTAAAATAATTGATATCACAGACAAGCTGAATTTCGAGGAAAAACCGAAAATCAAAATTAAGGATGTTGAAATCAGCATTAACAACAATGCGGTTGCAATGCTGAAAATCATTCCAAAATTCAGCAAGAAGAAAATCGCACCTGAGGATATTCTCGAAGTCATTAATCTGATTCTGACTAAAGAGGAAGCTGAAAAGGTTGAAAAGCTTGGTCTTGGCTTTGAAGATTATATGACTTTCATTGAAGCGGCTGTTTCCCTGATTACCGGCAGTGACGGTTCGGGGGAAATTCCGACCCCTGCTACGACATAATTGACGATTTCGATTTGATCGTATCGTCTTTTGCATCGGAGTACGGGGTCAGAATCTACAGCGAAGATTTTAAAAATATGACATGGGATGAGTTCTGTTCCTTGCTCAGCGGTCTGAGCGAGGACAGCCCTCTTGGAAGAATTGTCAGAATCCGCAGTGAGAACGACCCGAAAGTGCTGAAACATTTTACATCACATCAAAGAAAAATCCGCTATGAATGGCGGACACGGAGTGCAAAAACAGTCAGCACTGCAAACCGTGACGAATTTTTAAAACAAATGCTGAGTGCATTTAAGGCAATGGCAGAATAAAGGCAGGTGAGGTAACGAATGGCAGACGAAAGCGCAGGAAAAATATCGGTTGACATTATAGGTAATGAAAAACCGCTGAAAAAGACAGTTGAAAATCTCGGCAATACTCTTCAAAAACCGCTCGGCAAGCTTGGTGCAGCAATGGCAGCGGCATTTTCTGCCGCTGCTGTTATCAAATTCGGCAAGGAAAGTGTCGAAGCCGCAGCAGAAGTCAATGCTGCAAACTCACAGATGACGCAGACTTTCGGAGAGCTTGAATCTACTGCTAAAAGTGTCATTCAGGGGATCGCCAAAGAAAGCGGAATCATGGAAACACGCTTGCAGGGTGTCGGTACATCTATTTACGCTTTTGCCAAAACCTCCGGCATGGACAGTGCTTCTGCAATGTCACTTATGCAGGATGCATTACAAGCCACTGCCGACAGTGCAGCATATTATGACCGCTCACTGGAAGAAACGGCAGAAAGCCTGAAATCCTTCCTCAAAGGCAATTATGCCAACGATGCCGCACTTGGAATATCTTGTACGGAAACAACCAGAAATACAGCTGCCAATAAGCTGTACGGCAAATCATTTTCGGAACTTTCCGAAGCACAAAAACAGCTCACCTTACTGCAAATGGTCAAGGATGCCAATGCTCTTTCGGGTGCTATGGGTCAGGCAGCACGTGAAGCGGACGGCTGGGAGAATGTCACAGGCAACCTGAAAGAAGCATGGCGACAGTTTCAGGCGGTAGTAGGACAGCCGATATTAAAAATAGCAACAACCGTTGTTAAACAGCTTACGGGAGCATTACAGCAGTTGACGGTTTATGCGAAAACAGCAACAGAAGCACTGGGAAAACTTTTCGGGATCGATATGTCCGATCTGGATACAAGTGCTTCAAGTACCTCTGCAAGCATGAGTGAAGTGGCTGACGGTGCGGATGAAAGTACCGACAACATCAAGAAAACCACCAAAGCCGCCGAAAAGCTGAAAAAAACAGTGGCAGGCTTTGACCAGCTCAATATCTTATCAGACAACAGCGACAGTTCCGATGACAGCAGTACAGACAACACATCATCAGATACAGCACTGTCAATGCCTGCACCTGATACATCAAAAACCGAAGCAGCGATAGACGGTATCGGAAAAAAGCTTGACGGTTTGAAGAAAAAGCTGAAAAATATTTATGATCAAAGCCCTTTAAAAAGTTTTGTTGATAGTTTTAGAAAACAGTTTGACAAAATCAATTTTGATCAGATCGGCAAGAATTTCAAATCGATTTTTAACAGCATGAAACCAATTGCACAAGCAAGCCTGAATGGATTAAAGAAAATTTTTTCTAGTTGGGCAGGATATGTCGGAACAATCATCGGCGGTATTGTAAGAACTGTCACAAATGTTATTCAAACGGTGACAGGCGGTATTGCAAAATGGCTTGCAAAAGACAAGGAGAGAATTGCTGGTTTTATTACTGCTATCTCCGATAACATCAGTGGGGGTATCGACAATCTATCAGAGTTTTTCGGCACAATTTTTGACACGCTGAATGAATCTATAGAACGTATGCGATCGCAAACCGAACAGGCAATATCAAATATGCTTTCGGGTTTTATCACCTTCCAAGGTTCTGTAATGACAATTATTTCGGGTGCTTTTAAAATTGCGACAGGAGTTATAAAAAAATGGGTAAAGAATAACAAAGGTAAAATCGGTCAGGTTTTTGACGGTGTGCAGAGTACAGTCAATCAAGTAATGACAGGTATCGGGAATATTTTTAATGATCTCGGAAAACAGCTGAGTACTTGGTGGACCGACAGCGGAGCTTCAACGACTTTTGAAAATATCTGCGGCGTTATCGCTGATATAGGAACTGCGGCACTTGACCTTTGTATTAAGGTGCTGAAGCCTGCAATGGATAACATTTTCGGGAAGCTTCAGGGAATGTGGAGTGCTGCAAGTCCAATTTTTGGCAGTGTGCTTGATCTGATCAAAGCAGTTGGTGATTATGTTGTTGCATTCTGGAATGACTACCTTAAGCCAACAATTGATCTGATTATTGAAAACGTATCGCCTATTGTTGATGGTGTGATAGATGTTGTTGTTGGCGCATTACAGGGAATGTGGGAGACACTTTGCGGCATTGTCAACGGTATCATTGAAGTAGTTACGGGCATTGTCGATTTTTTGACCGGTGTTTTTACAGGCGACTGGAAAAAGGCTTGGAACGGCATAGTAAAAATTCTTAAAGGCATTGTAGATGCAATCGTCGGTTTCTTTAAGGGCATGGGAACTACGATTTCTAATTTGTTTAACGGTCTTGTAAAAATCGTTTACGGTGTAATTAAGCTGTTGTTATCAAGGATCGTACAGATATTTACAAAAATAGGGAATACGGTCAAAAATGTTTTTAACGCTATTTCAGGTGTGGCCAAAAAGGCATGGAACAGTATTGTTAATACATACACAGGTATCGGAAAATGGTTCGGTGATAAATTCAAAGCGGCTTGGAAAGCTGTCACGAATGTGTGGAACGGTGCAGGAAAGTTTTTCAGCGGCGTATGGAGTGCAATCAAAAATGCCTTTGGTACAGCAAAAACATGGCTGGTAAATCAGTTTAAAGGTGCTTGGGAAAGCGTTACAGGGCTGTTTGAAAAAGGCGGTAAAATTTTTGTCGGTATCAAGGATTCACTCGGTAATATTTTCAAAACTGCTGTCAACGGTCTGATTGACGGTATCAACTGGGTTATTTCCAAACCTATCGAAAATCTTAATTCGATACTGTCAAGTATCAAAGGTATAGACATAATGGGTGCAAAGCCTTTTAACTGGATCAACACAATCCCTGTTCCGAAAATCCCAAAGCTTGCAAAAGGCGGTCTTGTTACTGCACCGACACTGGCTCTTGTCGGCGATAACAAAGGCGCAGCACATGATCCCGAGGTTGTTTCTCCGCTCAGTAAGCTTGAATCTATGATTAACAGCAAAGATCCCGAAATCATCAAACTGCTGCTTAAAATTATTGCTCTTCTTGAAAACGATGAAATTAATTTTTATAACATAACCAAAATCGACAGCGAGGAGATTGAAAGAAAACTCGTTAAGGTTCGCAGACGAAAACAGAGAAGATACGGAGGTGCGTCAACATGAGTGTTTTTAAAGTAAACGGGGTTGATTTGCCGCCTCCGGTCTCGGCTTTGTGGGCCTATGCTGATCTATCAAGTGAGGAAAGCGGCAGAAGCACCCGAAACGGTGCAATGTCAAAGGATATTATCGCACAAAAAAGAACGCTTACGCTGACATGGGGGATTCTTACGCTTGCGCAGGCATCCTCCGTTGCTCAGCTCTGCAAAAACAGCGGTGCGGCACTCAGGCTGACCTATCCTGATGTGCTCACGCAATCAACAAAAACAGGACGTTTTTACACGGGTGACCTGACAGACGGTAATTATATTATCCCGAAACCAACCGAGATTTATATCAACGGTCTGTCGTGCTCATTTATAGAGATGTGATGGTAATATAAATATCAAGCACTTCAATGAAGTGCTTTTATTTTTTGTAAAGAAGGTGAGAATTTGATCAATACTTCAAGTCTTTATAAGGACCTTATACAACAGTCGGGGCGAATGTTTAAGGCAAAATTGCTTGTCACATTCGCTGATGGGACAACAACGGAACTGACTGACGAAAATATCATGCAGGACAGTTTATCAATTACCAACAGTACATCCGACGAGGGTGTTTTTTCGATAGGTTGTGCGATCATCGGACAGCTTGATTTTGAGATCGATAACAGTGATGGTACATATGACAATATGAGTTTTGAGGATGCTGTAATTGATGTGCGTATCGGTCTTGTTACGAAACAGAAATATGATGGAACATTAACTATAGAATGGCTGAAAAAAGGTCTATATACGGTCGAGGAAGTGACCGTAGACGAAAACTATATTAGTGTTATTGCTTATGATAATATGGCAAAACTTGATGTACCGTTTACGGATGTGGGAATAATCTTTCCTATATCTCTTTTCATGTTGTATCAGCGTATTTGTGGTTATTGCGGAGTACCTTACGATTCTATCGGCTTCCCCAATGCGGGTATGACTGTTAAAACAGGTGAAAACATCGACGAAAGCGCAAGCTGCCGTGATGTGCTGTCTTATATTGCTCAGCTTGCTTGCAGTTATGCTTATGCAACAACGGACGGTGAAATAAAAATCGGTTGGTATTCCGAAACAGGTTATGAGATCACCGAACAGCAAAAATTGAACGGTACTGTAACAGTGTCGGGGGTACAGCTGACAGATGTTGAAGGCAAAGTTTATATCAAAGGCAGTAAAAAATACTGCATTATGATCGAGGACAATCCGCTTGCGATCGATAGTACAGCATTGCAAAGTACTGTCTGGAATCAAAGGTTGATCGGTCTGAACCTTACGCCGTTTTCGAGCGAGCTTCTTTCCGACCCGTCACTGGAAACAGGCGATATTGTTACTGTCTCAGATATACATGGGAATCAATACAAAACGCCGATCACGAATATTACCTATCATCTTGACAGCAAAATGACCGTTGCTTGTGATGCGGAAACCGTCAAGGAAAAGAGCCGCACGACTTGCAGTCCGAGTGCAAAAATCATTGCACAGACCAACAAGAAAATCACCGAAAAGATTTCGGAATACGATATCAGGGCGAAACAGTTTTCGGAGCTGACCGCTAATGCAATGGGCTATTATCAGACGGAGAAAATACAGGATGATGGCTCAACAATCACCTATCAGCACGACAAGCCTTTATTATCCGAAAGTCAGTATATCTGGAAAAAATCTATTGACAGTTTTGCTGTGTCAACAGATGGGGGCAAGACATGGAAGGGCATGGATAAGGACGGAAATGCCGTTTTAAATATTCTTGCGGCTGTCGGGATTGTTGCCGACTGGATTAACGTCGGCACATTGAACGGTGTTAAGATCATAGCAACACTGGGCAGTATTGCAGGTTGGAAAATGGAAAACGGCGTGCTTGTATCAAGTGACGGAACGATTAAAATTGACAGCAGAAATAATATGATCTCTATTTATGACACAAACGGATCACTGCTCTTTACGATTAACAGCAGTGGTATCAAGCTGTATCGGGATAACAAAAGTATCGGTAATATCGGATATGTGACAACTACAAGTGGTGAGCACGGACTTGCATTTAATATTGATAATAATGGCAGTTTTATTTCTTGGGGCAAGCTGGCAACAGGTACAACTCACACTTATGATCCTGTGTTTCAATACACAAAGGATAAAGGGTTTGAATTTACAGGAAGTGTAAAAATAGCAGGGAATCTGACTGTCAGCAGAAACCTGACTATTGGCGGCAACCTGTCAGTCGGAAAACTGGGCGGATATACTCTGGCAAGAAATACGTATATACCAGCGGCAGGCACTACGATACAATACTGGGGGTGGCAAAGTGACAGTTGAATATAGCGTAAATGCATATGAAAACAATCAAGTCAATTTATATGCCGTTCAGGGCGAATCGGACAGCAGGACGATTATTTTTAATATTATCGAAAAATCCGGTATTGTGGCGGCTACATCAAACGCCACTCCGATAAATAAAATGCTTGATCTGACAGGATATGACGTAACTCTGACTGTGTTAAATTCTGAAGAGTCTGTTGTTTCGGGTGAAATACTCGATGCTGAAAACGGAAAAGTGCAGTTTACTCTTTCAAAGGCATGTTCCGCAGAACAGGGTAATTTTAAATGTGTTATTATCCTTACAAAAAATAGTGAGGATTTGCGTATTGTGGGAATTACGCTTGCAGTTGCGGGTCTGGCGGCAAAAAATACCATTACCATATATAGAAATAGTGTATGGTCAGATATTGTGCAGATTGAGAATCAGTCAGAACTGTATACCCTCGGAACAAATGAAAAATTAATCTTTGTAGTGCGAGAAGGAGAAAAAATCATCATTAAAAAAGAGCTTATAGACAGCGACTATGTTGAAGATGAAAACGGTTATTTACTTTCTTTAAGCTCTGCTGAAACAGACATAGGTGTCGGGACATATTCATACAAGCTTACATTGCAAAGAGCGGACGGCGAATATGAGCCTGTCATACCGCTGCATACATTTATTATTAAGGAGTGAGATATATTTATGCTTATAGGAAAATTAAATCCATACGGAGGCAGTGTGGTCGATCAAACAGCTCGAAACAGCATTAATCAATTATCTGTAAAAAAAGCGGATAAATCAGAAGTTACCGCCGTCAACAGCCGTGTTGACAACATCATTGCTCACAACAATGACACCGAAGGCAACAGTGAGCTTATTGATTTACATTTAGGTGCGGATGGAACGGAATATAGCTCGGCAGGAACAGCAGTCAGAAGTCAGATAGGACATTTAAAAATTTTACATGGCCGCACCGAAGGTCAGATGAATCTTTTCAATAAAGAAGCTTTTACACCTGATTGCGAATATCACATTGATACTCGTCAGGTTATTCCAAACGATAAAGGTTATGGTCTATCTGAATTAATACCAGTTACCGCTGGTGATGAATTATTCTATTCAAAGGACGGTACTGAATTTAAAGTGACTTTCACATATGGTTTTGATATTTCAGGAAATTATGTTGATGGAAGCAAAGTTATAAGAGCGACTTCATATACCGTCCCACAAAGTGCGGCGTTTATCAGAATTTGTACAAAAACTGAGAACATTGATAAATTTCAGATTGAATATGACGGTGTGAGCGACTTTAAGC
>Ga0256405_10003254_pt1 | contig 34165 bp, 30 predicted proteins | sample RumenRJG_02DNA_FD_189096 | JGI IMG/M metagenome (GOLD analysis project Ga0256405, IMG submission 189096) | Bovine rumen microbial communities from Lethbridge, Alberta, Canada - RJG_02 | ecosystem: Host-associated > Mammals > Digestive system > Stomach > Rumen | place: Canada: Alberta...
CTATATTTTCCGGTTTTTGAGGTCTGTTTATTTGGACAGCATTGTAAATTATCTGTGGTGTGTTAAAGGGATAACCATGTATAAAAATGACACGTACCTTTATATATCTTATTGTTCGCAGAAAAAAGCTCATCTGCGTGCGAGATATTATACGCTTGCCTTTGACAGGCTGAGATATGCTTCATCAAAAGCAAATATCTGCTTTTTAATTTTTTTTACAAATACCTCTTGACAAAGTGTAACACAGTTGATATAATTGTATACATAGTAGTTATACAATTTAGACTTTGATGTTACAATCCGGAGTGTGCATCAAAGTGATATGACCACAAGGAGTGCACAAATATTATGAATATAAACATCAGCAACTCATCAGGTGAACCTATCTATTTGCAGATAGCGAACCAGATCAAGACGCTGATACTCGAAGGGAAACTGGGAGAGGGTGAAGCGTTGCCATCAATGCGGCTCCTCGCTACGGAACTTCGTATCAGCTTCATGACGACAAAGCGAGCCTACGAGGAACTTGAACGGGACGGCTTTATCGAGTCGTATACGGGCAGAGGCTCTTTTGTAAAAGCACAGAATTTAGAGATATATCGTGAGGAGCAGATCAAACGTGTAGAATCACTGCTTATGGAGGCAGGAGATACAGCTCGTAAGGCAGGTATCACGATGGAGGAGCTACACGAGCTTCTTGACCTTGTAAATGGAGGAGAATAAAAATGAATGAATATGAAAACGCCATAGAGTTACGCGGCGTAAACAAGACTTATAAGGACTTTGGTCTGGAAAATGTCAGCTTTATAGTTCCCAAAGGCTGCATCATGGGCTTTATAGGGCAGAACGGTGCAGGCAAGACCACTACTATACGCAGTATGCTGAATATCACTAAGATAAACAGCGGAGAGATAAGTCTGCTGGGGCTTGACCATGTACAGAACGAAGCAGAGATCAAAAAGCGTATCGCTGTTGTATTTGACGATCTGCCATTTCACGATATGTTCACACCCAAGGATATAGCGAAAATACTTGAGGGTATGTATCCCGAATGGAACAATAATGTATATTCAGATTATTTAAATCGTTTTGAACTGCCTTACAAGAAGAAGATAGGAAAGTTTTCCAAGGGTATGAAAATGAAACTGCAGATAGCCTGTGCACTGTCACATAATGCAGAGCTGCTCATAATGGACGAAGCAACAGCAGGCCTTGACCCTGTAGTTCGTGATGAGATACTTCACATTTTTATGGAATATCTTCAGGACGGTGAGCGTTCTATCCTTATGTCATCGCATATCACCTCAGATCTTGAAAAGATAGCTGATATGGTCACATTCATAGATAAGGGCAGGATACTACTCACAGGCTACAAGGACGAGATCATCGAGCGACATGGTATCATAAAGTGCGGCTACGATAAACTGACAAAGATAGATCCTGATGATATCGTCAGCATCCGTACTAATAACTTTGGCGCGGAGGTAATGGTGAATAATAAAGAGCAGGCTCTCAGCAAGTACAGTGACTGCATTATAGATCCTGCTAACATTGATGATATAATGCTGTTCTATGTTCATCGTTATGATAAGGAGTGGTTGAGATGAGAATGTACCGTTCTTTGATATACAGAAGTTTAAGGTTAAAGCGTACCAGAAACAGATTATTTTTAGTATTGATACTATTGCTGGATGCTGCCTTTTCATTGATGTCTTTAGTATTGTGTGATGACCCATCTAAAATTAAAGATGATGTGTTTATGTTCTGTGTTTTTTCTTTTATGTTGGCGATGCTTTGCGGTATGATTGCAGGTGCAAATAACGGCGTTTACAGAATGGATACTAATACCGGCTGGGAGCGCTATATAAGAGCCCTGCCTCCGACACCTATGCAGCAGGCAGTAGCAGATCTTCTGATAAAGCTGATCTATATACTGATCTATGGTACGATTTTAATGATATATGCCATCTTTTCCGATAACCATACAGGTCTTCATCTGATGTGTTATGTAATGAATATATTCCTGTTTTTCGCAACGCTCTTTGTGATCATTGATATTGTATACAGCTTTGTCGTCAGGTTCGCCCAAACCAGAGCAGAGCTGGAGTTGATGAGTCTTGCTGCTTTTGTATGCGGTGTAATTATAATATTCAAAGTTTGCAAATTGATAGGCAACATACGTATGTATTCACCCGTACAATTTGGTAATCCTTTATTTGGCAGTACCTCATACATATTTGCATCATTTGTTGCTTCAGGAAAGGTAACTGCCGTTGCTGTATCATCCTTTGTGATTTCCCTTGGATCGTATTTTCTTGTGATGTGGCGTCTGCATGAAAGGAGGGAAATGTAATGAAAGGTCTTGTCTATAAGGAATGGAAACAGAACTATCGGTTCATTCTCTCCATGATACTTTGTGCCCTTGTACCTTTTATCATTGTGCTAATCCTGGAGGGTGAAGGATCTGCTATGGTAAGCATCATCGGACTTATCATAGGATTTATTGTAGCAGGTTTATTGCAGGTGATGGTACTTGACGGTGATGACAGAAAAATGTGGAGTTACTGGGTATCATCAACAGCTGATGGTTACAGGGGTTTTCTGAGGAATAAATATATAATGATATTTGGTATGATCGTGCTGTTTTTGGTATCGATGCAGATCGTTGATATGGGCTACCGTGCTTATCTCTCTTATGCAGGGCAAACAAAAGTGTATAAGTTCATGGGAGTTGCGATCCCGCTGTGTATTGTTCAGCTATTCCTTCGTGCGATAGATATTCCGTTTTATTATTTATTCGGCAAAAAGATCGGCAGTGTCGTAAAATCGATAATAATGTCAATAGGTGCTATTATTCTCGTTATGTTCCTCATTGTGTATTCAGACAGCATGGATAAATTATTTGATTTTGGTAAGAGTCTGATAGATTCTAAATACATAACGCTTTCTGTGATGATTTTGATAAACCTTGTTGTGTACTATCTGTCCTACCGATTGTCCTGTTTGGTGTATCTGAAAGGTGCAGAGCATTATGACCACTAGATCTGATATAAAAAATTATTAACAAGATAAAGATAGAAAAATAATACCATAATGCCGGTCTTGAACTGACCCCAAAAAGTTAGACAATCGGCTCTATGTTTATCGGTGGTAGATAAATTTAACAAGGATATTTCAGCCATATCAGAAGTGCTTATATTTAGATAACATAATTTTGAACAGTCTGAAATGAAGTAAAGATGTAACGTTGTTGGGCGGGTACTTTTTTTAGTGCGTTGTAATTTATCTTATCCTTATAGAAATATCACTAATTGATACAAAGAAAAAAGGCATCACCGTTCAGTATAAACGAGATGTCTTTTCTCATTATATATCAGTTATGCAAAAACAATAAGTCACATTTTAAGCACCGAGATAGCATCAGAGATCGTCTTTTCCAGAGCTTCTCTGCCGTAAGCATCAACCTGAGCTTTGTTCTTCTCGCCGTGAGTAAGACAGCCCGCGCCGCCTATACAGCCGCCGATGCAAGCCATACCTTCGATGAAATTCTCATTGAGCACACCGCGTTTTTTCTTCATCAGTGCTGCTCGGCACTCTTCAATTCCATCACAGGAACATGGCAGGAGTTCAAAGTCCTCTATCCCCTGTTCTTTGATCGCCTCTGCGACCGCATCAGATAGACCGCCGCTGCGTGCAAAAATTCTTCCGAAGTAGGAAGCATTGTCAAGTGCTTCTTCTTCAAGCTGTGTAATGTCAAGATCGCGGCTGTCAAAAAGTGCCTGGAGTTCTTCAAAAGTCAGCACTGAATCAACATAGGCTCTGACATTCTTCAGCTGAGCTTCTGCTTTTTTAGCGGTACACGGACCTATGAATACCACCTTTGCAGACGGCTCTATCTCCTTAATATATTTCGCAATCGCAGCCATCGGTGATGCATTGTGCGATATATGCTCTGTAAGTTCAGGAAAAGCAGACTTAACATATGCCACAAACGCAGGACAGCAGGAACTGGTCAGAAAGCCTTTTTCTACCAGTTCTCTTGATTCGGAATATGCTACCATATCAGCGCCAAGTGCAGCTTCTACTACCGCATGGAATCCGAGCTTTTTCAGCCCTGATACCACCTGTCCCGGCTTCGCGTATGTGAACTGGCTGGATATCGAGGGCGCAACTACCGCATAAAGTTTCGACTTCTTATCGCGGCTGTTTTTCTTTATCATGTCGATAACATCGAGGATAAAGGATTTATCGGTTATAGCTCCGAATGGACACTGGTATACACAGGCACCGCATGATATGCATTTCTTGTTATCGATGGCTGCAACGCTGTCTTCATTTATGCTTATCGCCTTGATCTTACAGGCATTCTGACAAGGACGCACACGGTTGGTTATCGCCGAATAGGGACAGACTTTGGAACATCTGCCGCATTCTATACACTTGCTTTTGTCGATATGTGCTACATGGTTGTGATCAAAGGAGATAGCCCCTCTGGGACATACATCCTCGCAACGGTGGGCAAGACAGCCGCGGCATGAATCCGTGACCTCATATCCTGCCGCAGGACATTCGTCGCAGGCGATATCAATAACTTCGATGACATTGGGATTTTCCTTATCGCCGCCCATAGCCATCTTTACACGCTCGGCGATTATGGCTCTTTCTTTATAAACACAGCAGCGCATGGTAGGAGTCTTGCCTGATACTATTTTCTTCGGGATATCCAGAAGATCTTCAAGCAGCTTATCATCCCACGCCTCTCTTGCGACCTCTCGCAGGACCTTATATTTCAGATATTGTACCTTGGTATCAAATACTCTCTTGTTTTTCATTTATCTGTTCACACCCTTAAAAATAGCTGACCTTGATGCGTTTTCCCATCTTGCCCAGAGCCTTTGAGAGTTCCTGCACAAGGTTCATCTTGATGTTGAAATTTATCGGCAGATCGGGATTCTGATGCGCAGGATTTATAGCCCTGCCAACATAGAAATTAATATCGGTAGCTTCCTCAAAAAGCATCCTGCTGATAAGAGACGCTCCGTCTCTGCTGTGGCTCCATTTTTCGTATAACAGATTTTCGCCGATATGATCTTTTGCATATTCAAGCACGCGGTTGACTGTGATAACACCCTCGGTCACAAGGTCAACACCCTCGATAGTCGCAATGGGTGGTACGTCGCTGTGTTCAAAGCTAAGACTTGCCACCAGCGGTTTTTTCAGCCACCGGGAAGCTATGGTCGAGGTCGTTCCACCGCAGATTATATGCTTGCCCTCTTTCGAGAAAAACAGACTCATCATCCTGTCACAATCGTCTTTGTTTGAAGGCGGGCCAAATAGTATATTCATCGGAACGCGGCGGCGTATACGGACAACGCAGGCAGTAGTATCATCACCCGGCTCATGTCCGTATAGATTGTCGCACTCATCCACAAGTATAGTTGATAGAGTTTTGGCTGTATACCCCACAGGTGCCAGCATTTCCATAAAAGCTGCGATATCTTCTCGCTTCCATCCGAAATTATATGCCATACCTATGCCTGCATGAGGACAGCCGTCGCTCATGGATATGATAAGATCATTCTCCTGTAACCTTATCTCAGAGCGGTATATCTTCTTGCCGCCAATGTTCATCTCCGTCTTGGGATAGTCGTACACCTTTTCATTGCGTATAAGTATGCTCAGAGGATTATCATACTGTATAAGCACAGCAGTTTCATTATTTATGATGTGGATTATCGTGAAAGTAGAGTATGCAACTCCCCTCACCGAACATATAGGCAGTGTACCCGCGATAGTCGAAACGCAGTCTTCAAGAGGAAGCCCCGCCGCAAGCATGGTGGAGATTATTTTCGATGTCAGGGTGGATAGTATGCTAGCCTTCACCCCGCTGCCAAGACCATCTGCAAGAACTATAACTGTGGAATCATCATTCTCAACGATATCGATATGATCTCCGCACAGCTGTTCACCTACATGATTTATGCTTTTGAATCCGATATCCGCACACAAGTTATTCATCCTGTATCGACTCCTTGAGTTTTGATAGCGCTATCTTCGTTTCAGCAGTAGTTTCCCCGAGAAGCGACGCTATCTCCTGAACTATCCTCATCTGCTTATCAATAACCTTATCAGCCACTTCGATAGTATTGCGGCTTATCTCTTCCTTTTTACTGCGTGCGTTCTCCTCATCGGTAACATCACGCATGATACATATGAGCATTTTGCTCTCGCGGTCAAGCACGATGGTGCGCTCGGCATATCTCTGGTATTCGGTCAGGAATATCCTTTCGTTATATACACCTTTGCCTGTCCGCTTTACTTCCATAAATACCTTCGGATCGAGTATCCGCACCACCTGATCTCCAAGAACATCGGATGCGTAACGTATATTCATCATCTCCATAGCAGCGGAGTTTATCTGCTGTACCTCCAGTGAATCGTTAAGCACTATGATACCGTTGGGAATATTCCTGACTATGGTATCCGAGAAACTCTCTGCCTTGTCTTTCAGGAAAGGCAGGCACATGGATATATCTGCTTTGCCCTGATATATCGCTATCGCTTTCTCACGGCAGGTATTGTATCCACAGGAACCGCAGTTGAGTTCATCTGAAGTATCGAACTTGCCCATCTGCGCCAGTATCTGACGTATCTCCGATTCAGTTGGCTGTGCATGCCCGAGATCTATCAAGGAGAATTGCTTTTTCATGTACAGTATATCAGGCTGTTCAACTTCATAATCCTTTGAACCTGCATATCCTGCTATCAGCATCTGGTCTTCAATAGGAGTATACCGAGCATTCTCCATAACAGGGCCGCCTATACAGCTTCCGTTGCAGGCTGACATCTCAATGAAGCATTTATGTATACTTCCCTTTTCAAGCTCACGCAGAACGGATATGCACTTTTCAATGCCGTCTATCGCGATATATGTGTAATCAGGCAAATCGCAATCCATGGTTTTGAGTATACCACCCGCTGTCGGGAAAAATCTTGCACGGCTGTGTTCATCGGCAGAAAAACTGCGTTCTATCTCGATATTCTCTTCTTTCAGCCAGACTGAAAGTTCCTCAAAGGTGAGCACAGCATCAACTGTATCGCCGTAATGCTGGGCTTCGTCCTTTTTGGAAACACACGGACCTATGAAGACAGTCTTTGCATCGGGGATACGCCTTTTGATATCTGCGCAGTGCGCCTGCATCGGAGATATAACATCAGCAAGCATGGGCAGAAGATCGGGGAAGTACTTCTGTATCAGCAGGTTTACCGAATGGCAGCAGGACGATATCACAACGTCCCTGTTTTCTTCTTTTAGTATCCGCTCATATTCACGCTTTACATGGGTCGCGCCTACAGCTGTTTCTTCAACATCATAAAAACCAAGTTTTTTAAGTGCATCACGCATCTGTTCTATGCCCGCCCCGTGATAATTTGCAATGAATGACGGTGCAAGGCTCACAACTACAGGAGAACCGCTTTGTAAAAGTACCCTTACCTTTTCAGATTCATCAACTATCTGCTTTGCATCCTGGGGACAGACTACTACGCACTGACCGCACAATATGCACTCCTGTTCGATGATGTGCGCCTGGTTGCCCGAAAATCTTATGGACTTGACAGGGCAGTGTCTGATGCATTTATAGCAGTTTTTACAATTTGATTTTTTTAATGTTAAACAGCTGCTCATAGATGACAACTCACTTTCCTATACGGCTCATTACAGCTTTCTGAAAAAACTCGGAGAACCCCTCGGGGGTCACACCTGTGTATACTTCATCGTCTACAGTGACAGTCACACCCACGCGATTACATCTGCCGGCACAGAAACTGCCGGCAAGTGTAATTTCGTTTTCAAGATCATGAGTCGCTATCGCCTGTTTCAGCAGCTCGATCATATTCTCCGAACCTTTCAGATGACATGATGAGCCGACACATATCTGAATGATCATGGTTACTATACCTTCTGCTTGATCTCTTTCTCGAAGAACTCTCCAACAGTTTCGGGAGTTACCGAGTAGAACACATCATCAACAGTTACACATACACCCTGCTGACATTTGCCCATGCAGAATGTTCCGCCAAGCTTTATCTTGTCACCTAAGTTTTCTTCTGCGATAAGATACTGAAGCTGCTCGACAACCTGACGCGAGCCTTTCAGATGGCAGGAAGAACCAATACATACAGTTACCTTCATATCTAGCACCTCACATATTACATATAATCTACAACATCTACCCACGAAAGCAGGAACTCACGCTCTTTGGCATTGCCCTTTACCGACTGCGAAGCCGCAACGATAGGCATCCACTTCTGAACGTATTGCTTGGCGGTATTGCTCTTCTCACAGAATATATCGAGATACATATCTGCGCCCTCAATATCTCCGTCCAGCCAGAAGCAGAGATACGTTCTTGCTGCATCAGCAGAAGCATTGCCCTGCGTAGCGTGTGCCCAGTCGATGATATAGGGAGTTCCGTCCTCAGTAATTATTACATTCGAGGGATTGAAGTCGCCGTGGCAGAGCTTGTAGTGCTTGGGCATACCTTCAAGGCGTGTATGAAGATCATATCTTGTTGTTGCATTGAGGTCAGTCTGACTTATCTTGCTGTTCATCTTGTCTTTCAGCTTTCTCAGCATGGGACAGATTCTGGAGTGTATATCAAGCTGAATATCTACCAGCTTTTCGATGTACTCTCTCTTCTTTTCGGGTTCTTCTTCCATCATCTGTGCAAGGGTCTTGCCGTTTATATATTCAGAAACGATAGACCATTTGCCGTCTATCATAAGAACCTCTTTCAGGCGTGGCATATTTATGCCTGTTTCTTCAACCATTGATTGATTCAGTGCCTCGTTGAGCACCTCAGACTTCTTGTAAGTATCATTGAATACTTTTATACACTTATCACCGTCACGATACACCGTCTTGGTATTTCTGACAGCTATTACACGATCCAGATTCATATACCGTTCCTCCGTTTATACTCTTTTTTTGCCGCTGCTTACTGCACGGTTGAAAGCCTGCTTGAAATCCTTGCTGCTTTCAGCACTGTCTATCTGGCTAGCATCGGGCTTCTCAGTCTCAGTGAAAGTTCTGCCGTAGTATACGTTCATATATATCTGCTTCAGCTCGCTGATGAGAGGATATCTGGGATTAGCACCTGTACACTGATCATCAAATGCATCTCTTGACATCTTATCAAGAGTAGCGAGGAAGTCTTCCTCGGAGATACCGTACTCAGCGATAGTCTTCTTGCAGCCCACAGCAGCCTTGAGTTCTTCTATCTTATCGATAAGACCCTCAACCAGTTCATTGTCAGTATTGCCCTGTACGCCGAGATATCTTGCTATCCTTGCATACTTAGCGGCAGCCTGAGGATATTCGTACTGTGGGAATGTACCCATCTTAACAGGAACATCGGAAGCGTTGAATCTTATTACTTCGCTGATGACCAGTGCGCAGCAGATGCCGTGAGGCAGGTGGTGATATGCACCCAGCTTATGTGCCAGTGAGTGACCGATACCCAGGAATGCATTAGCAAATGCCATACCTGCCATAGTAGCCGCATGAGCCATATTTTCTCTTGCCCTTACAGCTGTCTGACCGTTCTCAACACATTCGGGCAGATTATCAAAGGTCATTTTCAGAGATTCAAGAGCGATACCATCAGTAAATGGTGTAGCCATTACTGATACCAGCGCTTCAAGGTCGTGTACCATGCAGTCCAGACCGGATGCAGCGGTAAGTCCCTTTGGAGCACTCATCATCATATCGGTATCAACTATTGCCATATTTGGCATAAGTTCGTAATCTGCAAGAGGATACTTGTGACCTGTCTTGTCATCGGTGATAACAGCAAAAGGTGTTACCTCAGAACCTGTACCGGAAGAAGTAGGAACGCATATGAAATATGCCTTTTCACCCATTTTCGGGAATGTGTATATTCTTTTTCTGATATCAACAAAACGCATCGCCATATCCATGAAGTCAGCTTCGGGATGCTCATACATTACCCACATTATCTTAGCAGCATCCATAGCAGAACCGCCGCCGATAGCAATGATCACATCAGGCTCAAAACTTCTGATAGCCTTTACGCCCTCCACAGCACAGGCAAGTGTCGGGTCGGGAGCAACATCGGAGAATGTCTCGTGTACTATACCCATTTCGTCAAGCTTATCTGTTACAGGCTTAGTGAATCCGTTCTTGAAGAGAAAACTGTCAGTAACGATGAATGCTTTCTTCTTGCCCATCACATTTTTCAGTTCATCAAGTGCAACAGGCAGGCAGCCTTTCTTGAAATATACCTTCTCGGGCGCTCTGAACCAAAGCATATTCTCTCTCCTTTCGGCAACTGTTTTTATATTGAGCAGATGCTTTACTCCTACATTCTCACTTACCGAGTTTCCACCCCATGAACCGCAGCCGAGGGTAAGAGATGGCGCAAGCTTGAAGTTATAAAGGTCACCGATACCGCCCTGAGAAGATGGTGTATTCACAAGAATTCGGCAGGTCTTCATTCTTTCACCGAACTCGGAAAGCTTTTCCTGTTCCCTTACCGCATCAAGATATATGGAAGCAGTGTGTCCGTATCCGCCGTCAGCAATAAGATGTTCTGCCTTGCCGAAAGCATCCTGAATATCGGAAGCCTTATACATAGCAAGTACCGGAGAGAGTTTCTCATGGGCGAACTCCTCGGATATATCAACGCTCTCAACTTCACCTATAAGTATCTTTGAACCCTCGGGAACTGTCACGCCTGCAAGTTCAGCTATCTTAGCGGCAGACTGTCCAACTATCTTCGCATTTAGCGCACCGTTTATGATGATGGTCTTTCTTACCTTGTTCAGTTCATCGGGTTTGAGAAAGTAACAGCCCCTTGCAGCGAACTCTGTCTTTACTGCATCGTATATGCTGTCAAGTACGATAACGCTCTGCTCGGAAGCACATATCATGCCGTTATCGAAAGTCTTGGAATGGATTATTGAGTTTACAGCAAGCAGGATATCTGCGCTGTCATCTATAATGGCAGGAGTATTTCCCGCACCTACGCCCAGTGCAGGCTTACCGCTGGAATATGCAGCGTGTACCATTCCGGGACCGCCGGTAGCGAGTATGATATCTACCTCTTTCATCAGAATATTTGTCATTTCAAGACTGGGTATGTCTATCCATGCAATGATATCCTCCGGAGCGCCCGCTTCGACAGCTGCTTCAAGTACAACCTTTGCTGCTGCTATGGTGCTCTCCTTTGCACGTGGGTGAGGGCTGATGATGATACCGTTTCTGGTCTTCATCGCGATAAGAGACTTGAATATCGCAGTGGAAGTAGGATTGGTAGTAGGTATTACCGCACCGATAACGCCGATAGGCTCTGCTATCTTCTTTATGCCTGCCGACTTGTCCTCTTCAACAACACCGCAGGTCTTGGTATCGCGGTACTTGTTGTATATGTATTCGCTGGCATAGTGGTTCTTGATGACCTTGTCCTCAACGATACCCATACCTGTTTCTGCAACAGCCTGCTCAGCAAGATCTATTCTTGCGCGGTTTGCTGCGGTGGCAGCAGCTAAGAATATCCTGTCTACCTGCTCCTGAGTAAATGTTGCCATTTTTCTCTGTGCTGCCCTTACTCTTTCCAGGGCGGCTTCCAGCTTTTCAACACCGTCAACGATCTCGTATTCTTTCTTTGCCATTGAAATTTCCTCCATATCATTTCCTGAGTTTCATGGTAAGATGTGCCAGTGAAAGCGCCAGATTCTCCTGACAAACCGTTATATTCTCCGGGACATCCAGCTCAATCTGTACAAAATTCCATATCGCAGTTATCCCGCTCTTTATCATGATCTCGCAGACTTCTTTCGCACAGGCGGCAGGCACTGTGATTATTCCCGCATGGATATCATAAAGCCGACAGTAGTTTGTAAAATTATCCATAGGAAGTATCCTGTCGCACAGCAGGCTATTATCAACATCAAACGCCGCAGATATCTTTATCCCGTAATCGTCGAAGCCCTCGAAATCAAGCAGTGCTTTGCCAAGTTTTCCCGCACCGACGATAACAACAGGGGTCGCCGCCTTTCTGCCGAGGACAGCTTCAAGCGCCGCAATCAATTCGGTGGTCTTGTAGCCTATCTTCGGTTTGCCTGTTCCGCTGACCGAGCTAAGGTCTTTTCTCACCTGAACATCACCCAGCCCCAGCGCCCTTGATATCTCCGCCGCGGAAATATTTTCACCGTGATCGCCTGTTCTCAGATAGTCGAGATATATCGGCAGTCTGCCAAGTGTAGCCTTTGAAAATATCGGTTCTTTCACCCTCTCACCTCCTATGTTAAAATTATAACACTCTTTTTATGAGAAAGGAATAACCAAAAAAGTATATCGATATTATCTTTATCGATATACCACCGATCAAATAAAAAAACACAGTTCTCCATTTTCGGAAAACTGTGTTATATAACGTATTTACGCGGTTAGATCATTCTTTAGTAAAATAAGCCCGTTTCGATTCGATAAGCGCAGTGATGAATCTGCGGTCAAGTTCGGTAAGGTTATATCCTTTACGATATATCAAAACATCTTTGTACAGGCGCTTGTTGTCTATGCATTTTTTCTGCACAAGACCATAAATATCCAGTATTCTGTCAGGAAGAGGCGACACCCACATATAAGTCTCGTGATTCAGAGATAAAAGGTCGAACTGGCTTCCCCTCTCGAACAGGAATATTCTCCTGCCAATGCTGTCAAGCAGCTCTTCCTTTTTAACGTTTGAAAGCGGCAGCGACGGCACATAAGGGTCAGCGTGGGCTATCTCGATCATATTCGTGAGATTACCGAAATGCACTTCATCAAGCGATGCTATACTGCTCTCTCTGCTTGCCACCAGCATATACGAAAACTCAGCAATGAGTTCATACTCCAGACCCTTTTCCTCAAGTGAGCGTTTGAAATACTTATCGTATACGGACGCATACCTGATTATACCAAGGCTGTAGTTTGAATCAAAGATATTATCTATAGCACGGTGGGCATTAGTTTCGTAGTAGAAAAGCTCCGCCGAATCACCTGTGATGGTTCGTGAAAAGTCTGCGAAGGCTTCCGAAATATAGCTAGCCCTGGGAACAGAGATGGAAAACTTCTGCTTTTTAGGCACACCTTGACGGTATATCCGCTCAACATCATCTATCTGGTCAAGTATCTTTCGGGCGTATCCGATAAACTCTTCACCCTCGGGAGTAAGGTTCATACCCTTGGAAGTTCTTGAAAATATAGTAATTCCAAGATCTGCTTCAAGCTCTTTTATGCTTCTGCTGAGGTTTGGCTGTGCTATCAGAAGTTCCTCTGCCGCCTTGTTTATCGAGCCTATCCTCGCCACCTCGACAGCATATTTCATATGTATGATATTCATAAATTCACCCCCGTCAGTTTTGTTCATTATAACATCATTCCAAAGAGATGTCAACATCATAATATTTTTATAGATGAGTATATTGGTAGGATTACAATAGGCTGTGCTTTCGATAGAAATTTAGTATTGACAAATCGATCCAAACTTGTTATAATTAATTAACAAAATTTTGATTTATTGACAGTGAGATAAAAAGAGAGATAGCTGTTCCGATAATAATATTCAAGGATCGTAAAGGAGATATTAAGCGTATGAAAAATAATTCCAAAGAATTTTATTCTGCTGTTTATTGTATTGTAGTATTAATAGGCAGCCTTATTATAATGACTGTGCTATCACCCGAAGGAACTGCAGGTCTGTGGCGTAAAATAGTGCACAATATTTTTGTATCGCATATGGGAGGAATATTAGTTATCAGATTGCTGCTGGAGTTCAAAGAAAAACTGATTAAGAATACAATATTACATATTCTTGTGTGGATCTCAGTTTATGCTGTTGCAGCAGTAATATCGGTTCCATGTTTTAAAGATTTTTCTGCCGAACATATAGTAATAGAAGTACCCGGTTCGTCATTCGATGTTTTCAGAGAAAGCAATTTTAAAGTAAACAGTTATTATATCCTACTTGCTACAGGCGAAGAGATAGAAATATCTTCAGAACACTATTGGTCACTTTTGGGAGTACATGACGGTACACTGAGGATAGAATATTATCCGAATACACTTACCGCGGTAAGACTATCAGGTCATAACTGAAATCATATAATATAATTCTATAGTAAGATATGTGCAGACTTTCTTGTCTTTGACAGTTGTGTCATCGGCAGAAGAAATTGACTCTATTTCACCACAAGTCAAATACTTTCCGAACTCTCACTCATTCCCGTCTTCTCCGCCGAATACCCGCTCATCAGTTCATCCCATCACACTTCGTACTATTTCCGTCATTTTCTGCTCATCTGTTCCGTCACTCAAAGATACCGAGTAGAAATGCCCGTCCTTTATCCAAACAGCGAGATCGAACCGTTTATCATCTCCCTTGAAAGTGACCGTAACGCCGTCAATATCTGTATCCTTTACCGTACTGTATTCGTTGTAGTCGCCCGAGATATCTTCCGTGTCCTTACCTGCACGGATACAGCAGTTTTCACCATTTGCACCATTATAATTTATCTCCGCAAATTCCCCGAACATCACCTCATAGCTCTGATCTGTCACCTCAAAGGGCAGGTCTGTGATATCGTGAAGCTCTACTCCGAAAGCATCGGAAAGATCCTGCGTGCCGCCATATTCCTGTACATCATAACCGCCCGCTTTCTGTTCGTCTCCCGAATCTGCCGAACCTGTTATTATCTCGCTTTCGGCACTCTTAGCCACATTAGGTGAACTGTCATCGGGGGTCTGCGGAAGTTTATCCCTGTTGAGCAAAGCCGCCGCACCCACAGCTATCACCATGCAAGCCGCCAAAGCCGATATCATTTTTACTGCCGTATTGATGCGCTTCCGCTTCTGCCTTGCGCCAATATTCCCGATTATACGCTCCCGCATCTCATCGTTCAGTTCTATATGTTCCATAATTTCGTTATACTTGCTCACCGAAATCATACTCCTCTTTAAGTATCTCTTTGAGCTTCGCCCTTGCCCGTTTCAGCCTTGTGCGGATATTTGCACCTGTCTCCCCGAGAATTTCCGCTATCTCGTCGGTCTGATAACCTTCCTCATAAAACAGGTGTATCACCTCGCGGTAATTGTCGGGAAGCTCCTTTACCGCCTCCCACACAAAGGTCAGGTCATCACGCTGTTCAGCGACCAGTTCGTCATTAAGTTCGTCTGTGTCCCGCAGCTTGTTGTACTCTATCCTGTTCTTTGAAAGATTAGCCGCCACCCGTATCAGCCACGCCTTTTCATGTTCTTCGCTCTCAAAATCAGGAGCAGAATCAAGCAGTTTTATCAGAGTGTCCTGCAATATCTCCTCCGCGTCCTGCATATTGTGAACATAGGAATATGCCAGCCTTAATATTCGGTTTCCGTGTCTGTCCATTACCTCACGCAGATGCTGTTCCTGTGCCGTCTGTGATCTTGCAGATGAGTGCATTCTTTTAAACGGCTTTGCTGCCGGCAGATACACCGCAAAGCATATCTGCCGCAGCATTTCAAAGACCGTCTGCGCATAATTCCGGTATGCGATCTCCATATTGTTCTCCTGTTATTTTGTATTTTCGTTTATAAGAGCAGTGATATCTTCCTGCATTGTTTCAAGTGAAACTCCATTTGCAGCATAGTAGGAATAGCTGTACTCATCATCGTTCCATACTGCACCAAACATCTTGTCTCCATTTCCGCGGAGATATATGATCATGTCATCTATCTGCATAGCCGCCTTCTCCTTATAGTCATTGTGATCACCCGAGATATCATCGGCTCCCCTGCCCTTGCGATAGCTTATCTCATCATCCTCTGTACCGTATCTGACCTCGGCAAGTCCGTCAAAAGACTGTATCAGATAGATGCTGTTTTCACGAAGCTTTTCAGGAACATTAAATGCTAATCCCGCTTCCCTGCCTGCTTCCTCAACAGTTGAGTATTCTACCCAGGGATCAGGCATCTGCACTGTTTCCTCACCTGTTTCCCCATTTTCTTCATCGGCATCACCGAGAGTTATTTCCATAGTGTCAGTTATCTCCGCATTGCCATCTAGGTCCTCATAAACATAAACCAGCACATAGGTCGGCTGTTCGACCCATACCGCAGTAACTTTGCAGAGTATGCAGTAATTCGTTCCCGCAACTGCCTGTGTGCCGAGAACTGCCACAGGTTCAAATTCTGCACCTACCAAAGTTTCACGAGCCTTTTCAAGTGCCGCCCTTGCTTCGGGGTTCTTGTCAATAGCTATCTCATCGGAAATGTTCCAGCCGCCATCAATATTCTCCACACCTGTTTCAGCATATCCTGTTTCGGGATTGCCGAGAGTTATTTCCATACTGTCAGTTATCTCCGCATTGCCCTCAAGATCTTCATAAACATATACCAGCACATAAGTCGGCTGTTCGACCCATACCGCAGTAACTTTGCAGAGTATGCAGTAATTCGTTCCCGCAACTGCCTGTGTACCGAGAACTGCCACAGGTTCAAATTCTGCACCTGCCAATGTTTCACGAGCCTTTTCAAGTGTCGCCCTTGCTTCGGGGTTCTTGTCAATAGCTATCTCATCGGGGATAACCCAGCCGCCATCAATACCGCACATTTCAGCTCCCTCATCCCCCTGAGTTTCTTCTGTCTGCTCATCGGTAGTCTGTACATCAGCTGTGTTTTCGATCTTAGCACCGACCTTTGAAGCGACCTCGTTCACATTTCCGCAAGCCGTCACACCTGCCGCCATAACCAGTGCCATAATAATTGCTGTCATCTTTTTCATAATAAATACCTCTTTTCGTAATATAGTTTTCCGAAGGCTTTACAGTAAGCTTTATTTGCCTTTCTGACCTATATACAACTGAGAAGATGATATTGTGACACTTGAGCAAAAAAATTTTTTCAGTGAGATACATTATTTCAGTTCATTATACCGCACCGATAGCTGTATGTCAAGGAAAAACAGATCTGCCTCATGGTCGATTTGTACCAAAGACAAAAAGATTCAATTATTTTTCGTAGATCAGATTTTGATTATCATATTGACAATTCAGTAACAATAAGATATAATTAAATATAATAATTATTAAAGAAAGGAAAATACAATAATGTCAAATACAAATTCAAATACCCAATCAGCTGAAAATAAGTCTAAAGATTATATAGAGTTAATAAAAAAACATTATAAAGCAATTATAGCTTTCTTAACAGCATCCGTTCCGGTTTTAGGCGTAATATTTACATTTCTTATATATTTATTTCAAAAGAATTATCTCAGCTATTTCGGAGTAAATGATAATTGGATCGATATTGAAGTATCAAAAACTATTTATGGAATTATTTATAAAGGTTGTATTGCATTAATTGTCTTATTACCTAATACTATTTCACTATCACCACTATTATTTGAAAAATCTACAAAAGACAAAATAAAAAATGAAGTCATTATTTCCTTGATTTGTATCATTCTAATGGCGGTATTAGCCTATCCTTTCATGAAAATTATTCACGTAACCTATGGCAAATCTTTTCTTTTTCTCCTAATATTATTCTCTGTTGCGGTGCTATTACCGGTGTATTTTTCAATACTTAATTTTTTAATATCATCCACAATTATATTAGTTATACATCCTATAAAATCCTTTAAAAAGACTTTTTATTACATAAAAAGAGATTTTAGATCCTTCAAAATAAAAAAAGGATTTGAGATTATGGCAAAATTAGTTGATAAAATAAATAAATATCCTCAGCAATCTCCATCGGTTATTTCAAATGACGAAAGAATCAAAAATAGAAATATTGCTCTTTATATACTATTTATCATATTTGTCGGCTTTATGGCATTTGTTGTTTTATTTACTGCTTCTTTGGGAACAACAACAGCTAAAGCAGAAAAAAATTTCAGAATAATTAAACTAAGTGAATCTGAAATTTATGAAATACCTCAGACATCAAATTTGGATGCTCCATATATCCAAAACAATAAAAAAATTATTAACTCAAAAGTTGTATTAACAGAGAATGATGACTATTTTCTAATTGCAAATGCATATATTGATGAAACAGATGAAAACATAAATATTTTTATTTTTAAAAACGAACAGATGATTATAGAAAAGAAAGATATAGCAACCCAAAACATAACCGTTTCAGATGAAACCAATACATATGTGATCAATTGAATAGAGTAATCTTAAAACAACCGCGGGCATCTAACCAAAATGCCTGCGGCTGTATTTTCAGACCTGCTGAGAACGTAGGCAACGGTTCCTACAACTTCTTCAGCAAAACTTACAAAGGCACATATAAACGTCCCTGCGGAAGCGGCTCTATAACCGTTAAATAATAAGATATCATACTGATAATATTGTATCTGTCTGATTAAGCTGATATCAAAACGGGTGCATATTTCACCATAAAAAAGGACGGCTCAAACCGTCCTTTTTATTTCTGTATCTCGATCACAAACTTCCCCTCCGCATCCAGTTTCAGCCGCAGGGTCTTTACATACCTGGTACAGAAATTCTCCATTTCCTTTTTGGTAGCAGTCACTCTTGTGGCTTCATAGATCTTATGAGTCAGCTCCAGAGGGCTTTCCCCGCAAATGGTCGGGAAATGTTTTTCAAGCTCTGCAAACAGCACGGTGCGTTTCAGCTCTTCCGTACCCGCCGTGCAGAAATCATCAATGGCACAATAGTATATACCATGCTGTGTCAGTGCGGACTGTATCGCCGAACCGATCTTTTCGTATTCGTACATTACAAGAAATTGTGCATCGGGCAGACTTTTGATAAGTCCCCAGAAGTCCGAGTCGCTTGATACTATTATAAATGATGTTATGCCGTCACGGTAAAAATCAGTAACTACGCTCGCGGTCATTCGCACATCTACAAGGGATTTTCTGTCAGATACCCTTTCGATCTCGATATGTTCGACGGGTATCATCGTGAATTTTGAGAGCCAGTCCCAACCCGATGTGGTGTTCGGATCATCATACAGCGTGATCTTTTCTATCCTGGCTAGTTCATCCTGATTTAAACCTTTAAGAACACTGTACAGCTTGAATGGGTTGCTGTTCTCACAATCAACTGCGATAGCTGTTTTCTCCGAGCTGTCGATAAATCCGTAGATATTATTTCTTGTTTCATCATCAGCGTCCCGATATTTCGTGTGATCCGTGAAAACATCACCGTGCATTTCATATATCAGTTTCAAAAACTTCCTGTCGGTGTATAAGATGTTTCCCAGTTCGGCGGGCTGCCAATGGATATACATCTGAAAAGGATAGTGCTGGATATTCTTCATGTACTTTTCAAATTCTTCTTTCAGCACTCCTGATTTCTGGTATTTCGGGATATAGAACAGATCCCGTATATACTCCCATATTATCCAGTCGTAAAAAAGGCGAGAGCATTTATCTATATTTTCATTTATCAGTCTTGTGAAATCCTGCATATACTTTTCTGAACGGTAATTCGCCTGAATGATCGGAAATCCCCATTTTTCAAGCTGCCTGATATTATCCTTATCGTACCATTCAAGAGAAGTGAGGTTCTTCAGTTCATAGTGCATAGCAATGTCCGTTTTCTTGAAATGCTGCAAAAGTGAAGTACGCAGCTTGCACAAATATCGTATAACAGTAGCTTCACGGTCTGCATAAAGCTTGTCAAGAGTTCCCTTGCATTCAGCAAAATTCAGCTCTAAAATATCCTTGCGGACACCTATCAGGTAAGAGATCGTGGTAACTACTTCTTTGGTATCAACGGTCAAGATCTTACCTCCTATTCATCGTGGATCTCGGGATAATTATTTCTTATAAGTAATATGCTTCCCATTTTTTCCACCTCACATTCATTGTAAAAATCAAACATTATGACATAACATATTTTGATTTTCCGAATGTAAATGATCAGCAGTATTCCGTTCTGAAAATACTGCTGTTTTTCTCTTTTTGATGTATACATTTAAAGCATCGACAGCAGTGGATACTCGGTAGTTTGTATTTTAATTTCGTATCATAGATCAGCACCCACACCGCATCTTTGCCAAATAATAACAGTAACACCGTGTTAATCTATATACAATTATAGCACATTGCATTAATATTTTCAATAGTTTTTATAAATTTTACTCATTTAACAATTTCTTTGTCCTAGAAAAAGCATGATAGTCTATCACAAAACCGCTGGCACCCAGCAGTCTGACTGCATGATAAGTTTTTCGAGAAAAGGCATAAACGGGACCGTCTGACACCTGATAAATAATGAAAAAAATGAGGTACGCCTGATCGACGCACCTCATTTTTTCATCAGTTATGCCCGCAGACATGATCTCCGCAGGAATGACCCTCGCCATGTTCGTGACCGTGATGATCGCAGGTCGGGTTCTCGTTCTGAACCAGTGTATTTGCAAGGAATGAAGCAACCGCATCATCTGCACTTCCCATATTACCGCCGTAAAGAGCGATCCCTGCCTCCTGCATTGCCATCTGTGCGCCTCCGCCGATACCTCCGCAGATAAGAACATCAGCCTGAGCATTTTTCAGAAATCCTGCAAGAGCACCGTGTCCCGCACCGTTCGTTCCGACGATCTGCTCATTGATGATCTTGCCGTCGGCAACATCATATAGCTTGAACTGCTCTGTTCTGCCAAAATGCTGAAAGATCTGTCCGTTTTCATATGTTACTGCTATTCTCATAATAGTACTTCCTTTCTGTGTGATCTTCTCCGAGATCCTGTTATCAAGAGTATAGTTCCCTCCCGAAATTACAATGCGCCTGCCCTCCACCAGAGCCTGAGCAAGTTTTTTTCTTGCGGTGTCATAGATCGCCGTAACAGTCGATCTCGCCACGTTCATATCCTTGGCGCATTGCTCCTGCGTCTTTGACTGATGATCTATAAGGCGTATCGTTTCAAACTCATCAAGCGACATTATCACCGTATCATTTATAGTGTCCTGATCGGGCGCAAAGCTCCAGTAATCGGGATAACAGCAGATACGGCGTGATTTCTGCGGTCTGGGCATATCAGCATCTCCTTTCTGACATATGTCAATTATAATACATTTATCGACATATGTCAAGTATTTTCTTGGCATATTCAGATATTGACGTGTATCGCGTAATTTGGTATAATCTCATTGTGGGAGTGATACTGTGAATAAAAATCTTGACCTGTTCCTGACCTTCATGAAGATCGGGGCATTTACTTTCGGCGGCGGTTATGCAATGATACCGCTTATACAGAAAGAAGTATGTGAAAACAAAAAATGGCTGAACGAAAAGGACGTTACCGATATCGTGGCTATCTCCGAATCCACACCCGGACCTATAGCCATCAATGCCGCAACATTTGTGGGATATAAGACATCGGGATTTACAGGTGCTTGTATGGCGACCTTCGGAGTTGTTCTGCCCTCGTTCCTTATGATTTCGCTAATATCCCTGATACTGACACAGTTCAAGAGTATCAAAGCAGTCGGATACGCTTTTATGGGAATCCGTGCAGGCGTACTGGCGCTGATACTGAAAGCACTGTGGATGATGTTCAGATCGGTGAAGAATAAAAAGGGACCCATTTCATATGTTATCATGGGGCTCTCTCTTGTTCTGACTGCATTTCTGAAAATAGATGCCGTATTTGTAATACTCGGCTGTGGCGCCTTCGGACTGCTGTGGTCGTTCCTGAACAGAAAGGAGCACAGCCATGGAACTGATTGAGCTGTTTCTTGCCTTTCTGAAGATAGGGGCATTCACATTTGGCGGCGGATACGCTATGATAGCAATGATACAGGCAGAAGCGGAACGTCACGGATGGCTGACTCAGGAGGAACTTGTAGATTTCGTTGCACTTAGCGAAAGTACCCCCGGACCGCTGGCTGTAAATATGGCGACATTTGCAGGAATGAGGACAGGAGGTGTCCTCGGAGCGGTCATCGCAACACTCGGTATCGTTCTGCCCTCCTTTATCATTATACTCATAATAGCAAAATGTTTTGAAAAGTATAAGAAAAGCAAGGCAGTCGGCGGTATCATGTACGGTTTGAAACCTGCTGTTGTGGGCATGATCGGAGCGGCGTTCATATCCGTTTCAAGGACTGTTTTCTTCCCTTCGGGTATCAGCCTGTCGGCATTTTCTTCAGCGAGCTTCTGGGTATTTCTCGGATTATTTGCTGCTGCAGCCATACTTGCCTTCAAAAAGGTACACCCGATCAAGATCATTCTGCTTTCTGCGGTAATAGGGGTAGGCGCAGGGTACGGAATGAACCTTTAGAAAATGTGACAAAGTACCCGATATGAACGATACTTATATGTCAGTACAGATGGGTTAGCAGTTCTCCGATGTTGTGATATCAGAACCGGAAATACTTGGCGGTTATCCGCCTCGTGGACATTTGTGCATAAGGCAGAAAGTATAAACATTTTTTTGTGGTATTGGTTATATTGACAATCAGGAAATAAAAAGATATAATAAAATAGTATAAGGGCAAAACTGCTTAAAAGCAGTGACGCAAAGCCAAGGGTCTAAGCCTGTGAAGGTATGACAGCCGGTTGCCGAGGGTTATCCCTTGATGATATATCGGTATTCATGGCAATGCGGTTTTGTATTGCCTTTTTATTTTATTAAAAAGAAAGCATGAACTTTATCAGCTGCGAGATCATAGTATCGGGCAAAGGTGTAGTATTGCCTGATGCGAGCGCAGATATATCGATCGGAGGTATTTATATGAGAAAAATGCTGGCTGGCATCTTGGCTGTCACGATGACTTTTTCGGGAGCAGTACTGCCTAGTGACCAGGTACGGAAAAGCGCGGGGGTAATAAGCGCATCTGCCGAGATCTTGGATTCGCCTAAGACCCTTACATCGGACATGACCGTATCGGGTTCGGTGCAAACGAACAGTGATATCATACTCAACGGACATACTCTTACTATTGACGGCGACCTTTACATGACAGCAGGTATGCTGGATATCGGAACGGGTAAACTGGTGGTAAACGGCAACCTGTATATAGGCAAGGAATATGAAAGTTCCTATGCGTATATCAGGATGCAGAATTCATCGGCATCAATAACAGTTACGGGTGATCTTATCTGGAACGTAAATTCCAAAATGACAAACACCGTAGGCAGGCGCGGCTGGTATACCTATGACCTCATCACTGCGGGTACGATAAATGTTGGTGGTAATGTATACGACTATATTTCTACTGAAAGCAATCATAATGCCTTCACTATGATGGGTACCTCCGTGCTGAACCTCAACGGCTCGGGCATACAGACTATAAAATGTTCATACCAGGGAGAGCTGGCAAAGATCAAGGTCACTGATAACAGAACGATCGATATGGAGGGCTATTTCTACTCTACGACACCGCTCGCTTCCGATCTGAACATCAGAACACAGAATGGTCTGAAGATCACCACAATGGCGATGGGCGGAAAGACTGTATCCATAACAGGAAATGTGACCCAGTTTGAAAGAGATATCGAACTAGGCGGAGGAACGCTGAATATTACAGGAACTTTCACAGCTGAGGGCGGTATGACAAAGCTTGGCGGCGGCAAGCTGAATGTCAACGGAGATTACAGGATAGCCAGAGTCACCAGCAGAGGAGAGCTTGTATCGACAGAAGCAGGTCTTGATATGACGAACAGCAATGATGTCGTTAATGTCAGCGGAGACTTTATCATAATGACTTATTCGTATGCTACTACAAGCAAAGTAACCATGAATGCGGGCAAGGTGTATGTCGGCGGTAATTTTGAAAGCGATACGAGTAAAATAACATTCGGTTCGGGCAATACTGTTTATATGAACGGTACTGCTCCCCAGACGGTCAAGCTTACAAACCGCAAGAAGATATATAATCTGGTGCTTGGGCAAGATATTTCTAAATATAACTCAGATATAGCCAACTATGCCGTAAATCTTGTGACCAATCAAACCAGGATAACTTCTGATGCAGTTACCCTCAGTGCTTCTTCCTATGTGTACGACGGCACAGCTAAACAGCCGTCAGTAACAGTAAAGGTAGGTTCAAAAACTCTCACAAAAGGCACTGATTACACGGCCGTATACTCCGATAATACCGCTGCCGGCACAGCTTACGTTACGATAAGAGGTATGGGTGCATACACCGGTTCCGTAACCAAGAATTTTACCATAAGTAAAAAAAGCATCAGCAATCTGACCATGAATCTTTCGCAGACGAGCTATACCTACGATGGTACAGCCAAGAAACCGAAAGTCACCGTAAAGGATGGCAGCAGAACACTTGTCAGCGGCACCGACTACTCCGTTTCGTATTCAAACAACACAAATGCAGGTACAGCTTCCGTGACTGTCACAGGTAAGGGAAACTATACAGGTACCGCATCGTTATCATTCAGGATCGTAAAAAAAGGCGAAAGTAATACCATAGTCAAAGGCGATGTTAACGGCGATGGCTCGATAACAATCACCGATATCACCAAGGCAGCTGCACACGCCAAAGGCAAAAAACTTCTCTCAGCAGAAGAACAGCAGCGTGCAGACATCAATGGTGACGGAGTGGTAAATGTTACCGATATTACAAGGATCGCAGCACACGTAAAAGGCAAAAAGCTTTTGAATTAGCGTTTCGGGTATATAAACGCAAGTCCGTAAAGTTCGGCAGAACTGAGACCTGACCATAAAAACACACAATGGTAAAAAACACCTCCTATGGATTTAGCTGAACCCATAGGAGGTATTTTATTGCAAGAGATCACAGTCACATAAAACCGTACCTTATGATATTTGTTGCGGTCGTTAGCTTGCGATTTTTCGCCCTTCGTTACTCGTGTTGCGAAAGCGGTTCCCGCAATAGCTTTACATCATACCGTTCAGATTTGCCATCATTGAGGCACGGACCTCTTCCCCCGCAGTCAGAGGAATGATCTTATCCTCGGTGATAAGTTCACACTCCCACAGCGTATCAAGGATATCCGCCTTGATATCCGCTATACAGGGAACATTCGTCAGAACAGCACCACATTCAAAATCACGGTAAAAGCTTCGACTGTTGAGATTCACACTTCCTACCGTAGCCACATGGTCATCGCTGACAAACACCTTTGAATGTATGAACCCGGGCTTGAACCTGTAAAGCTTTACCCCCGCACCCACCATACGCTCATAATGTGTGCGGGCAATAAGCTCCATATATAGCTTGTCAGGCACTCCGGGCACTATTACTATAACATCAACTCCACGCTCCGCCGCCGAACATATGGCGTCCTCGACTTCATCGTCAATATTCAGGTACGGTGCTGTGATGTACAGATAATCCTCCGCCGAATCCATTATCTCCAGATATATCTCCCGCGCCGCGTCCTCGCCGTCATAGGGCGATTCACCGTAGGGCATCACAAATCCCTCAGCCACCGCTGGCTCCGATCTTTCCAGATATTCCGGACAGTTTTCAAGCTCAGCACCGCTCTCCCACTGCTCAAAGAAAAGCTCGGTACAGCTTCGCACAGCATCGCCCCGCATGAGTATAGCCGCATCTTTCCACCGTCCGTAGGGAGAATCAACATTGATATACTCGTCAGCCAGATTAGCGCCACCCATGAAAGCCACCTTGCCGTCGATAACAGCCAGCTTGCGGTGATCGCGCTCGTTGATGCTGACACGGTCAGGTTCGCGGTAAAGCTGACAGTCTATGCCGTATGACTTCATTTCTTCGCAGAAAGCGTCGTTCTGCTGAAAGCCGTCGCATATCAGCCTTACATCTACCCCTGCGGCGATCTTCTCCGTAAGGATATCAAGTATGCCGTTCAGCATCTCACCGTTTCTGACTATGAAATATTCAAGGAATATGGTCTCTTCCGCCTTTGAAAGTTCCTCCAGCAAAGCCTCATAAAACCTTTCTCCCGTGGGGAAATAGCTGACTTCGGTATTCTCATAAACGGGGTAACGGCAGTTTGTCAGAAGATAGAAGCGGTCTCCCGCCCTTTCAAGTACCTCCTTCTGCTGAGAGAGATACATGGGCATATCGGGTCTGATATATGCCTTTACTGCCTGAGAACTCTCATCTGATCTCACATCAGAAGTGATCTCCGCCGCAGAAGATAATCTCTCCTCCGCAGATGTTCCCTTACTGCCTGCGTCACTCACATGACCGCAGCCGCAAAGCATAAGTGCCGCAATAATAACTGATGCCAGTCTCATTTTCATATATGTCCCCCCCTCACCTATCGCTCTTCACCTTAGTCCGATATTCTGTAGGGCTCTCACCTTTGACTTTACGGAACTGCCTTACGAAATGTATATCCGATGAATACCCGCACATCTGGGCTATCCTGCTGACGCTGTAACTCGTGGAAGACAGCAGATACTCCGCTCTTTCGATACGCGCCGCGATAACATCGCTCATTGGTGTCACCCCGAAAAGCCTTTTGTAGCTGTGCTGGAACGATGAACGGCTCATTGTCATCTCGTGGGCAAGTTCCTCGATATTCCACCTGCGGGCAGGATCGTTGTATATCTTCGCCCTAAGCACCGACATCTTCTCGTAGCCGCTTCCCATGCCCCGCTCACCTGTTCTGTGAAGCTTGTCGCTCAGTTTCAGAAAAAACAGCTTCACCAGCAGGTCGCAGGTATCAGTGGAGTATATCCCACCCGAATAATGCTCGTTGCACATCATACTGATGAATACTGTCAGTTCTGAAAGACTGTCTATCTTCACAGGAGTATCAAAGGGTATATCCAGTTCTTTCAGAAAATTCTCGTCCTCACTGCTTTCTGGCAGAAAATGGAACCAGTCGTTCCCGAACCGCGCCCCCGAAGCACGGTAGTACTGGGGAGTCCCCGCTTTGAATAGAATAAATGAACCTGCCTCCGCAGTCATCTCTCCCCTATCGGAAACAAATACCGCCGAGGTCTTCAAAAGCAGTAAAAGATAATCCCCCGAACCCTCGGGACGGTCTATGAAAAAATCCGCGTCATGCCAGTGATTACAGCCCACATTCGTTATACGCACAGATATTCCCCCTTTCCGCAGCAGCTCTTTCTACCTACATACTAGCACATCCTGCAAATTAATTCAAGACATATTTTCTGTAAACTTTCTGTATTTGCATAATATGTTAACTTTATTGCATTTTATTATATTGAATACATCTCACAAATAATGTACAATAAATATAACATAATTAACACATATCGGATCATCAATCGGAGGTGACAGCTATGGATAAAATAAAACTCATAACACTGATAACCGTCCTCGCAATGGCTTCATCGGGACTTGTATCCTGCGGTCAGGGGAACGGAAAAGATACTTCAAAGGCTGAAAAGGATACCGCTTCTTCTGCCGCTGAAAACACAGCTGACAGCGAAGCCTTGCCTGACGGCGGCGAGACTTCACCCGCGGCAGGCGATCTTGCCAGAAGCGGAGAGGTAAGGGATATATCCGCTATGGAACTTGTAGGCGAGATGAAAACAGGCTGGAATCTGGGCAACTCCCTGGATGCAACAGGTGCGCCGGGCAACGCTTCGGAAGTAAACTGGGGCAACCCCAAAACAACCAAGGAAATGATAGATGCGGTATATAACAAAGGCTTCGATGTTATACGCATACCCGTTACCTGGGGCGGTCACGTCGGGGACGGACCCGACTACAAGATAGACGATGAATGGATAGCCCGCGTGCAGGAGGTAGTAAACTATGCATACGATGACGGCGCATACGTCATCATCAACTCCCATCACGAGGAAGACTGGCGTATCCCCGATAACGAGCATATCGATGCAGTTGACGAAAAGACAGCCGCTATCTGGAAACAGGTAGCAGAGCGCTTCAAGGATTACGGCGACCACCTGATATTCGAGGGTCTCAACGAACCCCGTGTAAAAGGCTCACCACAGGAATGGAACGGCGGCACCGAAGAAGGCAGACGCTGTGTTGACAGGCTCAACAAGACTTTCCTTGATACAGTCCGTGCAACAGGCGGCAATAACGAGAAGCGCCTTCTGCTGATGACCACCTATGCATCATCGAGTATGAGCAATGTCATAAAGGATACAGCTATACCCGAGGACGACCATATCGGTTTCTCGATACACGCTTATACCCCCTACGCATTTACATATAATGCAAATGCTGACTGGGAGCTTTTCCACTGGGACGATTCTCATGACGGTGAACTGGTATCTCTGATGACCAATCTGAAAGAGAATTATCTTGATAAGGATATACCCGTTATTATCACCGAATACGGCGCTGTCAATAAGGACAACAACGACGAAGACCGTGCAAAATGGGTATCCAGCTATATCGAATATGCCGAGCTGCTTGGCGGCATACCCTGCGTATGGTGGGATAACGGATACTATTCATCGGGCAATGAGCTTTTCGGTATCTTTGACAGAAACACCTGCACATGGTTCACCGATACAGTTACCGATGCGATAATCGAAAATGCCAAATAAATATGCAGTTATCCCGATGATACACCAAGAATAACAGCGTATATTCGGGGGAATTATTAATAGATGGCGTTATCCGTTCTCTAAGCCTACGGCGGGGAACGGATACACCTCAGCATATGCACCCCGTTATACCTGCCAATGTATCGGTGTACAAAAAGGATATCCGCATATAAATATGATAAGCACTAAAAGCAAAGACCGACAGTCGGGATATCCCGCTGTCGGTCCTTGCTTTGTCCAACAAATATTGATTCAGGTTAGGTCAATACACTGCTTCAATGCTCCAGAGCTGGTTTGCACCGCCTGTGTATCTCCACTGGAGAACATTAGCATTGTCGTTCTTGGACTTGCCTTCAACGTCCAGAGCCTTGCCGCTTCCCTTGTTGATGAGCGCATAGTTGTTGCCGACTTTTCTCAGCTCCCACTTCTGTGCGTCACCGCCATTCGCGCTGCACTGCTGAACGTTTGCGCCGTCATTCTTGCTGCCCCATGCCACATCAAGAACCTTGCCGCTGTTAGCGCACTTGATAACATAGTAGCCGTCCCACTGCTTTTCAAGATACCATTTCTGGTTCTCGTAACCGCTGTATCTGTACTGAAGAACGTTAGCGCCGTCGTCCTTGCTGCCCCAGCTTACGTCCAGAGCCTTGCCGCTGTTAACAGACTTGATAGCGTACTTCTGCTTGCTGTTGAAATTGCCGCTGTTATTATTGTTATTATTGTTCTGCTGCTGATTGTTGTTATTATTGTTGTTCTGGTTATTATTGTTCTGGTTATTATTGCTGTTCTGCTTCTGGGTATTGCCGTTGGGAGCAGTATAGGATATCCAGTCATACTGTGCAGTCAGAGGAGCTCTGCCGTTATAGTGGTTGAGCCACTCATCAACGCCCTTGCCGTTCCATACGTTCATCATTATCTTGCCGGGTGTCTGGGGAATATCCCTGTAAGCTGTGTATACAGGCTTCTTGTCAACATACCATGTAATGCTGGATTTGTCCCAGTAGAAACCGTACTGGTGGAAGCTCTGAGAAGCATCAAAGCCCAGATTGTAAAGATACTCGTGGTTGCCCTGACCCTTGGTGTAGTAGTTGAACTGTACCTGATTGGTGTTCTTTCCAAGGAACTCGATATCTATCTCGTCCCATACAGTGCCGTCCGAAGGACCTGTGTAGGTGAAGAAGGAGCTTACAACGCCGTCATTCTTGATAGGCTTCATGCTCACATCATACATACCGAATCCGAAAGTCTGGGTGGTACGGTACTCAGCGCCCTTGTAGCCCTGCCAGCTGTTGCCTGTGATGGAAAGGTTCATCTTGCCGCCCGAGAACTGAACGTTGTTCTTGCTCCAAGTGCAGTCGAACATTCCGCCGTTTGACCAGCCATCGGAAGCCTCCATAGTGCCCCACTCGTAGCTGTCAAAACCCGAGCCGAAATAGCTGCCGTTGAAACGCTGTGCTGCATTTGCAGTCATCATCATGCTTGCTGAAATAGCTGCTGCTGTCAGTAAACTTACGATCTTCTTAACTCTCATAAATATACCTCCGTTTCTGAATTGTTCATTCATCACATAAGTTTGTTGGTTTTTCCGCTAAATATGTCCTTAATGACAACTTCATTATAACATCGGCATTTTGAAATTTATATTAAAAACATATAACTTTTTATCAAAAATCTAATCTGTCAAAAAATCTTGCATTAAGTTTTTGATACTTTTTCGCATGTTTTTGATATTTTTGACATTCTCTTTATTTCCCGAAACATAAGCCTTTCAATGATATCCATTGTCATTATTGACATTATAGTGGTGAAATGTTATAATATATTAGTACATATAGTAAATGACATTCAAACTGATACTTGCTGACTTCACATAAGCATATTTCAGCCGTTTACTAAAGTTAATTATTCAATTAAAGCAGAAAGGTCATTAAGCGATGCGTCATCATCTCTATAACCCCGATTTTAATTTCGTCCGTCCGCCTGAGGACTTCAATAAATATACCGACAGAGAACTTTTGCAGTATTGTCTCGGTGCTACGATGTATATGCCCGGCACCAAGGATTTCACCCCGAAGATACTCAGCGGTGCCATGCCGGGTCTTACCACCGTAGTGCTGTGCTTTGAGGATGCCTGTCCCGAGGAAAGCGTTGAAGCCGCCGAGCAGAACGTCTACCGCCTGCTGGATACCTTGGCATTTGCCACCGAAGAAGGTACGCTTTCCCCCGATAACATACCCCTGATATTCGTCCGCACAAGAAACCCCGAACAGTTCAGGCACTTCGCCGCAGGGCTGAACAAGCGCAGGTCTAAGGCGCTTTGCGGCATAAACTTCCCGAAGTTCAGCGCCGAGAACGGTGAGGAATATTTCGCCTACCTGAAAGAACTCAACGAAAAGCTTGACGATGTCCTCTACGGTATGCCGATAATCGAAAGCCCCGAGGTAGCCTACAAAGAAAGCCGCATGACCGAACTTCTCGGCATAAAGGATATCCTCGACAGATACCGCGACCTGGTATTGCAGGTGCGTGTGGGCGGCACAGATTTTTCCTCGGTATTCGGCGTAAGGCGCGGCGTTGACCATTCAATATACGATATACTCACCGTCCGCGAATGTCTGTGCGACATCATAAACGTCTGCGGCAGAAATAACGACTACGTCATATCAGGTCCCGTATGGGAATACTTCCGCGCCCCGAAAGAGCTTATGTTCGGCGAACTGCCGACACACAGCCTCGATGACTGCCTGCTGAAAAGACACACCATCGTCAACAACGAGGTTGACGGTCTTCTCAGAGAAGTAATACTCGACAAAGCCAACGGCTTCATCGGCAGAACGGTCATTCACCCCTCCCATGTCAGGTTCGTAAACGCCCTCATGGCTGTCACCAAAGAGGAATACGACGATGCCTGCATGATACTGGGCAATAAAGCAGGCGGCGTGGTAAAAGGCTCTGGCAGCAACAAGATGAACGAGATACGTCCCCATACCAACTGGGCAGTAAAAATATACATGAGAGCCCGTGCCTTCGGCGTTATAGAAAACCAGAGGGCTTATGTAAAACTGTTTTCCGAAGACGGCACCAACTGATACAGCACTAAAAAAGGACACTCCCGCAAGACGGATACCCATATAGAAGTTTTGCCCCGAAGCACTTCAAAGTGCTTCGGGGCATTCTATTTTATACGGCTGCTAAAACAATTCATAATTTATCTTACCAATTCTATCGTCAGGGCATCGGCATCCAGCTTAGCCGTGATCCCGATAGGCAGCGTCAGCATGGGTGCACAATGGCTAAAATCACACTCGGCAAGCACGGGATAATTCGGTCCGTTCAGATAATCGTATATAAACTCATAATACGTTTTCTCTGTCCCGTAATGCTGAAATTGCCTGCATTTCCCGATGATAAGCCCACCAATCATGTCGAAAACACCGCAGATTTTCAACTGAGCCAATGTTCGTTCCACGCCGCACGCCCACTCCTCGGTATCTTCAATGAACAGAATATCACCCTTGCGTATTTCGGGCATATATGGGGTACCCCATATATTTCCGATAGTATACAGGTTCCCGCCGATAAGTCTGCCCGATACCTTTCCGCCGCTCAGAGTTATAATCTCATTTGGGATACACTTTTCCTCGGTTAATTCCTGCGACCATTCTATAACGTCGTCAGAATAGTATTCGGGGAAAATATATTTGTGGCATTCTTCAAAGTTCAGCACATCGCAAAGGCTTTTTAAGGCGATATCCCGATACGGACTGAGCCTTGCATAGCTTGTTACAAAGTTCGAGCCGTAATATGTGGGTACGCCTGTTTTCGTATAAATTGCCATCAGCAGCGCTGTCACATCCGACATACCTACAACGGGTTTCGGGTTTTCTGCGTAGTATTCATAATCAATGTACGGGAGCATACCGTTTGTCACCTGACCGCCGACACTCGCCATAAGTATACGGACCTCGGGATCGTGAAGCAACGCATTGAATTCATCAGCTCTTTCTTCTGGTGAGCCTGAAACGTATGCGTCTGCCTTTCCCCATAGCTTGCCGTGCTTTACATTAAAACCACGGGAGCGAATATATTTCTCTGCACGAGCAGCAGCTTCCGGCGCTTCATTTGTGATGCACCACGACGGGCTGAAAACGCCTATTGTTGAACCTGTTTCTATTTTCATAGCTTTTCCCCTATTCATCGAATATAAATCAATCCCGATATATAGTAATAGCAATTATAACATAGCATCGCTGCATTGTCAATAAAAAACGCCATAGTACTTCTGACTTAAGATCAGAAATACTATGGCTTAAAACTTCTTTATAAGCACCACCCATAAGGAAGTGTCCTTTTTATTGACCTGTTATACCTGTTTTCCCGACATACCGCTGCCGCTTGCAAACAGCTGAGCCCAGTATGTGGTCCCGTCAGAGGCACGGTAAGCACCCATGCCCATGTAAGTCTTATTTGCGTCAAGTATGCTCGAACGATGGGGCGCCGAATTCATGAAAGCATCACACGCGCTCCGTGCAGTATCAAATCCGTAAGCTATGTTCTCACCCGCAGATGTCACAGATATGCCGTATTCGGCAAGCACCGTGAAACACTCCCTGCCGTCAGGACGATTGTGTCCGTACGACTTTGATATCTCCTGCGCACGCTTCGCCGCAGCCGCACTGAGTTCCGATGAATATACATAGGCTTTGAGCCCTCTCGAACGGCGTTCCTTGTTCACCAGAACAGCCAGCTCATCGGCAAGGTCCCGATTGGTTTTCTGCCCTGACGTTTTGCCGCCTTTGATAAAAGCAGCCTGCATCACTATATCAGTGATATTGATCTTACCGTCACCGTTGAGATCAGCTTTCTTCTGAGCACTTGTGCTCATCGTCCTTTTGCCCTTGACAAATGCAGCCATTCTCACCAGATCGGTGACATTGATCTTGCTGTCCCCGTTGATATCCGCACCGCGGAATGTCGCAGCACTCGCCGATATACAGCCCGCCGACATGACCATTGCAAGAACTAATGCGATCATCTTTTTTATCATATCAACCACTCCTGTACATATGGACACCTTAAAATATCTGCAATAACGGCACAGATATACCTGTATCCCTTTTCATAATTCCGATGACGAATGTGCTGCCCCGCAGAACAGCCCACAGCCACCATATAACAGCACGGCACCGATCTCTTATCCATAACTTACAGCCTGAAAGCGCCGCTGCTGATGCAAATAGATCCCAAGTATATTATCTCTCCTAATTATGTACATATTATGGTATATTTCACTACAATTGTAAATGAAGTGCGTAAAATAACATTGAATTTTAAAATCAGAAAACCTTTAAGAAGACTATTATTAACATAATATTCTAATCAATTATCAATTCAGAAATATTCAACATTAAAATAGACATACCAAGACGTATGATGCTGTGCAAACAAATGATTTATATTTTAACTCAGACATATTTCTGCAAGAGTTGTACAAAAACGTACAACTTTTCGACCAAGATCACTGATAGTAGAAAGGCATAATTTTTTATGCCCGACAAACAGCACGAAGCCACCGCCGACACTACGATGCCCGACCGTGATACTGACCGAGTTTGCGAAGCGTGAAACGATGTAAACGCAGCCGACACTATCGCCATCGGGGTACGTGGGTGC
>Ga0256405_10003255_pt1 | contig 34151 bp, 31 predicted proteins | sample RumenRJG_02DNA_FD_189096 | JGI IMG/M metagenome (GOLD analysis project Ga0256405, IMG submission 189096) | Bovine rumen microbial communities from Lethbridge, Alberta, Canada - RJG_02 | ecosystem: Host-associated > Mammals > Digestive system > Stomach > Rumen | place: Canada: Alberta...
ACCATCACAGGGATAGTGCGCCGTTTTTTCGCGTAGCTCTTATCGCTGTCTGCAAATGAGCTGTCGAAACTATGTTGAATCGGCGAGATTTTCATCACTTTTCATCGCCGTGAATAATTCAGGTTAAAAGAAAGAATACAAAACAAACTGCAAACGAAGAACATCCATAAATAAAAAAGAAGGAGATGAAGCAACATGTTTACATTGACGCAGATGGTTCTTATTTCCATTGCCTGCGGAACAATCGCAGCAATCACATACAGAATAACAAGCAGAAAAGAAGAGACCTACAAGAAGCAGATCCGGTTACTTCAGTATTTATTATCATGTAAACATGAAACCTATGATGCGGAAGTGATCGATAAAAGAGAGAATGAACAGGGCGGCACGTCCATTAAAATCAAATTCAAAGACAAAAACAACAATGTTGTTACGAAGGAGATGACAATCCCGATTCCAACATATGAGATTCAAATTGGAGACATGGTAAGAATTCATAAAGAAGAATGAAGGCATCCAGATCAAAAAAACAAATTGAAGATGTGAAAGCATTACAAAGTATTCAAACTTTTCATTTCTATGCTTACCCTGTTCGTCAGGGGCAACCATGTTACAATTAAAATATCGGAGTAGTTCTAATTCCATCCCTGCGAGTCAGGGGTCAACCCCGGAGAGATCACGCGGTTGTGCGCCGGATCATAATTCTTTCCCTGCAAGCCATGGGCCAACCATCCAGTGGTATTAATTGAGGAACGGTTCAATAATTTCTTTCCTGCTTGACAGGGAAGAAACAACTTAAAAACAATTCAAATCGTCCAAGCCGATTCGTTTAATAAAACAAAAGAAGAAAAAAGAAGAGCGAGAATTGATAGATTCGTTTTGAAAAGAGAGGCAAACGCCTCCTTTTTTTGCGCAAGTTTGTGTTGAACATCCCCAAAAAAAAAGAAAATCACGACAGTGCTTTTCAAAAAAGAACATTCAATTTGACCTTTTTCGTCAAGTCACAACCGATCGAAACGCCAGAAAAGCAAGTCAGGACACAGAGCCGGATGACAGAAGAAAAGAGCAGCAAGAAGGAAAAAACAGCTGCCTTTGGCAGCCTACCCCTCCGAAGACACGAAATCCGGCCGGGCCGGAGAGAGTGGTAAGGAGGTTCGGGGTCTTAGGGGCTTGCCCCTAACAAGACCGACCACCGGGAGGGCATTTGGTAGACATGGGGCCTCGAAGAGGGCAAATGTCGGACAAATGCGTATCTTGACGTATGCATCTACATAGTATAGGACCGGGATCCGCGGAGCGGGAGACTGGGATCGGCTGCTTCCGGATACCACAGATGGTGCTGCGGACCCTGGAATACTGAAAATAGTACGAAAAATTGTATTTCTGACAGAGGAAAACAGTACTAAAAATCGAAAAATAGTACGAAAAATTGTTTGCCTGATACAGGAAAAGTACGAAAAGTTGTAAAAAACAATTTTTAGTACGAAGCCTGATGCGAGGCTGATTGGGCGCAGTTTTAAGAAATAGTACGAAAAATTGTATAAAAGTATGAAAAGTTGTATTTTGTCGGCCGGAAACAGTACTAAAAATTGTAAAATGGTACTAAAAGTAGTAAAAAACAGTACGAAAAATTGTACGCCAGAAGGGAAAATAGTACTGAAAATCGTAGAATAGTACTAAAAATTGTAATCGGATACACGCGCAAAAACAGGATTCTGTGAAAAACAGTACTAAAAATGGAATTTTTTTGCGTAATTGGAATTAAAAAACAAACGACGGATATATAATAAGAATAGCGAAGTGGGGCTGCACGATGCAGCTCCACTTTTCACATATTTAAAAACAAAAAACAAGAAAATGAGGAATCGTTCATGAGCAAAAAAGAAGATACTTACAACACGTCGTTGACCTTAAGCAGAAGCAACCCGGAAGACCTGGAAGCAATTTCAAAAATGCAGAACCGTGACAGGACAAAGTATCACTCCATCCCAGAATACGTAAAGGCTGCGGTTCTGGCGTTTGATGACAAAAATGAAAAGATTGATTATTCCGTTTCCGCAAAACGGGATCTCATCAATGAACTAAAAGCAGAAATGAACCAGCAGTCGGAATCACTCAAAAAATATTTCATGGATGAATTGATTACAAAATTCGGCTTATAAGAAATTGAAACAACAGGAGCAATATGAATAAAAGAAATGACCAGGAATTAAAAAGTCCACACCGAGTTACGATCCGAATGACAGACGAAGAATATGACAGAATAAAAGCAGAATGCCTGGAAGAGAGACTTACTATAAGTGAATACTGCAGGACGAGAATCTTTCCGGAAACACATAAGAAGATCCCAAGAGACATTTATGTAGAGCTGCGGAGGATGAATGAAAACCTCTCGGATACATATTCGATGTTTAAGAAGATTCTTCGTGCTGCATCAAATCCGGAAAATGGGATTGATAAAGACATGCTCGAAGAAGCAAAAGGAGCACTTCAGGAACTGTCATCGACGGCTGGAAACATTTACGATGCAATCCGTTCCCAGAAATTGTAAAAGACAGAAAAGATTAAAAGGTTGAGATATGGCTATCACAAAACTGCTTGCAATTAAGGAAAGTCACGGAAGGGGAACAAAACCTTCAGACCACTTAAGGCGGAATATTTTCTACATCTGCAATCCGAAGAAAACACAGGACGGTACCTGGGTAGAAAGTAATGCCGGAGCAACTCCGTATGAAATCTATCAGAACATGATGTTGAATAAACAGAACTACGGAAAAACAACAAAGCGCCAGGGGTACCATTACGTCATTTCGTTTCCTCCGGGTCTAAAAATAAGCAACGACCTTGCCCTGCAAATCGCAGAAGAATTCACGCAGGAGCTGCTCGGCGGACAATTCTTATATTGTATTGCGCTTCATACGGACAAGGCACATCTGCATGCACACATTACATTTGATTCGGTAAACCGGGAGACAGGATACAAATATCACTCCCCAAAAGACGACTGGAAACATCATATACAACCAATCACAGATATGGTCTGTGAAAAGCATGGACTTCCGTCCCTCACGTTTAACGTAGATGAAACAACCGGAACTGACAGGGGAACATGGGAGTATGATAACTCTCAAAACAAACCTGAGAACGTATTTGATTTCGATCCGGATCTGTATTCCGATGATGAATACGAGATGGAAGAAATGGAACGCCGGAACAAGAAGCTGAAAGAATACTATTCCTGGTTTGACATTGTGAGGAACGATATAGATGAAGCAATCAGGGTAAGCAAAACCTATGATGAGTTTACTGATTATCTGGAAGATGAATATTACGAAGTAAGAGATGCGGAAAAGAATCTTACAGTAACACCGTACGGAAGAAGAGCACAGGGACAAGGAAGAATACGAACCAGCCGACTTGGAACAGGGTACGCGAAAGAAGAAATTATTGAAAGGATCAATAACAGAGTACCGTACCTCAATGACGTCACAGATGGCAAGCGTGAAGTAACGTACGGAAATAAAAACCGGGTATGGCATTCAATCCGAAAGAAAAAGAAGAGAAAGCCGAAATGGCTTATGACGAAATTCGAACGAAAGGTTTATTACTGGTGGGCGTCATCTTACTACCTTCTTGCACCAAAGAAAATAAAAATGACGCCGGAACAGAGGGCCCGTCAGAGAAGATCCATTGTAGCACAGAATCGGATCGAAACCGCAATGTGCTATGTACACGACAATGATCTTGAAAGCCTCGTATCAATGAGAGCAAAAAGAAACATATTGCTCAAACAGAAAAAAGTGCTGCAGCTGGAATACAAAAGAAAGCAACAAAAAGGATACCGGACCTATCCTACATCGTTGGCTTCAAAACGCAGAAGATTGAAAAAAGAATACGACGAAACAAAGAACCCACTGCTTTTGGTTGAGATCAAGGAAATCGAAGAAGAACTGGAAAGGATCGGATCCGTCACTACTGCAGAGGCAGATATAAAAAGTTTATGGAATGACCTTGACCGGATCAAGAAAGAAGAAAAAAGAATCGAAGAAGAAATAGACCTCATAAACGATGCGATCGAAATCTATTACGGAGAAAAACCGCCGATTGACCGTCAGGCGCAGAATCAGGAAAACGATCCTCCAAAAACAATGCGGGAGAAGATTCTGAAAGGGGATGACCCTACCCTGCACCGTATCACCATAAACGAAAAGCTGTTTACAAACATGTCGGACGACGAATACTTCGTCACAAGAATTCCTTATAAAAGGAACTCATACGTCAAGCTGAAAAAAAGCGACTGCCTGATGTACCAGAGCGGACAGATCCTGTCCGCTTATATTTATGACAATCAGGATTACCAGATCGTAAATGAAAAAGGAAATCCGATCAATACCATGAAAGGAAGCGAACTTAGAGGAAACTACGAAGACAAAACGAGAACGTACCAGCCGGAGCATCACCGCGACCACTGAAAAGACATTATGCGGAAACAATAAGAAGACATATTAGAAAAGAAAAATATCACAAAGCACGATCTTAAACATTACGAGAGGATTTGATTTATGAAGAAAAAAAGAAACACTTTGCGAACACTGTTTGCGGCAATGTTTATGTCAATCATTTTTACATGCGCGGTGCATGCAATCGAGACTCCGGACATATCCGAATATATTGTTGAAACGAACAAGGCAACCGTCTACATCGTTATGGAAGACAGTTCCGGAGTCACGGGATATGAATTCAGTGTCTGCGCCCCAGGGAAACAGGAACAACTCTTTACGATCGATCATCCGAACTATACGAAAGTTACAATAGGCGGACTGAAAACAGGAGTCACATATAGAGTGAAAGCGCGCTGCATCGGTTCAGGCGGAATAAGAGGAAGTTATTCCCAGGAAATAACCATTACGCCAGGGGACACGATAAGAACTACAGACGTAAGAATCTCGGTAAAGAAAAACACTTCAGACAGTAAAGTTGCTTCGGCATGCCTTTATGGAACCAAAAGGGGATCAAAGGGCGGCGGAGCGAAACTGATGCGCGCAAAAAACGGAGATAAAGTGGGAATATCTGCCAATGAAATAAAATCAAAATATAAACTTGATACAGGACTTTCCTATTTCCATGGCGGCTGGTATACAGCAAAAATGACATCAACCCAAAACTGTCAGGCTGCAGACGGCGGAGAATCTGTCACAGTAAAAGACGGAACGGTTGTAATTGTCATGAAAGCATCAAGGGGAAACAGCACCGTATGCCGTCTCAGTGGAGGACGTACCGTATACGTTTCTGCAAGCAACCTGAAATATACGGGATACATATATAACAGCTCTAAGGCTTACTCGAATGCACAGGTAACACAGTGGGTGAATGCGAGAAATATTCCAAGAACATCTCGCCATTGCTCGTCGCCTGCAGACTATCTGATTCTTGCTTCTAAGTTTAACCAGCATGTATGGCTTTTTAAATGGAGTGGCCAGAAATGGATCATAGTAAAAGATCTCAGCGGAGGGGTGTGTTCAACGGCCTGCCGGTTTAATGCGAATCATCCAAATGACATTTACGGTTTTGCAACCTGCGGCGTATATAACTACTCACCTTCCACAAACGGCCGGCATTATTCTAACCCATATGGCGGAAACGATCTGCATTCAGGAGGAAAAGGAAGACCAAAAACATCCGGTTGCATTGCTTTGAATAAAAAAATGCTGAAATGGGTAAAAAAGAAAGCACCTTATGGAACAAGAGTTGTTCTGTTTTAAGAGCAGGATGCCGTCAAACAGCGTAATATCGGCATAAAGGATCAGCCCATGTTTCTGTTTCGAGATAATTCTCAAAATTAAAAAGGATAAATACTTCATAGAAAGACAACAAAAGCATAATATACTTGACTAAAAAAGTATAAAAGAAGATAATAATGATAATAGTAATGAAAATATGATCAATAAAGGAATAGAAATATGGGCGATAAATTATTTAAGTCTACAGCATGCGACATACTTGACTGTATTAAAAGAAACGAAATACCCGTAAACGGAGAACTATGCTGCCCGCTCTCCCAGACCGATATGGCCATCAACATAGGCGTATCAAAGGTTACCTTGCAGAAAATCTCCAGCAAGCTGAAAGCGGAGGGATATATTGTGCGCCTGTCCCATAATAAATGGGCGCTTACGGAAAAAGGGGAAAAGACAGTCGCAGCCTTGAAAAAATTATGGGCAATCTGCGAAACGCCTCCAAAAGAAGAAAAATAAACAAAGAACAGTTAATAATACGATTTGTCAAAACCAAACCAGGACCTTTAGCGCAACGGTCAGAGCAGTCGGCTCATAACCGATCGGTTCGGGGTTCGAATCCCCGAGGGTCCATGAGAGGAAAAGAATATGGACAAAAGAATCATGAAATACATACCGGAAAAAAAGAAGGAAGCAATCAGGGATGCATACAGAGATGAAGACGGATACTGGATTTATCTGAAAGAAGGCTGGGAAGCATCACGCATGGATAGCGATTGCAGGGTCATCCATGAAGACTATATCGCTGACCTCAGATTTCAGATTGGCGGAATAACAAAAAAAGAGATTGTAAAAAAAGCACACAGAACAGGAAAGACTGCAAGATGAGGATCCATTATTACAGATTTCCGGAAAACACCCCGGAAAAAACCCTGCTTGAAAACGGATGCGCAATAGTCCTAAAAAGCGAAGAGGAAATATATGCCGAAACCATACCGGACGAACACAGGAACGAAGTGGAATACATCGATAGAACAATCGCGGCGATCTCTTTGAAAAAAGCAAAAGAGTTGATGAAAAAATATGGGGGAGCTGCATGGACTGAACATTATGACAGGAGCGGCACCTTTTTTGAAGCAACACCAATCAAATTATCCGGAAATAACAGCAAGGTAAAATACAACAAACATCTTTAAGAAGATGTCCCAATATGTTTGAGGATACAAAAGCATTAAAAGATTATCTTGTATCGGAAGTGGAATTGTATGTAGGAGAAAAATACAAGTCTTTTAAAGAAGCCAAAGACGCAATAGACAGCTGGCAGCCGATCAAACAAACGACCAAAAACAAGGATTAAGGAGATAACGGTAAATGGTAATCAATCTTGACGTTGGAAATCATGAGGTTTATGCAGCGCTTGCAAACAATGCAATTCTTGAAGGCGAAGAGGAATCCTTAATCATACCACAGACAAGGATCAGAGTGCTCCGGATAACAGATGAATATGAGGAAGATGAGAATCTTATATGGATCCTTGGAAGCGAAGACGGCACGACATTCAGCATATGCCTTGAGATAACCATCGACGGAAAGAAGTACGTCGATGATGAAATCCTCAGCAAGCTGCAGATAAATACCAAACTGGACCTATAATAACAAAACTGGATCATAGAGCACGAACCTCGTGCTCTATATGATTCTATGCCAGAAAAAGACAAGAAAGTCCATATAACGAAAATAATATATAATAAGGAAGAAACATATGAATTACGAAATGAGAAAGGACAGATTTAGAAAGGAAAACATTCACATTCTGGGAGCGGCAATCCTGATCCTGCTTATGCTATTCCCGATTAAAGCAAGGGCTGAATCAAAACTGATACCGGAAATCATCCGGTATGAAACAGCGGACCGAACCCTGGTCGTGGTTATTTCAAAAGCGACACCATCAGACGTTGCCGGATACGAACTGGAATTGACCAGCACGGGAAAAAAGAGCTACTACCGAATAGCAGGCAAAAAGAATACTAAAATCACCGTAAAGAATGTAGATAACGGCGAAGAATATGGTTTGCGTGTCCGTTTTTATACCACCAGCGGAGAAAAAAGCGCTTATTCGGAAAAGATCTATGCGACCCCGAGCCCGGCAGGGCAGGTAATCTCCGCAATCCGCCAGATGCGCTATGGCGGCAAGGCAAAGAAAAAAATGACAATCAGCCTGGACTCAGGAGAAATCCGTCAGGTGAAGAAGGGCGAAATCGTTCTTGTCATAGAGAAAAAGAAAAAGCAAAACAAGTACAAGCTTCTGTTTACGGACGGATCGACTGCCTATGTACCCAAAAGCAGCATTAAACTTACGACGCAGCTGACAAACAGCAAAACCGTTTACTCCAAAGCCACGGTAGAGGCATTCATAAATTCAATGCAGGCACGATATGTCGGCAGTGAAACAGAGTACCTTTTTTATTGCTCCAAATACACACAGCATGTGTATATATTCAAAGGCAGCTCAAGAAACTGGCACCTGATCAGGACCATGAAATGCACGACCGGATCCTACAAGTACGGAGTGGATACAACAAACAGTTTCTCGGACAAGATCTATAACAAATACAGAAAATTCAAGACAAACCGTGGGGTCCTCAACTACTGCATGCACTTCAGCAGCGCCGGAGGAAACTCCATCCATCAAAGAGGCAGTTCCAGCCTCGGATCGCCAAACACGCATGGCTGCATAGGACTGAAAAAAAAGGATGTGATATGGGTGTTTCAGCACATTCCGGTCAACACGAGGGTTGTCGTTTACTGATGATGTTTTCCTCATTGCCTGTCAACATAGATAAAAAGACCCCAAAAAGTGTTACGGACGAAAAACGAAATGAAATACGGAGAAAAACAGAACAATGGCACTAAGAGAAAAATACGATGCTTCATCTATTAAAGTCATAGACGGACTTGACGCAGTAAGAAAAGTCCCGGGGATGTACATAGGGAGTACAACAAGAAAAGGATTAAACCATCTTGTATATGAAGTAATCGACAATGCTGTAGACGAACATCTTGCCGGATATTGCACAGAGATAACCGTTACGCTCAACAAGGATGGGAGCGCAACCGTTAAAGATAACGGCAGGGGAATTCCTGTAGAGATGCATGAAAAAGGAGTATCTGCCGAGCGGGTTGTACTGACCACGCTGCATGCAGGAGGAAAGTTTGACAGTAAGACATATAAGACAAGCGGAGGCCTGCACGGAGTAGGATCTTCGGTAGTAAACGCCCTGTCCGAATGGCTTGACATAAAGATTTCAAGAGACGGGAAAATACATCATGACAGCTACAAAAAAGGAAAACCAGAAACCAAACTGAAAGACGGCCTACTGCCAATTGTAGGGAAATCAAAGGAAACCGGCACGGAAATCACGTTTATGCCGGATGCAGAAATATTTACACAGACAACCAGGTTTTCCGCAACAGATATTTCATCAAGGCTGCACGAAACAGCATATCTAAACCCATCCCTTACGATTTTCTTTAAGGATCTACGGGGAGATGAGCCGACCGAAGAAACATATCATGAGCCGGAAGGTCTGCTCGGATTTGTAAGAGACCTGAACAAAGAGAAGGACGCGGTATCACAACCGTTCCTTATCAGCGGGACCGCCGGCGATATCAGCGTCCAGATCGCCATACAGTATGTAAACGAATTCCACGAAGAGATTCTTGGGTTCTGCAACAACATTTATAATGCCGAAGGCGGAACGCATATCACAGGATTCAAAACTGCGTTTACATCGATTATGAATTCCTACGCGAGAACGCTTGGGATACTGAAGGAAAAAGATCAGAACTTTACGGGAACAGATATCAGAAACGGGATGACAGCAATCATTTCAATGCGCCATCCAGCCCCAAGTTTTGAAGGCCAGACAAAAACGAAACTGGATAATGCAGACGCGTCAAAAGCGGCAGCGAAAGTCGTCAGTGAAGAAATTGTAAGATACTTAGATAAAAACGTAGACGAAATCAAAGCAATGCTCTCATGCGCGGAAAAATCCGCGAAAATTCGCCAGCAGGAAGAACGGGCGAAGACAAATATGATAAGCAAGCCGAAGTTTTCTTTTGACAGCAACGGAAAGCTCGCAAATTGCGGAAGCAGAAATGCCGAAAAATGTGAGATCTTTATTGTTGAAGGCGATTCCGCCGGTGGATCCGCAAAGACTGCCCGGAACAGAGAATTTCAGGCGATTCTGCCAATCCGGGGGAAAATTCTTAATGTCGAGAAAGCAAGCATAGACAAGGTGCTGGCAAATGCCGAAATCAAATCTATGATAAACGCTTTTGGCTGCGGATTTTCAGAAGGATACGGAAATGATTTTGATATAAGCAAATTGAAATATGACAAGATTATCATTATGGCGGATGCGGATGTTGACGGAGCGCATATATGCACGCTGTTACTTACGCTGTTTTATCGATTTATGCCGGATCTGATATATCAAGGTCACGTTTATATTGCAATGCCACCGTTGTACAAAGCAGTACCAGCCAGAGGCAGAGAAGAATATCTTTATGATGACGCAGCTCTTGCAAAGTACAGAAAAAGCCATAAAGGACAATTTGTGCTGCAGAGATACAAAGGCCTTGGCGAAATGGACCCGGAGCAGTTGTGGGAGACAACTCTCAATCCGGAAACGCGGCAGATGAAACGAGTAAGTATAGATGACGGAAAAAGAGCCAGCGCAATAACAGACCTTCTTATGGGAGACAAAGTGCCTCCAAGAAAAGAATACATACACAAACATGCCAAGGATGCGGATCTTGATATATAGCCAAAAATTCAACCTAAAAATGATCAGGATTGCGCATTAAAAAAACACATTCCATTCATTAACACTGGTATTTTTCCCTACGAGCCAGGGGTCAACCCAAAATAGAAACGGCTATGTGTTACGCGTACGAATTCTTTCCCTGCGTGACAGGGGTCAACCATTAGGGCCGCGCTTCATGTCAAGAGGTTGCTGCATACTTCCCTGCGAGCCAGGGGCCAACATAAATAACCGAGGAAGAAGCACACTTATAAATCATAACGAAGCAAAGAAAAAGGAGAATATATGTCACACCCATATCTGGATACGGAATATAGCGACATCATGGAGAAATCATACATCGATTACGCAATGAGCGTAATCGTTTCGCGAGCCCTTCCTGACGCAAGAGACGGGCTGAAACCGGTCCAGCGGAGAACGCTCTATGACATGCATCAGTTGGGGATCCGCTTTAACGCACCCTATAGAAAGTCGGCAAGAATTGTCGGAGACACAATGGGAAAATTCCATCCTCATGGGGATTCCAGCATATACGGGGCATTGGTCGTACTTGCACAGGATTTCAAAATGGGAACGCCTCTGATAGACGGTCATGGGAACTTCGGCTCCATAGAAGGAGACGGCGCTGCAGCAATGCGTTACACGGAAGCGCGTCTTAAAGAAATCACACAGGAAACAATGCTTGCCGATCTTGACAAGGATGTGGTAGATTTCGAACCAAATTTTGACGAGACAGAAAAAGAGCCTGTTATTCTGCCTGCAAAAATCCCAAACCTCCTAATAAACGGATCGGAAGGCATCGCGGTAGGCATGGCGACAAACATCCCTCCGCACAATCTTTTGGAGGTGATGGATGCCGCCTGTGCTCTTATCAAAGATCCGAAACTGTCCGACGCGGATCTTCTGGAATACATAAAAGGCCCGGACTTCCCGACGGGGGGGATCGTTGCAAACGCAGAAGACCTTCCGGAAATATACCAGACCGGGAGCGGGAAAATCAGAATCAGAGGAAAAGTTGTTATAGAACGGCAAAAAAGAACAGGAAAAGAGAGGATTATCATTACAGAAATCCCATACACAATGATTGGCGCAGGGATCGGGAAGTTCCTGAACGACGTTGCCGCATTATCTGATACAAGGGAAGGCGCGGGAATCAGTGACATTTCGAACCAGTCATCAAAAGAGGGCATCCGAATTGAAATCGAATTAAAAAAGGGCGCTAACAGTACACAGATCGAGCAGCTGCTGTACAGAAAAACAAAACTGGAGGACACCTTTGGCGTAAACATTCTGGCTGTAAAAGACGGAAGACCAGAGGTCCTTTCAATAAAAGAAGTCCTGCAGACATACATTGACTTTCAGTATGAGCTTACAAAAAGAAAATACACCTCCCTTCTGGCGGCAGAAGAAAAGAAAAGAGAAGTCCAGGAGGGCCTGATCAGAGCCGTTGACGTCATCGATCTCATTATAGAGATTCTGCGCGGTTCAAAAAACCGGGAAAGTGCAAAAAGATGTATGGTAGACGGCATTACAGACGGAATCAAGTTTAAGACGCAAAAATCGAAAAAGGCAGCGGAAAAGCTCAAGTTTACTGAAACACAGGCAAACGCAATACTGGAAATGCGCCTGTATAAACTGATCGGTCTGGAAATCACCTCACTGCAAAAGGAATATGCTGAGACATTAAACAACATCAAAAAATACACAAAAATCCTTTCCGGGCAAAAGGAAATGGGAAAGGAAATCCTGTCTGTCATCAAAAAGATCCAAGCAAAATACGGCACCGGACGAAAGACAAAAATCGACAATATCGAACCGATCCGACTGGAAAAAGTGGAAGAGTCCGCATATCCGGCAGTCCTGATCATCGACAGGTTCGGATATACTCGCAGCATCAGTGATACCTTATACGAAAAAAATAAAGAAACCGTTGATAAGGAAAACAAGACAGTCATTCCGTGCCTCAGTAATTCCAGGATATGTATATTTACAAACACGGGAAAGATGCATACGCTCAAAATGGAAAACGTCCCTTCCTCGAAAATGAAAGACAAAGGGACTCCGCTTGACAACATATGCGGCTTTGATTCCTCAAAAGAAGATATAATCGGAATCTATTTGCTGGATAACATAAAAGAGAAAAAACTGTACTTCGTCACAAAACAGGGCTTTATCAAAACAACAGAAGGAAGCTGTTTTGACGTCACAAGAAAAACGATTGACAGCACGAAACTGGAAGACGGCGATGAATTGATTATGGTTGCCCCGGCAGATCCACAGACAAGCATCGTACTTTTAACAAAGAAGGCATTTACCCTGAGACTTCGGGAAGCGGATGTCCCGGAAAAAGGAAAAACCGCGCGCGGCGTTTGCGGGATTAAGCTATCAGAAGGGGATGAAGTTGACAGCGTTTATATTCCGGAATCACAAAACATGGTAACAATAGAAGTAAACGGGAAATCTTTGTCCATAAACAAGCTGAAAACAGGAACAAGGGCATCTAAAGGGACAAAACACTGAAAAGCATAACAGATAGATTTACCATAAAAATAATGAAGCCTGCGGATCCAGAAGCCGGACACAGAGGGGCGAAAAAACTCTTTAAAAAAAGGATTTGCACAAATTACATTCCTCAAGCAGCAAAGACTCAGAAAGGCTTATTTGTTTTATGCAAAAAGAACAAAACAGGCATATAATTAAAAATGTAATAAACAAGATAGAACACATCATATAATCGGTCTGCAGAGACAAAGGAGCTGGCCAATGAAAAAGAAAAAAGCCTTAATACTACTGGCAATGATCATGACAACGGCATTGCCTTTTACTGCATTTTGCGACGAAACCGAAGAAGACCTCATAATAATACAAAATGAGGAAGAAGCCGGCTTCACCAACACGAATAGGCAGGATGAGATTACGGTAACGGGAGAGCCGGAAGAAACAGAAGGTCTTATTGTTGATCCAGAATATCTGTACGACGGATATGATGAAACCGCGGATGCTGCCAACGAAAACCTCAGCTCACAGGATCCGCAAACACTTGAAATGAACCCTGACATTGCAGAAGAAACCGTAGTTTCTGAAGGCTGCGACCATATCCCAGCTGACATTGATAAACGGAACGGCACCTATCAACCGTCATGGCTGGAAGAATCTAAAAACCTGTTAAGTGCTGCCTCCGACGATGTGGATGCCTCCTCTTTCTTTGGCTCACAGCTAAATGGCCCGGCATACACTCTTTACAGTCACCGCGTGCAGTATTATGCCGTTGACAGAAACACAGCGTTCTATACGGACACAGAAATGGGAGACGCCAGCTCAGGGTATCTTTTTTCCTATACCGGCAAATATAAAATAGTTGACGGATACCTTGAATACGACATATCTCAGGAGGAAAGCGCACAGGCATACACGCAATGCGTTGACAACCTGAAGTATGCGATGCAGGCAACCCAGGATGCCTTCGAATTGGACCATCCGGAAGTTTTCTGGCACCGCAGTGGAAGAACGTGGAAGTACAAATGGAATTTTGACAGAGACACTCTCGACCAGCAAAACCAGACATGTACCTTTTACATTTATTCCGTCACATACACGCCCGTGGAGACCTATTCGGGTGCCATCAGCAGCATGGCAGCATTTGACAATGCCGTCCAAAATGCAAAGCAAGTCATAGAACAAATGGCGCAATCTTCAGAAGAAGACGAGGAATGGTCTGTCAAATACGCAAGACAGGCAAATATTTATCTCGCACAAAAACTTTCCTACGGAAGCGAATACATCCAGCCGGCCCTGCGGGCGGAGGAAGAAGAGAAAGCATCCGGAAGCCAGAGCGTCAACAATGTTTTTTCCATTTACAATCCTGCCGGAGCGTTTCTCGACGATGCAGGAACAGGAAGCAAGCTGATCTGTGAGGGTTATGCAAAAGCCTTCAAGATATTATGTGACGAAGAAGGAATTCCATGCATCCTGATATGCGGGGCTGCAGGAAATACCGGCCACATGTGGAATGCCGTCGAAACAAACGACGGAACATGGTATTTCACTGACCCGACATGGAGCGATAGCGGAAGTACAGTCACACCAAAATATTTCATGGTAACAAAAAACCAACCCGGAAGGACCATGAGCGGCAAGCGCACAACTTCCCAATACTCACCGGCATTTGTCTATCCAGCGCTCAGTGAGCAATGCTACAGGACATGCCACCAGAACCAGGAAACATCAAGCACACAAGGAACCTGCACGCAGGACGGGGAAAGAACCCTCCTTTGTGAATGGTGCGGCGCGCAGCAAACAGTAAAAACCCCTGCGCCCGGCCACGACTACATACAAATAGAAGAAAAAGCTGCGACCTGCGAAGAAAGCGGCTTCATTATTAATAAGTGTTCCAGATGCGGAGATACTGTAAATAAAACAATCCCGGCAAAAGGACATAATTATAAAGAAACGAATAGGCAAGCTGCATCCTGCACGCAGGACGGATCTATCACGATGACGTGCAGCAACTGCAATGCGGAAAAGAAAGAGGCACTTCCAAAAACGGGACATGCTTACAAAATCACATCAAATACAGCGCCGACGTGTGTTTCAGAAGGCAAAACCACCTATAAATGTGAACGCTGCGCAGACAGCTACAGTAAAACGAATCCATCCGCAGGCCACCTTTATAATCAGGAACAAACCGTACCACCGACATGTATCAAAAGCGGATACACACGCTATACCTGTACGAAATGCGGTGCGCATTATGATGACAAAATCACAAGCCCGACAGGACATTCTTTCCAAAAGACACATGTCGCACCGGCGACAGAAACAACCGGAGCTGTGGAAACAGACATCTGTACAAAATGCGGATTCCACATCACGAAGATTATCTCCAATCCTCTTAGCGAAGCGGAAATCATCAAAAATAGCGGGCTTGCGAAGGCTGTTACATTAAAGAAGCTGAAGAAAAGCGGAAAGAAAATCAAAGTCACATGGTCCTATGCAAAGAAATACAAAAAGAAGGCAACCTCCTTTGCAATTCAGATATCATCAAATCAACAGTTTAAGGAATACAGAACAACAATAATCGGGAAGAAGAAAACCAGCGCGAAGATTGCCGTATCGACCCCAGGTACATATTATATCAGAATACGAGCACTCAACGAAAACGGACATTCCGCATGGAGTAAAAAGAAGAAAATAAAGCTGAAATAATAGTAAAACAAGCAAGACAAAATAATCAGCATTAGCAGTTATGCTTTTTAGACAAACAAAATCAAGGAACATCAGATTTCGAAAGGAGAATCAATGGAATACATTTTACATTCCAATAATAAAGAAATCCTGATTGATGCCACTCAGGATGCTGAGGTTCAGGAAAAAAGGGAAGAAAGGCTTCGTGCATACGAGAAAGCCATCAGAGAAGAAGAACAGGAAGGCGCAACCGGCTCAGCAGATTGAAAACCAAACCGTGCCGGAAACGGCACGGCCTTTTTGGGGGGATTCCCAAAAACCCGGAACTCTTTATTTAACAGAACAAAACAGTTGCATGTGCCGCCTCAAAAGGGCGGCCTTTTTGCAAACAAAGAAATGAGAGAGGGAAGGGACATGGAAAAGCATGCATTTGTATTAGCGATAAAAATGTTGACTGAGTGGAAACGAAAGGAAACGCAAACAAAAAACTGCCAGCCACAAGGAGAAACAAAAAACAAAAAGAACAGTAATTTGCGTTATGCTTTTATTAAATAACAGCAACTTTCAAAAAACAGGCCTGAAAAAGGAGTTTACATATGGACATGCAGAAAGATAACGAAAACAAAAACATGCCAAAAACAGACATAACCGCCATCCCGGAGCAGACCCAAGACGCAAAAGCAGATCCGGAAAACAAAGACGAATCCGACCTGCAGATATCTTCAAAACAGCAAAAAACGGATCCGAATTCCGATGGAACTGCGGCCAGCACCAAGGAAACATCACCACAAACAGATCCGGCAATGAAACAATTCAACGAGGAAGATGCTTCCTTCTCAACAGACCGATACACACTGGTAAAACCCGTAATCAATGCCCCGACCGCGGATTTCAAGAAGGTATGGAACCTGGTGAAACTGTGGAAAGGAAACAAACAGTATTACGTTTTTATCATGGTAAAGACGGGCATATCAGAGGAGATGGTGCGTGCGCTCGTCATGAAAGTCCTCGATAAAAAAAGCACAAAAAGCGACAGTGACCTGTCATTCATCGCTGCGCTTTCCGTTTTGACAGGAAACGACTTCCTCCACAAGGTATATCCAACCTTTGAGGAGTGTTATACGGCCCAGGCGCTGCGGGAAATGGTGCGCGATTACTACAACGGACCGACCAGGGAAGACAGGGACAGATACGAAAAAGCTCTTGCAAGAGCCGAAGTTTCCCAGAGAACCGTTGACGAATTAAGGAAGCAGCTTGAAAAATACCAGGAGGTCTTTATCAGCCACAACGACACATCCATAAAACGGGAGGAACTCATCCGCGCAGACTATCGGGCGATGATGGAAAAAGACCGAGCCTCCTTTGAAAAGGAAATGACGATTGTACTGGACCAGAAAGACGAAAAAATCAAAGAACTCGAAAAAGAAAACGAAGAATTAAAACACAGCGCGGAGGAATCCAAAGAAAACCAGGCGGATCCGGCAAGTATGGTCGCCATCCTGAAAGAGAGGGATGACTGTGCAAACGAAGTCCAGCGGCTCAAAAAGAACATCTCCGAGAAGGACGGCAGGATCGAAGAGCTTGAAAACAAGCTGAAAGAGTACCAGGAAGCGGAAAAAGAAAAAGAGATCCGTTCCAGGATAAAGGAAGAATTAAGGCAGGAGTACGAAGCAGAAAGCACCCGGTTTGCAGAAGAAAAAGAAAAAGAGATCGAAAGAAAAGAAGAAGAATTAAAGAGAGCAAGGCAGGAAATCAGCCAACTTAGAGAGGAAGCGGAAAGTGCAAATGGAAAAGACACAAGCGAAGGTTCTGCGTCGGCCCCTCTTACAGACAGCCAGCTTCACAAAATAGCAGAATACGTAAGCAAACAGATGTATGAAAGAAAAGCTGCAGAGGAAGACATGCCAGTAGAAACAGAAGAAGATATCGAGGACGAGATCCTGCGCGAGGTTGAAGAAGCGCAAAAGATATATGATGCCCTGCCGCCTGATGCTGAAGAAGATCTGCCAGAGGCAGAGGAAGAAGAGAGCACGAAGACTTCAGAAGATCAGGATATGGAAGACATTTTGCCGCGGCATATCCCTTCGCCAAGGAAACGGCCATATTTTGAAGAGGGGAGAAAGAGAGAAAAACCGCCTCTGTTTTTCCGCAGGCACTGGGAAGAGCGCAGGGAGATGGAAGAAATCGAAGAACTCGGATTCCAGGTAATTGCTTCAGAAGAATACAGTGAGGTTCAGAAAAACCTGATTCAGGAAGCAATCGATAATAACCTCAGCCTTAAGAACCTGCGCCGGCTGGCAGACCCATCGATCCCGGAAAAGAACATGAGCCAGGCGCTGCACTATTTCCTCCGGATAGAAAAGAAAGCATCATAACCAGGAAAACGCCTTGAAAGGGAACGACCATGACAAATGAAGAAGTAAAAACCCTGAAAGAAAGAAAAGAGGAGATTGCGGCAGAATACAGTCATCTGCGAGAAATGGTAATGATGGACGGCCTTCCTGTCTTACTGCCAAAGGAAAATGACATTTCAGACCTGACGATCACAAAATCGGCCTGCGAGCCAAGGTCTCATCTGCTTTTGCCATCCATGAGCATCACAATCCTTTATTCAGATAACATAGAGGAATATCTGGAAGATCCTTATGATGAGGCAGATTACATCACGGCACAGATATACAGGGTGAAAGGGGGGTCCCCCTATCCGTATGTTGAAATAACGCACACCGGATTACTGGTCCCTGCCCGCGACGGTGACATACCGGAGAGATGCGGAGTCCGTTTTCTTGAAAAAGCAGAAGCAAGGAAAGAGGCCATATACTGGTCGCGGATCGCAAACGGACTGATTTACAAAGCGGAAACGATGAAGGAAAAAGCCTCCTTCATGACCGATGAGAGGCAGTGTTACTGCGTGGAGCCGGATCTGTATGATGATGTTTCAACGTATGCGCCCTGGATGAATGATAAGTCTGAAGCGGAAATCAGATGCCTGATGATGTATCCGTCCCACATCCGCAGGATCGACGAGTATTACGGCGATGAGCTTCCATGGCCGTCCGATGCTGCAAGTATTGAATACCAGACAAAAAAACTGCAGCGCAACATCGAAACGGTTCCGGATTGGCAGAAGACCTACCTGAATGCCGCGGAGATAGAAAAACGTCTGTGCTGCGACAATCTGACAGGCCAGATAAAGGACATAATGGACAAGGCAGTAGCCCTTTCAAAAGAAATGATCACGATCAACCGAAAGCTTCCGGAAATGAAAACACAAAAGATTGCATATGATATCATCAGCGAGCAAATGTTTGCAGATGCTATCAACCGTGCCGGCTATGTTGTGGAAGGCCTTGATACTACCAGCGGAACCTATATCACATCAAGACGAATCAAGGAACTGTATGCAGAAGCACAGGAACTTGGCATCAAGGATGAAGTAGACAGGATCGTGCAAAGAGAATTTACAAAAACCAGGAAAAACAAAATAAAGCAAAGAACAAGATAAACATCCGCCGCCAAAGAGAAAAAGGAGAAGATGGCATATGGCAAAAGATTTTAAGTACGTCGACTTCGAAAATACATACACGGAGAACAACCGCGACATAGACATTGAAACAGAAGGTCTGATCTTTGAAAAAACCGCAATTGACGGCTGGCCGGCATCCCAGGAAGATAACGGAACCATTATTGCCAATGTGATCACGACACTTCACGGGGACACGTTCACAAACTGGCACTTTCCGGAATACAAAGAAAACAGTGCTGCCGTGGAAAGTGCGCGTGAAGCAGAAGAACGTCAGAAGGAAGATTATGCCCAGTACAGGGAAAGAATCGGCCTTCAGGATATAAAAGCAGTCAGAAATGAGGGGGCATCCGGCAGCCCGGAAAAATCCATTTTTATAAAAGAGGACATTCCAGGCCCTGCAGGAGATGCAGCGGCAAGCGTTATCACATCCGTCCGCGGGGACACCGTAGTGGACTTTATCGATAACAGCCTGCGATCAAACACAACGGTATTGGAACGGATCGATGATGCTGTTAAAAAACAGCATACCAAATGGCAGACTGCAGCATTCCAATCAGCTGAAACCTCCCTGGAGGAAGGCAAGTCTTTAAAGAGTCTGGCAGATAATTACAGAAGCGGCAGGAATTATCTCCTCAAACCGGGAGAATTTGAGGATGATTACATCGAGAAAGCTACTCAGAAGGTAGAGATGCTCATGTACGACCTTGGACTTAGCATTCATAACGTCCTGTCTGGGATGGGATACATAGAATCAAAGCTTTTCGAAAGAGAAGATGTCATGGATTTCCTTACTTCCCGGCAGTCCAACCAGAAAATGCGGACCGCTCTTCATAAAGCAGGCGTTACGGATGAGGAAATCGTTGAAAGGGCCATAAATAAACTCGATCATCTTGGCGAGGTCCACGATGAGGACATCGATACGATACAGCAGGGCATTGATGATGCAATGGATGACATCTATCAGGAGAAAAAAGCGACGCTCTCTAAGAACAATCCGAAAAAAACCCGATAAAAAGGTAAAAGGAAAAGACCTGACACCACCGGCAAGAAGCGAAAAAAAACAGGTGAAAGCCCTGTAGATAAAAAACAAATGAGAAAAGCGGACTCTTAATGGGTCCGCTTTTATTGTATAGGGGTGTTTGCGTAATGAAACAACTAAAACAATAACAGGTGCTATTATAAAAACAACTAAAACATTACGGCTAAATATTCCAGATGCAAACACAAGCGCCGGCCAGAAAAAGGAGAAATAGCAGCAATGTATGAAAAAGAAAAAGAGCTGTACAAGAAAATGAAAGAAGCAATCGATCAAAGCACTCTGCTTCTTGATGAAAAAACAATCGAGATCGGAAAGGCCATCAACGAGGCACACCGTCTGATAGGCGAAAGGAAAGATCTGATAGAGACATATGAAAAAGAAACCGGCCTTCGATATGACAAAACCTTTTCTGTCGACATTGAAAAGCTGGAGGCAATAAAAGATGAACACATAAGGATCATCTCCGGGCAGCCCGAAACAAAAGAGAAATTGCCTTTGGAAAGAAAAAAAGATGAGCATATTCCGGAGAAAAAGGCTTTAGTAAAAAGTGCCCCAGATCTTGGTTCAACCATCTGGTCATTTGCGCTTTTACCGATGGCACTGACAGAAAAAACGCTGTCACCTTCCACCATCAGTGCTGCTGTCGCATACGAGGCCCCCTCGCAAAGTGAGGACGAAATTAACCTGGTATTCCATTATGAAGGAAGTCTTACAGAGGAAGAGGTTTCAACACTTGCGCAAAAGACACTGGACAATCTCCCGGAAATATACACAGAGGCCATCATTCCGGAAGGAAAGACGATTCGGCTGAAGGGGATCCGTGACGAAGAGACCGGAAGCCTGGAAGAGTATTTATCCTTCATGGCCAAAGAAAATAATAAAGCACAGAAAGATATATCACAGGGCGCCAATGAGAGTCCGGGCGAAAGGGAGGTCACGCCTGCCGCGCCAAAGCCCGCAGCGATCGCCTCAAGATAACGAAGGCAGACATCACGAAGGGGTAAAAAGCATGGATTTAAAGATTCACGTACTTTTTCGCTACAGCAAAAAGACAGGAAAGATAGACATGACGATGACGGAGATGGGAAATGCACTAATGCAGATGTGGGCGCTTCAGAACACCACGCCTTCCAAAAACACGATGATAGTCGAGAGGGATACAGGAAAGGTTGTATTCCTTGCGGAAGGAACAAAAGACGGATTTCCCAACGTAAAAAAGTCCGACAAAGAAGACCTCGGCACGGTTGACGAATACGGCATCCCGATCAGCGTTGTACGGGAAATTAAAGACGAGCGCTTTGACAAAGATCCAGAAGAAAAGAACAGGAAAAAGAGCACAACAAGGAGCAGATAAATACTGAAAGAAAGGACAAGGAAAAACATGGCAAAAGAAATGAAACAGACACTCACAATCAGGCCATGTACAGCAATGGAAGCGGATTACGCATTCAGCCAGCCTGCCCCCATAAGGATGTTTTCCGGCGGAATGGGATATATACGCGGCGACTTTGACACAAACGGCAACGCATTTTTCACAAGATCCTTTCTTACAGAGGAGGGATTTACAACGCCCGTACTCACGCCGGAAGTGACGGATGCGATCAATGAAACGATTAACGCGCTGCGCCTGAACCCGGAAACAGGGATGCCTCTCAGGGACAGGGTATCCATGAAAAGGTACCAGAGAAGCCATCCGGGGTATGACCTTGGCCAGGGAGCTCCTGATTATAAAGATACTGCGATACGAATCGACAACAGCAAAAACCTGACAATTATCCTGCGCCTGAAACCGCGGACCGGGGATTATGACTTTTACGCGCACTGTTTCAACACACGGGCACTTAACAGGATGATCGAAGGCCGCACGCGCGGAATTTACCTTAAAACACCGGCAACAGAAAAACATCTTGTGCATCTGAATGACGGCGATTCACTGCGGATCGTTTCAAAAAAAGGAGATATCGAAGAAGAAATAATGCCCGTATACCTGGATAAGGATCACTACTTTGCTTACGGACACACATCTTCCGGCAGCACAGACGAGACGTACCATCATCACATGGAACTTGCGACACTGCCGTTTATGGAAGGGAATGAAAAAAGCTTAATTCCGGTAAGAAAGGCCCTTCCGAAGATGTGTTACGGGGTCGATCCGGAAACAAACAGGGTAATCAGAATAGAAAAAGCGAGAACCGGGTACACAGTCCTTGAAGGAAGATATGAAAGCTATGAAGATGCCAGCCATGCCGCAGACGAGATGAACAAGATGCTGCCGGATGTAATGCACCCGGCAGACCGCCAGATGATGGAAGCGGGACTCTTCAAAGGCTGGGCACATCCCGATGCGGATCCTTCATCCTATACAGAAGAAAAGCCTGTACAGGAGATTCCAGGATACGAGGTCGAAATATCCAAAAAAGAAAGGCACACGGACTACGACGTCCCGTTTGAAGACCACGAGGTTGAAGTGGAACCGTTCAAATATCGATCCCCCTTCAGCATGAACGCGGACGAATCGGGATATGTCACAGAATGGGCAGCCCGGGACAGATCCGGAAATGCCGTGGCCTTTGGGACGAGCATGGAGGAATGCGCGGATGCAGCTGAAAAGAGGGGATACAAACCATGCACCGGCTTCATAAACGACTTTTATGTGATCGAAGGCAGCGAGAAAAAAATGTTCCCAGTTAGTGAGATCACAAGGTATAAAACGCTCCCGGAAGCGGTAACCCACTTCCGGGAAATCCCGGAAAGCAAGAACAAACTGATCGGGATTGACAGGAACAGGAAAAAAGAGGAAAAATTCGGCGGCGGAACAGATCTGATCGCCCATGTACCAGGAAAGGGAAACACCGCCATTTCCGACTGGAAGATTGACGGCTACGGACCTGGCTGGAACAACGCGGAAGTAAGGAGCACTTACAATGCGATCTGCCGGGAATTTGGCATAAAGGACGTTCCCAAAAAGAAGCCCAAAAGGAAAAATGTTCGATAATCCATCCGATCGTGCTTTTATCCTAGTGCAGGGAGAAAGGCGAGAGGCAACCATCAAAAGGGACATAAACAGAAGGAACAGATAAATGAAAATCGAATTGGAATCAACCTGGGAATACTCCAAACAGCAGTATGCGGAATTTCGGATCAACAAATATTACGCATGCTGCGTAATAAAGACGGAAACAGGGCTGGTTTATGTCATGGACTGCGACGACGGGAACAACGTCTATTCCTACATCGGAGGCGCAGACTTCCCGCTCATGAAACTTTCAGAAAAAGAAGAGCGCCAGATACTCGAATCCGCAAAAAAGCACTTCAGGGAATATTACGGTGTTTCGGATGAAACATCTTCTAAAAAGGATCCGCTTGACAGCCTTTTCGAAGAATACAGCAACATCCTTTTCTTTGACACGGAAACGACAGGCCTGAGCGCGGAAAAAGGCGACCGGGTAATAGAGTATGCCGCAATGCAGGTAACGGAAGATACCGCACGAACGGAAGACATTTTCGTAAAGCTCCCAAAAGGAGTAACCATTTCCGATTACATCATGGACCTGACCGGCATCACGAACGAGCTTTTGAAAGCAAAAGGAGTGCCGGAAATTGAATGCGCCAGGACATTTTCGGAAATGATTGCAGGAAAAACCCTTGTGGTTGCCTACAACGCACCGTTTGACCTTTCCTTTATGGAAGACATGTTGAAGAGATACCAGGACGAACACGGCGAATGGGTCCACTCATTCAAAAACTGTGACTGTCTGGATCCATTAAAGATCTTCCGGGACAGAAGAGAAGGCAGGCACAGGCTTTCCGACGCGATCACGGCATATGACCTTGACGGCATGGTGAAAAACACGCACCGGGCAATTGATGACGTGAAAGCACTCTACGAAGTCACGAAAGCCCTTGCGACAGAAAAAAACGACCTGAAATACTACATCAAAGACTCAGAAGGCAACCTGAAACACACAATTCCGGAGAAAGAAAAGGAACCTAAAACAAAAACACTGCCGGCCCGGAAAAAACACGCGTGCCGTTAAAGACAAGAAAAGGAGAAACCGATGGCTTCGATTGAATTCCTTGAAAAGCGCATATTGGGCGCCGAAAAGAAATCCGTCACCCTTTCCAGAAAACTGGAGCGCATCCTGAAAGCGCAGAAAAGCGGATGGGACCAGCCGCCATATTATTACTCGGAATATGACCTGAAATACACACTGCAAGATATCGAAGACAATCAAAAGCAGCTCAAAAAATACGAAGCACAGCTTCTTTTGGAGAAGGAAAAGGCCGCCTCCAGGAACATTGAGCCAATCCTTAGGTTTCTGGAAGCATGGAAGGAGCGCATCAAAGCATGGCATGAAAGCGCGATTCCCGACTACATCAAGGCGAAGGAATTCCTCCGCGAGATCGAAACCGCATTCCATGATTACAGAAGGGATTACTTCCGTACCCCTGCAGAAGAGCGAAATAAGGAAGAATTCAGCAACGAAAAAAAAGAATACGACACTGCGAGGGCAGAATTTCAGTCAGTCTGGCATCAGTTCGAGGAATATATCCTTCCGGACCGCGACCCGCAGGCGAAATATCCATACAGGATCAATTACGAGCTTCTCGACAAGGACCTCAACAGGGAAGCGGAAATCAAGTACGACGACCTTGTAGAGCGCACAAATGCGATAGTCGGCCAGATCACGGATGCATCCGGTCTGGAAGTTGGAGCCAAGGGAGAATTGAACGGGCTGATTTACGGGACAAGGGGCACTGCGCGTGTAAAGACGATCGGAGCCGGTGGCTACAACATCCAGTGCTTCCATTTCAGGACGCTTGTAAATGATGCCACAAAAAAGACAAAGGAAAAGAGAACCCGTTAAACAGCAGCAATAAAAGAACAAAAGGGAAATCATGAAGACATTAAGCGCCTTTTTATTTATCTCTGCGGCCTTTTATATTGCCGTCGGTATATGGATGCTATACATTTCGGACGATTTTGCGGGAAAAGAAACAGAGCCTGTAAAAAAACACAGCCTTCCGCCGAAGATCATGACGGCTGCCGGAATCGTTTTTGCGATAGCAGGAACGGCCGCATTGTTTTTAAGCAGATAAAAACACATGTCGCACAAAGCGAAGAGAGGAATCACATGGTTTACACTGGAAAAGAAACCTTGAAAGAAGCCCTGACAAGGCAGGACATTTTTAATGGATATGACGCATTAAAGGCAAGCATTGACACACTTTCAAAGAGCGGATACGGGGCAAAGGCGCCCACTCTTCTGGACAGCCCTCTTATGGGATATTCAGATGCCGACATCCATAAAGAAATCCCGGCAAAGAGCGAACTGTGCTGCGCAGTCTTCATCGAAAGGCTGAAAGATTCCGGTTTTCGCGGAAAATACCCGACGTCCATGCGGCTGGCGGAAGAGCGCATCGAATCAGAGATCAGGGCGATTTCCGAAAACACATCACCGGAACACAAAAAAGAGCTGGACGATTGCAGGAAATATCTGTCAGGGCGGCAGGCGGTTCTGGAAGGATACCTTGATTATGTAATTAATGAGCTTTATGAAGGCGCGACAGATGAATACCTGGAAGAAATTGATCCTGAGGTTTTCAGGGTAGAAAAGGGGGCATCCTTAAGCGAAACGATGTCTGCACTGGAAAGCGCCATGGACGAGCTTTTAGCAGGAGCGGAAGATTTTTACACCAAAGAACTTCCCGGCCACATGGGAATGACAGGTGAGGACGCAAGGCACTTTGGCCTGCCCGTAGAGGAGGCTGTAAGAAAAGAAGATAAGGAGATCCGGGCAAAGGCACTTCCCCAATCGGACGTAACTGATAACGGGAAGCGGGAGCTCTGGATCAACTGCGGGGAAAGCTTCCTGTATTTCATGACACAGAAGGACACGATCAAAGAAGCAATGAAGGAATTCCTTGACCGGCTGGATTCCATCGGTGTCAACCATGACAACTTCGGTTGGAGTGCGCTGGAGCTTCGGGCAGGGAACACAGACCCGGACAACTACTACAGGGTAATCGAGAGCTGCGGTCCAGGATACCCAGGCAGATGGGAAAAAGAAAAGACAGCGAAACAAAAAAGGGGAAACACAAGATAAAAGACAGGAAACCTTACAGTAAGACATAGAGCACAAAACCCCATGCCGCATCGGATAAGAAAAACGGAGATTAAAAAATGAACTACAAAAAACTGACAAAAACAGCGATAACGCCAACAAGAGCGGATGCCGGAGCCGCGGGATACGATCTGTATGCAGACATAACAAAAGAGACCACAATCCCGCCGGGACAGACAGTTCTCATCGGGACCGGAATCGCACTTGAGATCCCAGACGGAATATTTGGCGGGATATTCGCAAGATCCGGACTTGCGATCAGGGAGGGACTGCGCCCCGGAAACTGTGTCGGCGTCATCGACCCGTCCTACAGGGGCGAAATCAAGGTCGGCCTTCACAACGATTCACCGGTTGAAAGAACGATCACCCCCGGAGACCGGATCGCGCAGATCGTATTCATTCCTTTTTTCATCCCGTCTTCGTGGACAGAGGTGGAAGATCTTTCAGAAACCGCAAGGGGAGAGGGAGGCTTTGGCCATACCGGAAAAAGCAAGATCCCGGAATCAAACTAATGTACAGAGGATAAAGCAGTAAAAAGGAGGGTCCCATGAGCGAATGGTCAAGGAACGCAGACTGGGAAAGGTTTTTAAGAGAAACAATAAAATTAGGCGATCTTCCAAGCACCCAATTTGCCAAAGAATGCGGAATCCCCTTCGGCGCCTGGCTTGAAATGGCAAACAAGGCAAACCGCATCGGCAAAACGAGTACAATCAAATGGGCAACCGAGAGCCTTGAAAAGATCACAAAGAAAGAGGCCTCACAGAAAACCATTTCAGATGAAAAAGACCAGGAACTGGCTGAAAGATACACGATCATTACGAACCTTGGCTGGAGTAAAAGCGCTTTTTATATCGTCAATGCAGATGAAAGAAGTGAAATCCTCCGCTGGGGAGAAAAAGCCCTTACCTTTTTGAATGAAAAGGAGGCAAAGCGCTTTGCCAGAGAGGCTTTTTCTGATGAGAGTGCGGCATACCGCATCGAGAGGATCGACAACTGGGAAAACGAAGGCGGCCACCTTTTAGCAGACAGTCTGTCCTTCAAAGACGGACACTTGGTGGAAATAGAAGAATATATGATCCCTGCCGCCAACAGTGTTGACTGGGACACAGACAGGGAGGAGAGAGAAGAAGCGCTTAGAGAGGGCATTGAAGATACAGGCAATATGGCAGAGCATGATAATGACCTGCAGGTGGAAGAAGAAAAGATCACTTATGCCAAAAACATCGAATGGGATACCGACGGGGAGAATCCTGAAGAGATAGGCCTTCCAGACCGGATCCTTATTCCTGCCAAGGTTGCAAAAGATGGCGATGAGGCGATCAGTGACTTTATCACACAGGAGACCGGATATTGCCACAAGGGATTCGAGATTGAAAAAGCAACAAAAAAGAACAGAACAAAAAACAGGAGAAACCGAAGAAAAACCACGCAAGATAACACTTTGGTTCTAATCGAGACAGCAGATGAAACGAAAGGAGACGCCGCCATGGAATACACTTTCGGATACCGTTTCAGCGCCAGATACAGAGCTACGGTTGCCGCACCGGATATCGAACAGGCGAGGAAAATCGCTGAGGAGAAATACAATGAGGCCGATTTCGGGCAGGCCGAGGACATCGACGGGAGCGAAACACGCACGGTCGACAACCATGACGGCACATTCGAGGTGACCTTCCGCTTTTCGGCAAGATACATTGTCACCATTGCCGCAGACAGCCTTCAGGCAGCAATGGAACAGGCGGATGATGCATATACAGAAGCCGATTTCGGGCAGGCTGAAGATATCGACGGAAACCTTCGTTATGCCGAAGACGCCCACGGACACCGCCTGATTGACAACAGGGAAAAACCCTCCCCAAAGAAAAGAAAACCAAAAGCAAGATAACGGCGGGCAAAGAAATCATGTATGGCGGACACAAGATGGAATCAAAAGACCATTCCCCGATAATGTCCGAGACAAAAAGACAAATGGAGCATAATTTGCTGGCAAAAGAGGTTAAACGAGAAGGGAAATGTCTATGAGCAACTACTATGGAGTAAGCCAAAGCGATCATGGCCATCAATACAGATGGATATTCGAGTCGGATAAGATACATGACAGACTCGGCGGGGAACCGGATACATCTGAAGATATTCTCTTTCCGATTGGCGGAAGCAATTCTTCCAGTACGTTTTTCACACCGCTTAACGATGACATAGATGTTATCAGGTTCCTTCTTTCGCCCGGAGAGATAGACAAAGAAGATCCAACTCTTTGTGAAATAGGCGAGTACGCCTTGACGCTTGGGGGCGGAACTGGCCTTGATGACTGTACGCAGCACTTCCTTGATAAGTATGGCATCTATGACGATGCGATCATCAACCGAAGCGATGATGCGGATCGCCACCGCGCGAAGGTCCTTCAGATGACAGAAGACCTGAAAAATGCGGGGTATATGGAGTTTGATTCAGAAAACCCCTTCTACGGAAAAGACCGGCATATGAGGTTCAGCGACCTTGAGGCCATTTACGAAAATATTGCAATGGAACATGTGAAATATCGTCAAACCGATCCTATGAAAAAAAGCCATCACAAAAAGAGGTAAGCACTATGAAGGAAACATTAACGGAAGTAATCACAAGCGTTGGGGAAAACCTGTCGCCAGAAGAAAAAACAAACGATATAAGTCCCGTCCTGAACGCGCTTATCAAAGACGCAGAGGCCCTTCCGGAAACAGGGAAGACAGTAATTCTTCCGGTAAAGGAAGCCGAGTACAACGCGCGCGCATACCGGCTCCACTTCCAGGTAATCAAAGGCCCGCTCCGCCATTTTACGAAAGCCCCGACCCCGGAATATGCCGTCCAGGTATGGGTAGATTCCCCATCGTTCAAAAACGGCAGCAAACTCAGGCGGCTCAACACAGCATACGGGCTGTGGTCCTGTAAGGCCGATCCGGAAGAGCTTTTAAAAACGATGGAAAGGGCATGTGATAAACTGGAAAGCGTGAAGGCCATGCACGACATCGAAAAGACCTTCCGAATCGAAGAGATCGAGAACAGCAAAGCGCCCGCCACGGCGCATGTAACCGTCACATGGGACGCGGCGAATGAAAACACAAGATACCAGACCCGTGATCAGATATACAGCATGTACCAGCTTAACTGGATGATCACGCACGGATACGGCCTGCATGACCTTGTAAAATCCATGGAGGGATACCGCCGGGAATCCGAACCGGAGGAAGGCTTTTCGTCCGTGATTGAGCTTGCGGCAAACTGGGAGTACGAAAACGGATTCAACGGATCCCTATGGGTCAGCCGGGAAGAATTCCTCGATGCCGAGTACCAGGATCCGGCATATATCAACGCCTTAATCCCGCAATTCGACCATAAGCTCAGGAAACAGTGGGAACAGGACACGGGAAAGAAGCTGCCGTACCCTGTAAGGGATAAAAAAGCACAGAAAAGCACCGCCCGCTGACCCGGATACGGCCAAAAACGAAAAAGACCGGCAGCACAAAACAGGAACCAGGAACATACAGGCATGAAAAGCACAGGAGGGAAAAATGGGGTTCGTACACACGCATGTACACAGTGAGTACAGTCTCCTTGACGGGGCAAGCAAGATTAAGGACATTGTCAGGAAGGTGAAGGACGCGGGAATGGACGCCTGTGCCCTCACGGACCACGGCGTGGCATACGGCCTAGTCGAGTTTTACGACGAGTGCAAGAAGAACGGCATCAAGCCGATCCTCGGCTGCGAAGTCTACGAAGCGCCGGACTCAAGGTTTGAAAAGTCGGGGAGCGTCACGGATGACAGGTACTTCCACCTGATACTGCTTGTCAAGAACCAGACCGGGTATGAAAACCTGTGCCATCTCATCTCCCGCAGCAACACAGAGGGCTTTTATTACAAGCCGAGAATCGATTTTGAGCTGCTCACGCAGTTCCATGAAGGCCTCATCTGCCAGAGCGCATGCCTTGCGGGCAGGATTCCGCGTGACATCCTGCGCGGCGACCTTTCCAGCGCCCGGGAGGACATCCAAAGGTACAAGGATCTTTTCGGCGACGATTTCTACCTTGAGATCATGAACCACGGGATCGAAGAGGAACGAAGGGTCGCATATGCGCTGCGCGATCTCTCAAGGGAGATGGGCGTCAAGCTGGTATGCAGCAACGACTCCCATTACGTCAATTCGGAAGACGCCGAAGCGCATGAATGGCTTTTGTGCCTCCAGACGCAGAAAAAGATCACGGACCAGGACCGGCTCATCTACGAAGGCGACTATTCGCTGAAAACGGAAGAGGAAATGCGCCGCCTGTTCCCGGACATCCCGGAAGCCTTCGACAACACGGTTGAAATCTCAAAAAAATGCAATTTTGACTTTGTATACAACCAGTACAAAATGCCAGCCGTCACCATCCCGCAGGAATACGGGACGGATTTTTTCGGATACCTTTCCGACGAGACATGGAAAGGCTTTGAGAAGAGGTACCCGGACGGAAGCAAGCACCGGGAGGAAGCAAAAGAGCGCATAAAGTATGAGCTTTCCATCGTTGAGCAGATGAACTTTGCGGAGTACTTCCTTGATACAAGAAAGACAGTCCTGTGGGCAAAGAACAACAACATCCTGGTCGGGCCGGGGAGAGGCTCCGCGGCCGGGAGCGTCATGGTCTACTGCCTCGGGATTACGGACATAGAGCCCATTGAATACGGCCTGCTGTTTGAAAGGTTTTTAAACCCGGAGCGTGTCTCCATGCCGGATATAGACGTTGATTACGAATACTCAAGGAAGGACGACGTCATCCGCTTCGAGGCAGAAAGCAACGGATATGACCACTTCGCAAAGATCATCACCTTCCAGACGCTTGCGGCGAAAGGCGTACTCAGGGACCTTGTAAGGGTAGCGGGGCTACCCGTCCAGGTCGGGGACAGGCTTGCGCGCATGATCCCGAACGATCCCAAAATCACGCTAAAGGGCGCATGGGAGATGAACCCCGAACTGGAAGAGACCATAGAATCAGACCCGGAGCTTAAAAAGATCTGGGAGATCGCCCTGAAGCTGGAAGGTACGAACAAAGCGGCAAGTACGCATGCCTGCGGCCACGTCCCGACTGCCGTCCCATGCGAAGACCGCTTTCCGGTATCCGTTGACCAGGAAACAGGATACCTTGTCTGCCAGTACAACATGACACAGGTCGAGCACCTCGGAAATTTAAAAAAAGACCTCCTGATGCTCAGGAACCTCACGATCATCACCATCGCGCAGGAGGCAATCAAGAAAAACCACGGCGTGGATGTCCCGCTGTGGAACGACAGGATCCTAAACGACAAAAACGCCCTCCGTCTGTTTTCAAGCGGTGACACAAACGGGATCTTCCAGTTTGAGTCAGACGGAATGACGAACTTCATGCGTCAGCTGAAGCCGACCTGTTTTGAAGACATCATTGCGGGAGTCGCCCTGTACCGTCCGGGCCCGATGGACTTTATCCCGGACTACATCAACGGAAAACACGATCCAAAAAGCGTGAAATACCTGACGCCCCAGCTCGAACCGATCCTGAAAGCCACCTACGGCGTCATTGTCTACCAGGAACAGGTCATGCAGATCGTCCAGAAGCTTGCAGGCTTTTCCATGGGCAGGGCCGACCTACTGCGCAAGGCAATGGGAAAGAAAAAGCAGGACATCATGGATGAAGAGGAAACCAATTTCGTCTACGGTTCAAAGGAACTGGGAATCCCTGGCTGCGTTGAAAACGGGATACCGGAAGAGATCGCGCATGAGATCTACGGTCAGATGAAAAGCTTTGCCCAGTACGCATTCAACAAAAGCCATGCTGCAGCGTACGCGGCGATCGCCATGCAGACGGCATACCTGAAGGCAAATTACCCGCTGGAGTTTGCAGCCGGCCTTTTGACGTCGGTCATGGACAAGACGGACAAGCTCGTCGCATACAAGGCGGATTACGACAAACGCGGCCTGCGGATCCAGAAGCCGGACATCAACACGTCCGGAACCACGTTCACGGTTTCCGGCGACAGCATTTTATACGGCCTTGCATCCATAAAGGGCGCAGGAGAGGAAGACATCAAGTCCGTGATCGACGAAAGGGAGCGCGGCGGAGAGTACAGGAACTTCCCCGAATTCCTGAAACGGAACTCAAAGCTTTCATCGCGTGTCGCGGAAGCACTGATCAAGGCCGGAGCGATGGACTCCATCGCATACAGCAACGGGATCACGAGACGGTCCATGATACTCTCCTTCAAAACCATCCTTGATTCCTACCGCAAAGAGGAAAAAGAACAGATCAAGGGCCAGATGACACTCTTCGACCTTCCCATGTTCAAAGGAAAAGAAGAGGAGTACGGCGGGTACTGCACGGTGCCAAAAGTAGATGAGTTCACCAAGAAGGACATCTATCGGATGGAAAAAGAAGCGACCGGGTTTTATATCTCCGGCCACCCGCTTGACGAATACGATAAACATTTAAAGGAACATGAATGCACCCCTTTGTATGAGCTGCAGGAGGACAGCCCGCTCATGCAGGGCGGTGACAAATACCTGAATATCGCCGGGATCGTCACCCAGAAAAAGGTCGTTTACACGAAGAAGGACCAGCGGGCAATGGCGTTTATCACGCTGTCTGACCGGGACGCATCGGTTGATGTTACGGTGTTCCCGGACAAATACCAGACGATGGGGAGTTTGTTTGATGAGGACAGCCCGATCATGATGAACGTCCAGATCAAGCACAGCCCGGAGCATGGGACATCGCTGCTTATGTCGGAGGCAATGAACCTTTCCGGGAAAGGGATGAACCTGTGGGTCGGCTTTGACAGTGCCCAGGCGTATGCCGGAAACTGCAAAACGCTTGATGCGATTCTTGACAGAAACAAGGGAGGAATCAATGACGTTGTAATCTTCTTAAAAGACACAAAGCAGGTCCTTGTGAGGCATAACTACCATGCCGGAGACCGGATGCAGATGCAGATGGAGGACCTGTTTGGAAGCGGGAATGTTGCAGAGCATTTTGATGCGTACCCACTTCTGGCAGACAGCAAAACAGCGGCAAAAAAGAAAGAAATATGACGGAAATCTTTTTCCTTTCATTTCAAAGATATCTCATTCCTCTGTTATTTTGAGGGGAAAAGAAGAAGAGAATCCTGGAATATCAAGATCATCACAGGGGTGAGGCGCTGCGGCAAATCGGAACTGATGAAGGCATATATCCGCAGGATCAAAGAATGGAATAAGCGTAACGAAGTAATGCGGTTTTAAGGTTGTTTCAGGGACATGTATAAAAGGAAAGAACACAGATGCATCAGAACTCGCAGACAAAAAGCACAAGCGCCACACATAATAACACAAACGAAAGATACAGGAGAAGAGCCGCAGGCCCTTCTCCTTTTTAGTGAAACCGGGAGACAAAAAACCGGATCCAATCTCGCCGCACATGGTGACACCATTAAAAAACAGGCCAAAGCAGATCCGTACAAACGGTTACAGCCACTTTCTGAAGACAACGTATTTCGGTATCAAAAAAAGGGACAGCGAAGATCTCCACGATAAAAAAACAGGAAAAACAGGAATCTGCCATATAATAAAAAAGGCTCAGTCACATTTTCTGTGTGATGCAGGGTTCCGGTCATAGTCCCGACGGCTGATGTCGAAGATCTTCAGGAAGAAGTATTCGTCATCTGGATAGCCATAGCCCTGCCGCCTGAGTGTTTTGATC
>Ga0256405_10003256_pt1 | contig 34135 bp, 12 predicted proteins | sample RumenRJG_02DNA_FD_189096 | JGI IMG/M metagenome (GOLD analysis project Ga0256405, IMG submission 189096) | Bovine rumen microbial communities from Lethbridge, Alberta, Canada - RJG_02 | ecosystem: Host-associated > Mammals > Digestive system > Stomach > Rumen | place: Canada: Alberta...
CTTTTTGATTTTATGTGCGGATGGAGGATAAAACGGCCCTATAAAATGAACTGAGGCATTTTTTGTCAGTTTTTTCTTTTCAAACAGCTTTGTATATGATAAAATGTCCTGTGGATGTGCCCGTATAAGGGTTCTGTCCGGAAAGGCGTGATTGGTTTGACCGCATCGGAGCGGCTGATTAATCATCTCCGCCTCGGCCCGAAAACTGCCGTGGCGGTGCATGATCCATCCAATATGTTCTATCTGACTGAAGGATATACAGGCGAAGGCCTGGTATATATCTCCGAGGCCAGCAGAGTTATTGTCACAGACTTCCGTTATACTGAACAGGCGGAAAGACAGGCACCCGGCTTCCGGGTTGAGATGATCGGGAAGGGCCGGAACCACAACAAGATTCTCGCAGAACTGGTCAAGGCGGAAGAAATTACCGAACTGCGGGTGGAAACCAATTATCTCTCTGTTGACAGCTTCGAGGCGCTGCGCGGCGCGGTGGGAGAGGAAATTTCCTGCGTACCGCTGAACGGGGCACCCCAGCAGCTGCGCCAGGTAAAGACTCCCACTGAAATCGTGGCGATCCGCAAGGCATGTGACATTACATCCGAAGCGTTCAACGCGATTCTTCCGAAGATCCGGCCCGGTATGACCGAGAAGGAACTTCAGATTGAGCTGGATTTCACCATGCTGCGCCTGGGAGCGGATGAATTGGCATTCGATACCATTATCGCCTCCGGGGAAAACGGCAGCCTCTGCCATGCAATCCCGGGAAGCCGGACGCTGAAGAACGGAGACATGATCACCATGGACTTCGGCGCAAAGGTGGACGGCTACTGCAGCGATATGACCCGTACCGTCGCACTGGGCCAGCCTTCCGAGGAAATGCGCATGGTCTACGAAACGGTGCTGCGCGCCCAGAGCATGTGCGAAGATGCACTGGCTGCCGGCAAAGTATGTTCGGAGATTGACAAGCTGGCCCGTGACTACATCGACGCCCGCGGATACGCGGGAAGGTTCGGCCACGGACTGGGGCATTCCGTCGGAATCGACATCCACGAGGAACCCCGGCTGAGCCCGAACTGTGAAGACATCCTGAAGGCCGGTATCGTGATTACCGTGGAACCCGGCATTTACCTGCCCGGCGTGGGCGGCGTAAGGATTGAGAACACCTGCCTGGTGAAGGAAAATGGCTGTGTGCCGCTGACAACCGCGGACAAGCAGCTTATCATCCTGTGAATACAGAGTCCATCCCAGAACGAATGAACGGAGGAATGAAACAATGATTACCGCTGGCGATTTCAAAAAGGGCATTACGATTGAATGGGACGGTGGCGTCTGGAATATCGTCGATTTCCAGCACGTAAAGCCCGGCAAGGGAGCGGCTTTCGTCCGCACCAAGATCAAGAACGTGATGACCGGCGCTGTGGTTGAACGCAGCTTCAACCCCACGGACAAAATGCCCAAGGCCATCATCGAAACCAAGGAAATGCAGTACGTCTACAATGACGGCGACCTGTACTACTTCATGGACGTGGAAACCTATGAACAGCTGCCGCTGAGCAAGGACCAGGTCGAAGACGCGATCCCCTTCGTGAAGGAAGGCACCAATGTGACCGTCCGCTTCTTCAAGGGCAGCGCCTTCTCCGTGGAAGCGCCGAACTTTGTTGTGCTGGAAGTGACCGATACCGAACCCGGCTTCGCCGGCGATACCGCTTCCAACACCTATAAGCCCGCTACGCTGGAGACCGGCTTCAGCCTGCAGGTGCCGCTGTTCATCAACACCGGCGATAAGATCCAGATCGACACCCGCAGCGGCGAATACCTCAAGCGCGCCTGACGCACAGCCCGGCGGCAATTCTGCGACGGCGGGACGAAATGTGACGACCGGAACGATACAGTACGGAGGATATTCATGAGCAGACTGACTGACAGGATCAGTTATCTTCAGGGTCTGGCGGAAGGCATGAAGCTGAACCCGGACAAGGATTCCCACAAGCTGATTCTCGGCATTCTGGAAGTGCTGGGAGAGGTCGGTGAATCCTTTGAGGCCCTGGCGGAGTCCCACGGGGAACTGAGCGACTATGTGGAGAGCATCGATGAGGATCTGGCAGATCTGGAAGCCGATCTTTATGACGATGAAGACGAGGAGCTGGCAGAGGAGGATGAGGATCAGGCTTTTGAAGGCGTGATCGAGTACGAATGCCCCCACTGCGGCGCTTCTGTTGAAATTGATCCGGATGAGGTCGACTTTGATGAGGACGCCCTCTGTCCCCAGTGCGGCAAGGAGCTTTTCCCCGAACTGCCGGAGGAAGATGCGGACGAAGAACCGGAAGAAGAACCGGAAGACGAGTGATAAACCGGAATTGTTTTTAAAGGGCTGCCTTCTGGCAGCCCTTATTCCATACGGAGAAGAAAAATGAACGGAAACGAAATCAGGATTGCGGTGCTCTCTGATACCCACGGACTACTGCGCAGGTGCGTGGCGGCGGAAGTACAGGACTGCGACTGTATTCTGCATGCCGGGGATATTATCCGGCAAAGCGACCTGGATGAACTGGCAGTATACGGGAATCTTTATGCCGTGCGGGGGAACAATGACATATGGATGGACGGCGTCCGCGACCTGGCCGGGATACTGCGCTTCAGGATCGGCGGCGTCAGCTTCTGTATGGTTCATGACCGCAGGGATGTTCCCCGGGATCTGGAGGGCGTGGACGCGGTGATATACGGCCATTCCCACCGCTACAGCGAGGAATGGACCGGCGGAAGGCTGTGGCTGAATCCGGGCAGCTGCGGCAGGGCACGGTTCGGCGGCGAAGTGACCATGGCGAAGATGACCCTGCGGGACGGCAGGATAACCGGCGTCCGGAAAATTGAATTTGAGAACGCGGATGAATAGGAACGCAGGGAAGATATTGATCCTGCGCGGGAGAATGGTGTATACTTTTTGCCGAAAGAAGGGAAGCAGATGAGCAGTGCGACACCGGCCCAAAGGCCGAAAAAGAAACGTCAGGCAGTCAGTATCGGCCGGATCATGGCTTTCACGTTTCTGGGAATTATTCTGATCGGCACGCTGCTGCTGACCCTGCCGGCGTCTTCACGGAACGGACACAGCGCGGGCGTGATGACGGCGCTGTTTACCGCCACCTCGGCCACATGCGTGACCGGGCTGGTATTGGCGGATACCTGGAGCCAGTGGAGCAATCTGGGCCAGATGGTAATCCTGATGATGATCGAGATCGGGGGGCTCGGATTTATGTCCGCCGCCTCGCTGGCATACTTCAGCCTGAGACGGAAGATTTCCATCCAGCAGCAGCTGGTGATGGCTGAAGCAATCGGATCGAACATGAATGACGTGGTGGAGCACCAGAAACGGCTGCTGATCCGCGCCTTTACGGTGGAAGGTATCGGCGCGGTGATCCTGACCGCCCGGTTCATGACGGAGTTTTCGTTTCCGCTGGCACTGAAGCTGGGCGTGTTCCACGCGGTTTCCGCCTTCTGCAACGCGGGATTTGACGTCCTGGGCTTTATCAAACCCGGGGCAAGCATGATCGTCTATCAGACGGATCCGGTGATCTGTCTGACCCTGAGCGCACTGGTGATCCTGGGCGGACTCGGTTTCCTGGTATGGGACGAGCTGCTGCGGGAGAGAAGTCCGAAAAAGTGGAGCGTTTATACCAAGCTGGTGATGATCACCACGGGCACGCTGCTGCTGGGCGGCACCATTCTCTTTTGCCTGCTGGAGTGGAGAAATCCATCCACGCTGGGGACCCTTTCGGCACCGCAGAAACTGCTGGCGGCATTCTTCCAGTCCATGACCCTGCGTACAGCCGGATTCGCGGGCGTGAATCAGGGCCTGCTGACCCCCGCGGGCAAGGCGGTTTCCATCTTTATGATGCTGATCGGCGGATCCTCCGGATCCACGGCGGGCGGCCTGAAGACGGTCACGTTTGTGGTACTGCTGATGTTCCTGTGGAACAGGATGCGCGGACGGCACACGGTGAGCGTGTTCCACCGGACGATTTCCGATGACCACGTGCTCAACGCGATTACCATCTTTATGCTGATGGTGCTGCTGGCCTTTGCCGGCGCGACGGTGATCTGCGCCACCTCCCCGGTAGGATTTGCGGACAGCCTGTTTGAAACGGTTTCCGCCATCGGCACGGTGGGACTGACCGCGGGAGCGACACCGAGGCTGGGAACGGTCTCGAAGTGTATGATAATCGTGTTTATGTACTTCGGAAGGGTCGGACTGCTGACGATCAGCTTCGGCTTCCTTAAGAAGAAACCTTCCGGAGAAAAATACAGGTATGCGAATACCGATCTGCTGATCGGATAACAGGAGGTTGCGATTCATGAAATCCTATGTCGTTATCGGGCTGGGACGTTTTGGCGCGGAACTGGCGACCCGCCTTTATGCCTGCGGTGAAGAGGTCATGGCTATTGATACGAACGGCCAGCTGGTCGACAAGATCGCAGACCGGGTGACGAGGGCGGTGGCCGCGGACGCACGGGATATAGACGTGCTGGAGAAACTAGGCGTGGAGAATTTTGACCGGGCTGTGGTGGCTGTCGGTTCCGACCTGGCTTCGTCCTCTCTGATCACCATGAACCTGAAGAGCCTGAACGTGCCGTTTATCCTGTGTAAAGCCCATGACGATACATATCGGGCGATCCTGGAGAAACTGGGCGCGGACCGGGTAATCATTCCGGAACGCGAAGTGGCGGACAAGCTGGCGCTGGGACTGACTCATGCCGGCATCATGGAGTATATTGAACTGTCCCAGGAGTTCGGCGTTGTGGAAATGGAGCCCATTCCGGAATGGGTCGGAAAGACCATCCGGGAGATGGAGCTTCGCACCCGCTACGGTCTGAACGTGATCGCGGTGCGCAATCATGAGAACGCGATCAAAATCCCGCCGGACATTGATACGCCCATTGAAGCGGACGTAATCATGGTCATGCTGGGCAAGTATGAGATGTTTGAGAACCTGAAGAAGAAATAACATTGGATCAAGGAGACAACATGGCCAGACCGATTCTGTGGATTGTAATTCCCTGTTACAATGAGGAGCAGGTTTTACCTATCACTGCCCCGCTGTTCCGGGAAAAGCTCCGGGAACTGACAGAGGCCGGGAAGATCAGCGAAAACAGCCGGGTTCTGTTTGTCAATGACGGCTCTTCCGACAGAACCTGGGACCTGATCCGGGATATGGCGGAGAAGGACGAGCATTTTATCGGGATCTGCCAGAGCCGGAACAGGGGACACCAGAACGCTGTGCTTGCAGGGCTGATGGAAGCGAAAGACCGGTGCGACATCACCATTTCCATCGACTGTGACGGACAGGATGATATCAACGCCATGGACCGCATGGTGGACGCCTACCTGGGAGGCGCAGAAATCGTATACGGCGTGCGCGCCAGACGGGACAAGGATTCTTTTTTCAAGCGGTTTACAGCAGAAGGGTTCTATAAACTGATGAAGACGCTGGGAGCCGAAGTGGTATTCAACCACGCCGACTACCGGCTGATTTCCGCCCGGGTCCTGCAGCACCTGGCTGATTTTGAAGAAGTGAATATCTTCCTCCGGGGAATGGTGCCGCTGGTCGGTTTTTCCAGTACAACCGTAAGCTATGACCGGGCGGAACGCCTGGCAGGGAAAAGCCACTATCCGCTGAAAAAAATGGTGGCGCTGGCTTTTAACGGTATAACCAGCCTTTCCGTGAAACCCATTACGCTGATAACGACGGCCGGTATCGGCTTCAGCCTGATCGGGCTGATCCTGATGATCTGGGCTGTGGTCAGGGCGATCCTGGGCCAGACCGTGGCTGGATGGGCCTCCACTATCTGCATTATCTGCCTGCTGGGCGGCATTCAGCTGATCAGCCTGGGAATCCTGGGACAGTATATCGGGAAGACGTATCTGGAGACCAAACGCCGCCCGCGCTATATTATCTCGGCCAGGACCTGGGAAAAGGAAGAAAGACGTTATCTGGAAGACAATACAAACTGAAAAAAAGACAAAAAATGCAAATATTGAAAAACGCTGCAAACGTTGATTTTGCTGGAATCGTTACCATTTTTGGAGCTTCGTAAAAACAATATAAAAACATTTTTGGCCGGATTCAGTCACAGCACTGTTTTTCCGGTTTCTTTTTTGCCATCCATCGCCAAAAAGTCAGTTTGTTACTTGCTTTTTTACCATGAGAGACCTATAATCAAATCTGTGAAAGTATATACATGCAGAAGAGTTTTCGCTTTTTTTGCATGGTAATAATTGGATGAAGCGTTAGAACAGAAAACCGAAGGTATAACCAGAGGGGAGAATCACTCATGAAAAAGCACCTTCAGCGAATCCTGTCATTGCTGTGTGTTCTGGCTCTTGCGCTGGGCTGCGTGTGCGCCCTGGCGGAAGATTCTTCCGTACAGTATGACGATCGTATCATTACTGTCAGGTGGTCGGATGAGAACAATTATGACGGGATTCGTCCTGACCATGTTGACGCGGCTCTGGCCGGACAGAAGGCTGTGCTGAACGAGGAGAACGACTGGACCGGAGTGGTTTCGGTTCCTTCTGATACCGAAAACGACTGGACCTATGACACAGTTGAAGGATACGCCGCCACGCTGAGCAAGGGAGCGATCTCCGTGCTGACTTACAGCCGCCCGATCGCTCCGGCAATTTCCGTATCCGCCACAGTCGCCTGGGAGGATTCCGACAATGCCGGTAAGATCCGGCCTGAATCCGTTCAGCTGATGCTGCTGGCCGACGGGGAAGCTTACGGTGAACCGCAGAGCGCCAGGACGCCCGGGTGGAAAGCCACCTGGAAGGATCTGCCTGTCTTTAAACCCAATTCCGATACCCGGATTGAATATACCGTGAAGCAGCTGCAGGTTCCGGACGGATATGTTTCCGCCGCTTCCGGGCTTGAAGTGACCAACACCCTCCAGACCGGCACACTGAGCCTGAACGCTTCCGTTACCGGCGCGCCGGAAGGAACGGATCTCTCCACGCTGAGCGTTACGGTGGACGGGCCGGATCCCTCCATGCCCAGGACTCTTACCTGGGGACAGCTGGCCGGCGGAAACTTCAGCTTCGGCAGCGTACTGCCGGGCGCCTACCTGGTCCGCGGCACCAACGCAGATACCCTGGCGGAAGGATACACCATGGACACGGCGAACAGCAAAGTATCCGACGCCGTGATGGTGAAAGCGGGAGAATCCGCTGCCCTCACCTTCAAATATGCCTATATGCTTCCGGAAGCGTCAGACGCGGAGGAAGATTATGATCCGATGGCCAACATCGGCTCCCTGAGCTTCGAAATCCTCGGACCGGACGAGCGGATGCCCATGACCATCACCTACGGCCAGTTTACGGACGGAAAGTATGAACTGGGCGACCTGGTTCCCGGCGTATACACCGTTGTGGAACGGAATGCTGAAACCCTGGTGAAGTACTATACCCTGACCGGCGCCAGCGTGACCGGCATGAAGCTGGAGGTTACCCCGGACGGCACTGCGACAGCGAAGCTGTTCAACCAGTACATTCCGGCTCCGACGCCTGAACCCGACGCAGAGTTTGTGGATATCCCGGTTACCAAGACCTGGAATGACAACGGCAACAAGGACGGCAACCGTCCTGCCGCGATCACGGTCCGGCTGTATGCCGATGGCGTGGAAGTAGACAGCCATATCCTGACAGCCGGTGAGAACTGGGCCTACACCTTCACGGAGAAGCCCCGCTACCAGGAAGACAACAAGACGGAAATTGTTTATACAGTGAATGAAGACGCTGTACCGATGTACACAGCGGAAATCAACGGCTATAACATCGTAAACCAGTACCAGCCCGAGGTGACGAGCGTTTCCGTGACCAAGATCTGGGTAGACAAGGATAATGCTGAAGGCATCCGGCCGTCCAGCATCGCCATGACGCTTTCCGACGGACAGAAGGTAGTCAAAGTGGTTGTTCTGGACGCCTCAAACGGCTGGTCCGCGACCGTGAACGACCTGCCTACCATTGTGAACGGCCAGCCTGCCAAGTACGGCTGGAAGGAACAGGAAGTCATAGGATATACCCTGACCGGCGTGAAGGAAGAAGGCAACTCCATGACCTTCACCAACACGATCTGGGAGAGACCTGAAAAGCCGACTGAAGGCAAGACGCCGAAAACCACAGGTGAAACCTGGTATTTCTTTGAAGAGTATGATACGCCTCTGGGTGTGGAAGTTATCATCAACCACGTCGGAGACTGTTTCGATTAAAGAAGGAAGGATCTGATCACCGTGAACAAACTGCAACGAATCCTGTGTCTGCTGCTAACTGTACTCCTGCTGGTTCAGGCGCCTCTTCTCGCTGTGGCGGAAGGGGAGCAGGCAGACGCGGAACCGGCTGAGTTTCAAGCTCCCGAGGAACTGATTGTCGGACATCCCACGATTACAAAGGGCGATTTCTTTACCGAACTGTTCGGCAATGATACCGCCGACATCGATGTCCGCGCTCTGATCCACGGATATAACCTGGTCAACTGGGACCAGAACCAGGGCACCTACGTGTTTGACCCCAGCGTAGTGGAAACGATCGGACCGGTGGAGGTTGACGAAATGGGCAACCACACCTACAAGATGATCCTCTGCGACGATCTGTATTATTCTGACGGAACGCCCATCACGGCCTGGGATTATGCGTTCTCCCTGCTGCTGATGATGAGCCCCGAAATTGAAGAGATCGGCGGTAAGATTTACCGTGCGGAGCATCTGCTGGGTTACGACGACTATATTGCCACCCGGAAGAAGATCCTGGCCGGCGAAGAGCTGACGGACGATGATGTCCGGAGCCTGAGCGGCGTGGAAGTGCACAGTGACCATGAACTGTGGTTCCACCTGGACGGCGAATTCCTGCCTTACTTCTTCGAGACAGGCCTGCTGCTGACCGTGCCGTATCCGATCAACGTGATCGCTCCCGGATGCAAGGTATACGATGACGGTTTCGGCGTGTATCTCGGCAATGCGGATCAGAATGTCCAGAAGCCGGTATTCACCCCTGAACTGCTGCAGAAAACCATCCTGGATCCGGAAACCGGATACAACTCTCATCCTTCCGTGGTTTCCGGCCCCTACACGTTGGTTTCCTGGGACGAGGCGACCGGCGAAGGCCATTATGAGATCAACCCCTACTTCAAGGGTGCCTGGATGCACAACAACCTGCCCGGTCCCGATTATTCCGGCCCGGCGAATTACGTCCAGGTGATGGATGTCGACAACGAGACACCCAAGCTGGACGCCAACGGCGATGAAATCTGGCTGGTGAAGCCCACCATTGAGAAAATCAAGTTTGTTGTGGCTGACAACGATACCATGATCCAGCAGCTGGCTGACGGCGAGCTGCACCTGGTCAACAAAGTTACCTACGGCCCGACGATCCTGGAGGGTATCCAGAGGTCCGGCGAAGGGATCCGCTCCACGCCTTATCCGCGTATCGGCCTTTCCTTCCTGACCTTCACCTATGACTGGCCCACCGTACATGACAAGGAAGTCCGTCAGGCCATCGCCTGGTGTATGGACCGCGACCTGCTGGGCGCCCTGTACTGCGGCAGCGCGGAAGGCGGCCAGACCTTTGCCACGCGCGTGGACGGATATTACGGCATTGAACAGTGGGAGTACCTGCTGCTGACCGGCCAGCTGTCCTATCCTGTCAACTTCCTGGATCAGGTGACCCTGCCCCAGGTGCTGACCAAGGACGGTGAGGAAGAAGACCTGACCAAGAAATACAAGAACCGGTATGTGGAAACCCAGGAAGATTATGAAAAGGCTGTGGCTGCCTGGGGTGCCCTCGCGGATGAGTGGAAAGACAAGCTGACGGTTTATACCGTGGACCTGAACAAGGCCAAGAAGCTGCTGGAAAAGGCTGACTGGACGCTGAACCGCAACGGTGATCCCTTCCAGGAAGGCGTGGACGACGTCCGCTGCAAGAAGATGGACGACGGTTCCATTGTGGCGCTGGACCTGAAGATGATGTATCCGGCCGGCAACCACATGGCAGAGCTTATGCAGACCGCGGTCCGTACCGGCAATGAAACACTTCCGGAAGACGCTGTTGAAGTACAGGCCAATACGGGCAGTTTTGTAGAGAACCTTGCTTCCGTGGGTATCAAGCTTGAGCTGGTGCCCGAACCGATGGAGGAACTGCTGAAGTCCTACTACCGGCAGAAGGAACGCACCACCGATATGATCTATCTGGCGACCAACTTCCATGTTATCGTGGACCCGTCCATTACCTACTCCACGGATAACACGAAGAACCACGAGATCTGGAACAACACCTATTCGGATGACGAAGAGCTCTGGATTGACGCCAAGGCGATGCGCCGGACGGAACCGGGCGATGTTTTCGAGTATGTTTCCAAGTGGGTTACCTTCCAGGAACGCTATAATGAAGTACTGCCCACCATCCCGATTTACTCGAACATCTATTTCGACTTCTTCAATGAGTACCTGCAGAATTACTACATTACCGGACAGGTGACCTGGTCCCAGGCCATTCTCCCCGCGTATTTCGCACTGGAGAATATGGAAACTCCTGCTGCAGACATTGGGGATGACTTTGAAACATTCGACTGATTCCAGTAATTCATGCCGGGCGCTGTACGCAGCGCCCGGTTTTTTCAGGAGAAGACAAAAAACATGAACAAAATCCTCTGTTCGACCGGCGCCCTGATCGGCAGACCCAACGGAAGAGATTACCGACTGCTGAAACAATTCTGCCCGCAGCTGGAATGCGACGGATTTGAATTCATCCTGTACGGTACCTGGTATGACGAAATACAGGAACTCTCACATTTCCTGCGCTCCATCGGCATCAGCATTCCAGTCATGCACTGTGAAAAAACGCTGTCAGAGCATATTTCCGCAGGCGGGGAGGAAGAACTCAGGGAGGCACAAAGGCTTTTTGAGATCAACTGCAGGCTTGCTGCCGAACTGGGCGCAGAGAAGATGGTTTTCCATCTGTGGAACGGGATTATTTCCGATACCCGTTTTGAGAATAACCTGAAGGCATATCCTGATCTGCAGGAGAGAGCTGCAAAATACGGACTGACGCTGCTGGTTGAAAATGTGATCTGCCGGAAGGATCCGATGTCACACTGGGTGGAACTGTATCAGCATTATCCGGAGATCCGGTTTGTTTTTGATACCAAAATGGCGGATTTCCACCAGCAGCTGGAACTGCTTTATCAGCCTGAATATGACTGGCTGTGGAAGGAAGAACATATCCGGCACTATCATGTGAATGATTACGGCGGGGGATATATGGACTGGAATAACCTGAAGGTGCTCCAGATGGGAAAAGGACATATAGACTTCGGACGGTTTTTCCGCTTTGTCGGGGAAATCGGGTATTCGGGGAATTTCACATTTGAGGGAACAGGTTTTGATATGACAGGCGCTGTCAACATCAGCAGTCTGAACGAACAGTTTGCTCTGGCCAGAAAGTATCTGAATCAGGTATAATAACCATACAGGCAGACAAACATACAAGCATGGAAAGCGAGGAAGAGAACATGCTATTTGGAACACTGGAGGCCGGCGGAACCAAAATGGTTCTGTCTGTAGGCAATGAAAAGAACGAGCTGCTGGAACAGACCAGTATTCCGACGGAGGCTCCGGAGAAGACTATTCCGGCGATGATAGACTGGTTCAGGGGAAAAGGAATTGTGTCGCTGGGAATCGGAACTTTCGGGCCGGTGGATCTTAAGACAGATTCACCCACATACGGCTGGATTACGAAAACACCGAAACCGGGCTGGAGCGATAAGCCGCTGCTGCCGCCCATGCGGGATGAGCTGGGCGTTCCGGCACTGATTGATACGGATGTGAATGCTGCTGCACTGGCAGAATGGAAGCTGGGGGCAGCACAGGGACTGAACAGCTGTGTATATGTCACGGTCGGAACAGGAATCGGCGCTGGACTGGTGATAGAAGGAAAACTGGTACACGGACTGGTTCATCCGGAACTGGGACATATGCTGCTGCGGCAGGAAGCCAAGGATCCGGCTCCTGATGGTTTTTGTCCTTATCACAAAGGCTGCCTGGAAGGCCTGGCCGCAGGACCGGCCATTGAGAAACGGTGGGGAAGAAAGGGATATGAGCTTCCGGAGGACCACGAGGCATGGGACCTGGAAGCAGCCTATCTGGCACAGATGTGCGTCAATATGATCTGCGCCTTCTCACCGGAGAAGATTATCCTGGGCGGTGGCGTGATGCAGCAGAAACAGCTGTTCCCGCTGATCCGCCGGAAGACGCTTGATCTGCTGAATGCATATATACAGGCAGATGAGATCCTGAATGATATCGATCAGTATATCACAGAACCTGGACTTGGAACGAAAAGCGGGGCGACAGGAGCACTTCTCCTTGCACGGTTTGCATGGGAGAAAACCAAAAAGAACGCTTAAGACCATACAAATCAATACAATAAAAGAACAAAAGCAACTAAAAGAACAGCGTTTCAAAAAATGTCTGTTCTTTTTACATTTTTGTCTTTTGACAGCATTTGAGAACTGTATAATGTGCATATAGATGCAACAAAACGTGAATAATAAAACCAAATAATGGAAATTTTAGGAAGAAAAAGAGTCGGAACCGATTCCAACGCAATGATTATGGGCGTTCCGGCAGATCCGGGGAAGGACAGAAGATGCCGGCAGCCTCCTGAAAACGTGTAAAATGGGAAATGTACGAACCATATCATAAAGCTTTTGCATAAAAAAATACCGTATAAATGACAAAATCAGAGGAGAAACGTATAAATATGGGTTACATTATGCAAATACATGAAAAGATGCAAGTAATCATAAAAATGAGGCGGATTTCAAATTGTATACAAGTTTGTATGTTCTGGAAAGTCCATATTCATTCATATTTCTATAAATTGGAAAGAAATGGCTTGAAATGGTTTTTCTTGTGTGGTATGATTCTGTTGGTTAACTATGCCCATTTTGGTTTAACAAAACACTTAAAGATTTCAACCGATGTAACTTTTATGTAACACTGAGTCTAAAGTGTGCAAATAATGCAATCAGTCACCCAGGTATATGAAAAGAGGGGTATGGATATGATGAAGCAGCTCAGAAAGGTTTTCTCCATCCTGTGCGCTATTGCCCTGCTGGTCTCCAGCATGGCTTTGGCGTATGCAGAAGATGAAGTGACCGAAGTGACGGCCGCTCCGGTTGAAGCGCCGACGGAGGCTCCTACGGCAGCCCCCACGGAAGCACCGACGGAAGCGCCCACAGCAGCTCCTACGGAGGCGCCCACACCTGCGCCCACGGAAGCTCCGACTGAGGCGCCTACACCGGCACCGACCGAGGCCCCCACAGCTGCTCCTACGGAAGCACCTACCGAGGCGCCGACGGCTGCTCCTACGGAAGCCCCGACTGAGGCTCCCACAGCTGCCCCGACCGAGGCTCCTACGGCTGCGCCGACTGAAGCTCCCACGGCTGCGCCGACAGAAGCACCCGCTGCTCCCGCGGAAGAGACTTCCGCGCCGACAGAAGCCCCTACTGCCGCTCCGACGGAAGCGCCTGTTGTGGAAGAAGACGACGGTCTGGTTGAGATTGATGACAACTGGGGTTATGTGGATCCTGAAGTCATCAGCGAGAACGTCCCTGAAATGACAGATGAAATGAAGGGAATCCGGAAGGCTGAAATGAACCTGGGTCAGACAATGTCTGATTCCATTACTATCGGAGACGAGCTGATCATCACCCTGAAGGGCTGCGGAAAAACCCCCATTGAAATGAAGCTCTATGCTTCCAACAATACAGCCATTCATGCGAAAGTGGATGGAAAGGCTGTCAACTTTACCCCGGCTGACAGCGACATCCCGAACATGAAACTGTATATATATGAAATGGCCAATCCGAACGGCCGTACCCATGAGATTATCCTTTCTGCCTATGATGCTGTCGCATTCCGGCTTAGTGTTACTGAAAAGCAGGCCGCGGAAGTGACCGAAGCTCCCGCTGCCCAGAGTAATGCCCCCGCTGCAGAACCTGCAGCAGTGAATGCGGCTCCTGCCGAGATCCCGGCAGCGCCTGCGGCGGTTCCCGAAGCACAGCCCGCAGCAGTTCCCCAGCCGATCCCGGCTGAAGAAACGGTTGCTGTTCCCCAGCCGATTCCGGTTGAAGAGACCATGCTTGTGCCGCAGCCGATTCCCGCAGAGGAAACGGCTCCTGTAACAGCTCCGGAAGAACCTGCTGCTCCGGCAGAAGCACCTGTTGAAGTTTCCGCTCCCGCTGAAGTACCGGCAGAAGTTCCCACTGAAGTATCGGCTGATGCTCCTGCTGAAGTACCGGCAGAAGTTCCTGCTGAAGTACCGGCAGAAGGTCCTGCTGAAGTACCGGCAGAAGTTCCCGCAGAAGAGCATGCGGATGTACCGGCAGAGGTGCCGGCGGAAGCACCCGCGGCTGAACCGGCTCCCGCTCCTGCACCCACAGTGCAGCCTGCCGACAAGAATTATGATGCCCTGAAGGTTGGCTATCAGATCAGCGATAACCTCGCCGCCGGCCAGAAGGGTAAGATTCAGATCAAGTGCGGCAAGAATGAAAACGTCACACTGCAGCTGAAAGCAAACCCCGACGCTGTGAGCGTATCCATTGAAGGAAGTGACACCCAGTTCACTCCCGCCGGAAATGGTACCTATATCTGTGAACTGAAGAATATTGCGTTCCGGAAGTTCAACATTACCATCTCTGCAAAACAGAATCTGTCCTTCACGCTGAGTTCTTTCGCGGTGAAGAAGGAAGAACCTACTGAAGCTCCGACCGAAGCACCTACTCCGGCTCCGACTGAAGCTCCGACTGAGGCACCGACCGAAGCACCTACCGAAGCCCCGACTGAAGCTCCGACTGAGGTACCTACCGAAGCCCCGACCGAAGCCCCGACTGAGGCTCCGACTGAGGCACCTACCGAAGCTCCGACTGAAGTTCCGACCGAAGCGCCCACTGAGGCAACTGCTGAAGAACCCACCGATGTTCCCACTGAGACTCCGGTTGAAAACGCAGACGGTGAACAGGCTGCGGAAGAAGCAGAGACAGAAGAACCCGCAGAGGATGCCTCTGAAGATGAACAATATAATAAGGAAGAAACCGGAGATGAATCTGCTGAAGAGGTGAACGCTGAAGAAGGCGATAAAGCGGATGAATCTTCTGAACAGACCGAAGTCTCTATTGAGGGTGAAGAGGGCGAAAACGCTGAAGAAATAAGCGCCGAAGAGGAGAACGAACCCGCTGAAGAGAATCAGGAAGACGCGGTAAAGGAAGAAGAAAATCAGAAAGAAGAAACTTCTGAAGAGGCCGAAGCTGAAGAATCCGAAGAAGCGAATACAGAAGAGGAAACTTCCGAAGAAGCTGAAACTTCTGATGAAGAAACCGAAGAGGCCGAATCTGAAGAAGTGAATGCGGATGAGGAAACTTCCGAAGAAACCGAAGCAGAAGAATCTGAAGAAGAGAATACAGATGAAGTAAACGATGAAGAAGCTGCTGAAGGCGAAGAAGAAGCCGAAGCGGATTCTGAAGAAGAGAAAGAGGCTGAAGAAACTGAAGATGAACCTCTGACTGACGAACAGCTGGCTGAGCTGGGGTATCGGAAGGTCCAGATTCTGAACCGGAACGGTACTGATGTATATGAAGTAACAGCCGCTGCCGTTGAAGTGATCGGTCACGTCAGCTTTGAAGAGGAAATCTGGATCAAGGACATTGCCGCGGAAGGCTGGGCACAGATTTATACAACAGATGAAGAAGCCCGCCACTACGTCAAGCTCGAAGAAATCGGCAAGCAGGAAATCACCGAAGAGGATCTGCTTGAGATGGGCTACCGCAAAGTCCAGATTCTGAACAAGAACGGCGCCAACATCTATGAAGCTGCAGCAGAAGACGCAGCTGTGGCCGGCACAATTGACTTCGAAAACGAGATCTGGATCAAGGATCTTGAAACCGAAGGCTGGGCACGGATCTTCACAGAGGATGAAGCAGAACAGTTCATTAAGTTGGATGAGATTGCCGAACAGGCAATCACGGATGAGGAACTGGAAGAACTCGGTTACCGTAAGGTTCAGGTTCTGAATGCCAACGGTACGGACGTTCATGAAGCTGCTGCTGAAGACGCCGGTGTGATCGAGCATATCGATTTCGAATCCGAAATCTGGATCAAAGATATCGAAACTGAAGGCTGGGCACAGATCTATACGGAAGAGGAAGAACCTGAAAAGTTCATCCTTCTGGCCGAGATCGAGAAACAACCGCATACCGATGAAGAAATGCTCGAAATGGGCTATGTAAAAGTGTACGTTGCCATTGATATCGGCGCGAATATCTACAACGGCCTGGGTGAGCATGAAGAAGCCGCGGATCATCTGGATCTGAACACCGAACTCTGGGTCAGGATTATTGAGAACGCGGAACGCGCACAGATCATCGATCCTGTGGAGCTGGAAGGAACCGGCTATATCAATCTGGTGGATATCATCGCTATCCTGAAGCCGGAAGGCATGGAAAACTTGCCTACCAGAGAAATCGTTCTCCATGACGTCTTCAAGGAATTCGGCATGAACGTGATTTTCATTGGTACGGAAGTGCCGTATGAACTGGAACTGATCAACTTCATGGAAGACGATCATTATGAGGTCAAATGGCAGTACAGCATTGACGGTGAAGAGTTCATTGATATCCCGGACGCCAATGAGCTTACTTTCACCTATATTGCTGATGAAGAAAACCAGAATTATATCTGGAAAGCTATTGTGAAACTGGTAACCTTGACAGAAGAATAATTGAACTGATTAAACAAACATAACGGGCAACCTGTGATTATACCTACCACGAGAGGAGTTTCATTATGAAACGCAATGTACAAAGGATAATCTCAATTCTGGCATCGATATTGATGGTGTTCAATTCGGTACCAATCAGTGCATTTGCTGATGCGGAGATTACGTATCAGGGTGGGTTGCCCACAGCCATTGCGGAAGGAGCGCTTACACCACAGCAGATTCTGGGAAATGCTGTGGAGTTTGGTGTGGTCGCCAACAAGTATAAGCAGAGCGGTCATACTGAAACAAACTTTGCTGTCAAGCATTTCGAACTCAACAATTCCCAGAGTATCGAAATTATGGGCAGCGGCAGCAACCCGATTCCGTTTTATATCGGGGAACTGGATGGCAGCACGAAATTCTGGAATGGTCAAGCAACCAATGTTGTTTTTGACGTATATATCAATAAAGACCAGGCAGATCATGGGAAGCCCCATGAAAACAAACATGTTATTTATTCCAATGATTATCCTCCGACCAATGTGTATCCGAAGGAGCAGAGCGAGATTAATTCCTATGTCGATACACTGCTGAGCTATCCGGTCAGGATGTCTCAGCTCATGGCCGGGAAGAAGACTTATACGCCTACTTTCGAAAACAATTCTAAGACAATCGATCTTACCGGGCCCGCGTTCAGCCAGGCTAAAAATGCTACCATCTACGTTGACTGCACCAACATGAAAAACATCATGTCGCAGGACGGCTGGGAAATCATCAAATATGAGGGCCAGACTGTTGTCTTTAACATGCCCGATGGCGGAAACTATGACATCAAGAAATTCTACACTACAGTTAAAGATGCAAATGGCGGAACAGTCGTCAGCGGTCTTCCAAGCAGTACTGTCGAAAAGAATGGAGATCCTACTCATAACGGAAAAGTCGAAAAGTATATTCTGAATCATATCGTATTCAATGCACCTAATGCCAGCAGTCTTTCCATCGATACGGCTGCCGGTATCTTCCTTGCGCCCAATGCGAATATTAAACAGAGTAACGGTGCCGGTGCCGGATGGGTTGTGACGAAGAAGGATTTCAACTCCACCGCAGAATGGCACTACTATTTCAAGGAACGGCATTACCATGCCAACAGTGAGAAAGAGGTTAACATCTCCAAGGCATTTACTTATCAGGATGGTACCAAACTGCCGGCTGATGTTGCCAACAAGCAGTTTACATTCCGTATGGATGAGGCGGATGAAAACACCTTCCAGATTAAGAACGGAAATAACACCTATCATGCAACCGTAATCGGCAAGGCCGGAGAAGACATCAAATTCCCCAAGTTTAATGTCAGTAATAAAGATTTCAGATGCAAGCAGAATGGCGAAATTGAAGGCAATAATCAGAAAATCTACAAGTACTATGTAATCCAGGAAGTTACTGACAGCGATTCCGAGATTGTTACGGACGCGAAAAAGATCTATGTGAAGCTGGAAGCACATGGCCACGATAAGGATCAGATTGACCTGAAGCTCTGGTATTCTGAAGATCATCAGAACTGGAACAATGAAGTAGGTAATGATGGTAAAGTCGGCACCTTCAACAACTACAAGAAACAGTACACCTCTGTTGAAGTTGAGAAGAAGTGGAATAAAGCCGTATATAATGGCGGGCAGATTACCTATGTCGATACTACCGGCGAGCATACTACTGACAAAGTCCAGGTGAAGCTGATTGCGACGCGCGAGCTGCTGCAGCAGGGCGCGGTCAATACACCCAAGCCGACAGACGCTCCGACCAGTGTTCCGACGACGGTGACAGAGAAGCCAACAGCCACACCGACGTCCAAGCCTACAGAAACACCTACACCCACACCCACACCCACAGTAACACCTACACCTACAGCGACACCGGTGGGTGGAACTATTTCACTGACCATTGATGATGTTGAATGGCGTAATAGTAATTATGCTGTTACCGATCCGGTGAATTCTATCAGTTGCACAGTGCGGGTAGTGCGTCAGGACACCAAAGAGACGGTACAGTCGGTGGTGCTGAACAGAAGCAACAACTGGACAGCAGTCATTTCCGGCCTTCCGAAGGTTAAGGATCAGTGGAATAACTACCACTACAATATCGAGGTGGACTTTGACAAATCACAGGTGAACAGTGCTCAGGCAAGCCCCAACTATTTTTCCGGCGGGGACTGCACAACCAAAATTATTCTTCAGTACAAAGGTAATAATTCCGGATCAATCACCCGAGATGGAAACGTGATGAAGCGGCTATATAGCAGATCTATGGGACGCACTATTGCTGCCAACGGTCGGAGCGATGTCAGCTTCACACCTGCTGAAGAAGTAGGCCCGGTGCAGAGTGGACTGGAGTCTGTTTCGAGTATTATCGGCAACAAGGAATACACAGTAGTTGATACCCAGTGGCTGAGCAAGAACAATAACTGGAAGTACAAGTGGGATAATCTGCCGAAGCATCAGTATGACGCTGACGGTAACATCTACACACTTACCTATTATATAGTAGAAACTACTGCTACCGGCGCGGCGACCAATTCCTACAGCGGAAACGGCACCGGCAAGGTCACGGTTACCAATACGGAAGAGGAGACTTCCGCGACTGTGACCAAGGCCTGGGATGACAGTGAAAACCAGGACGGCGTCCGTCCGGCAGAACTGAAAGTTGACCTGATGAATGGCAACTCTGTCGTCGCTACTGTAACCCTGAACGCAACCAATAACTGGACTGCGACTGTTGATCATCTGCAGAAGTACAGCAACGGACAGAAAATCACCTATACCTGGAATGAAAAGGATCTGCCCGCTGGTTACACCTTCAACGGTGACGCAACAAACGGAACGATCACGACTCTGACCAATACCCATACAACAGCCAAGATCAACGTTTCTGTTGAAAAGAAGTGGAACGACAAGGGTAATCAGGACGGCATCCGTCCGTCCAGCATCAGCGTGCAGCTGCAGGCAGGCGGACAGAATGTTGGCAATCCTGTAACGCTTGATGGCAGCAACAACTGGCAGTATGAATGGAAGAACCTGGATAAATTCAGCAACGGTACAGCTATCAACTACACGGTAGATGAGACGGCTGTTCCCGGAGGCTATACGAAGAACGTCACTTTCCAGAAGGATGACAACGGAAACTACAGCTATACCATTACCAACACCCATGAAGCGGAAAAGGTAAAGGTCTCCGTTGAAAAGATCTGGGATGACAAGAACAACCAGGACGGCAAACAGCCTGACAGCGTGACGGTACAGCTCAAGGATGGCAGCACCAATGTCGGCGATCCCGTAACGCTGAACAAGGATAATCAGTGGAGCCATGAGTGGACCGGACTGGACAAAAACAAGAACGGTACGCCGATTATCTACAGTGTGGATGAAATTGAAGTGCCTGCGGGATACACAAAGAACGTATCGTTCGAAAAGGACAGCGCGGGCAATTACAGCTATACTATTACCAACAAGCACGAGACTGAAAAGATCAAGGTTTCTGTTGAAAAGATCTGGGATGATGAAGAGAACCAGGACGGCATGCAGCCGACCAGCATCAGCGTACAGCTGAAGGCTGACGGAGCGAATGTCGGCGACCCCGTAACTTTGAGCGAGGAGAACAGCTGGGCTTACGCCTGGAATAACCTTGACAAGTATAAGGAAGGCAAAGAGATCGTCTACAGTGTGGAAGAAACCTCTGTGCCTGACGGATACAAGAATACTGTAACGTTCGAAAAGGACGACGCGGGCAACTTCGGATATACGCTTACCAATAAACACGAGACCGGTAAGGTTGATATTTCCGTTAAGAAGGAATGGGAAGACAACGAGGATCAGGATGGTATCCGTCCTGACAGCGTCAGCGTGCAGCTGAAAGCTGACGGACAGGCTGTCGGTGCACCTGTTGAACTGAATGAGGGCAACAACTGGAGCCATCAGTGGACCAAGCTGCATAAGTTCAAAAAGGGTAAAGAGATCAAATACACAGTGGATGAAACTGAAGTACCTGACGGCTATGAGAAGGATGTTACCTTCACAAAGGACGCCGCCGGAAACTTCAGCTATACCCTGACGAACACGCATATTCCCGGCGAGACCGAAGTCAGCGTAACGAAGAAGTGGGAAGACAACAATAACCAGGATGGCTATCGTCCTGCCAGCGTGACTGTGAACCTGATGGCAAACGGCGAGAAACTGGAATCTGTTGTACTGGATGCGTCCAACAGCTGGACTTACAGCTGGGCGGAACTGCCTGAGAAGGAAGCCGGAAAGGCTATTGAATACACTGTCACTGAAGAGCCGGTGGCAAATTATACCGCCGAGATTAAGAGGGCAGATGACGGCACCTTCACGTATACGGTTACCAACAAGCACACAACCGAAAAGACCTGGGTCAAGGTGACAAAGGTCTGGGACGACGCTGACAACCAGGATGGTTATCAGCCGAAGGAAGTCACGATCAAGCTGCTGGCGAACGGCGAAGAAACCGGCAAGACGGTTACGCTGAACGCTGAAAACAAGTGGACTTACACCTGGACTGACCTGGACAAGAAGGCTGGCGGTGAGGATATCGACTACATCGTGACCGAAGATGATGTGGCGAATTACACCGCCACGATCGCTAAAGCCGAGGACGGTACCTTCACCTACACTGTAACCAACACACACACAACTGAGAAGACCTGGGTCAAGGTGACGAAGGTCTGGGACGACGCTGACAACCAGGATGGCTACCGTCCTGCCGGCGTTACTGTGAACCTGTTGGCGGATGGTGAAAAGAAGGCCTCTATTGAGCTGAACGAAAGCAACAGCTGGACTTACACCTGGACCAACCTGGAGAAGAAGGTCGGCGGTGCGGATATTGACTACACCGTAACCGAAGACGCGGTGGAAAAGTATACCACCACGATCGAAAAAGCCAAGGACGGTACCTTCACCTACACTGTCACCAATGAACACATCACTGAAAAGACCCAGGTCAACGTGGAAAAGATCTGGAATGACAATAATAATAAGGAAGGCTTCCGTCCTGAAAAGGTCACTGTCAAGCTCATGAAGGGCAGCGAGGCAATAGACAGCGCTGAACTGAATGAAGCGAACCACTGGACGCATGCCTGGAGCGGACTGGCCAAGTTCGATAACGGCGAAAAGATTATCTACACCGTTACCGAAGAACAGGTACCGGGTTACAACACACCTGTTATCGAAAGGGTAGGAGATACAGAATTCGCATATACGGTAACAAACAGCCGTGAATACGAAGAAACTGAAGTCAGCGTTACCAAGGTCTGGAAAGACGATGACAATGCTGAAGGCTTCCGTCCCGAAAGCGTTACAGTCAACCTGCTGCAGAACGGCACGAAGGTCGATTCTGTCGTACTGAATGCAGAAAACTACTGGACCAAAACCTGGATTGAACTGCAGAAGTACATCGGCGGCAAGGCGGTCAACTATACCGTATCTGAAGAAACGGTTGAAAACTACAGCACGCTGATCACCAAGGCTGACGACGGCACCTTCACCTACACGGTGACGAACAGCCGTGAGAAAGAAACGACCCAGGTCAGCGTTGAAAAGATCTGGAACGACAACGATAATAAGGAAGGCTTCCGTCCGGAGAGCGTGACAGTGAAGCTGCTGGCAAACGGCAAGGAAGCCGGCACCGCGACGCTGGATGCAGAGAACGAGTGGAAGTACACCTGGAATGATCTCCAGAAGTATGCCGACGGTGAAGAAATTACCTACACCGTTTCTGAAGACAAACTTGCAAACTACAAGACGCCTGTGATTAAGAAGGCGTCTGAGGACGCATGGGCATACACTGTCACGAACAGCCGTGACTATGAGGAGACTGAAGTTACCGTCCTGAAGGTCTGGGATGACAATGACAATGCTGAAGGCTTCCGCCCCGAAAGCGTTACCGTCAACCTGATGAAGAACGGTACGAAGGTCGATTCTGTCGTACTGAATGCGGCGAACGAATGGACCAAGACCTGGACTGAACTACAGAAGTATGAAGGCGGCAAGGCGGTCAACTATACCGTCACTGAAGAAAAGGTTGAGAACTACAGCACGCTGATCACCAAGGCTGACGACGGTACCTTCACCTACACGGTGACGAACAGCCGTGAAAAAGAAAAGACCCAGGTCAGCGTTGAAAAGATCTGGAACGACAGCGACAACAAGGGCAACTTCCGTCCCACGAACGTGACAGTGAAGCTGCTGGTGAACGGACAGGAAGCAGGCACGGTTGAGCTGAATGCGGAGAACGAGTGGAAGCACACCTGGACGGATCTCCAGAAGTATGCAAACAGCGCTGAGATTCAGTACACTGTTGCTGAAGCGCAGGTTCCCGGATACATCGTACCTGTTGTTAAGAAGATTTCCGAAGACGAATGGGCTTACACCGTCACAAATACGTATACATATGTGAAGGTGAGCAAGCAGGATATCACGGGCGATGACGAGCTGCCCGGCGCAACCCTGCAGATTCTGGATGCGGAAGGCAACGTTGTCAGAACATGGGTATCTTCTGACAAGCCTGCTGAAATCACCGGCCTGGAGACGGGTGTTGAGTACACCCTGCGTGAAACCATCGCTCCGGATGGCTACACCATTACCAGCGATACGATCTTCAGTATCGATGGCCAGGGCAAGGTAAAGAGCGGCGGCACGACCAGCACAGATGAGAACGGTAATACCGTGCTGGTGGTGAACGACAGCAAGACCCACATTTCTGTCAGCAAGCGTGATGCCACCAATGGCGATGAAGAACTGCCTGGTGCAACGCTGCAGATCCTGGAAGGCACAACGGTTGTCAGGACCTGGGTGTCCGGTGACACGCCTGAACAGATTGAAGGCCTGAAGACCGGCGTAACCTACACGCTGCGTGAGACGATTGCACCGGATGGATATACCATCACCAGCGATACAACCTTCAGCATCGATGAATACGGCAACGTTACAAGCAACGGTACACACAGCAAGGGCGAAGACGGCATTGAGGTGCTGGTAGTCAACGACCGGAAGACGCATGTTGAAGTCAAGAAGACTGACATTGCGAACGGCGAAGAAGTCGCGGGCGCAACACTGGTTGTTCTTGACAAGGACGGCAAGGAAGTTGATTCCTGGACGACTGTTGCAACCGGTGATAATCACATCATCGAAGGTCTGAAGACCGGCGAAGCGAACAAATACACACTGCGTGAAACTGTGGCTCCCGAGGGCTATACAGTCACGACAGATATCACATTCTGGATCAACGAATCCGGCAAGGTTCAGGTGACCGGCGCCAGGACTGCTGATGAGAATGGCAACACTGTCATCCTGGTTGAAGACGCACGGACGCACATTGAAGTCAAGAAGACTGACATCGCCAATGGCGAGGAAGTCGAAGGCGCCGAGCTGGTCGTAACCGACAGCGAAGGCAATGTGATTGACTCCTGGACATCCGTCAAGGGCGGCAACCACATTATCGAGAAGCTGAAGGTGGGCGAGGAATACACCCTGAGTGAAACCGTCGCACCGGAAGGCTATCTGGTAACAACCGATATCACATTCACGATTGACGAAAATGGCAACGTGACCACAACAGGACATAAGACTGTAGACGAAAATGGCAACACAGTCATCCTGGTCGAAGATGCACGGACGCACATTGAAGTCAAGAAGACCGACATCGCCAATGGCGAGGAAGTCGAAGGCGCCGAACTGGTCGTAACCGACAGCGAAGGCAATGTGATTGACTCCTGGACATCCGTCAAGGGCGGCAACCACATTATCGAGAAGCTGAAGGTGGGCGAGGAATACACCCTGAGTGAGACCGTCGCGCCGGAAGGCTATCTGGTAACAACCGATATCACATTCACGATTGACGAAAATGGCAACGTGACCACAACAGGACATAAGACTGTAGACGAAAATGGCAACACAGTCATCCTGGTCGAAGATGCACGGACGCACATTGAAGTCAAGAAGACCGACATCGCCAATGGCGAGGAAGTCGAAGGCGCCGAACTGGTCGTAACCGACAGCGAAGGCAATGTGATTGACTCCTGGACATCCGTCAAGGGCGGCAACCACATTATCGAGAAGCTGAAGGTGGGCGAGGAATACACCCTGAGTGAGACCGTCGCGCCGGAAGGCTATCTGGTAACAACCGATATCACATTCACGATTGACGAAAATGGCAACGTGACCACAACAGGACATAAGACTGTAGACGAAAAGGGCAACACAGTCATTCTGGTTGAAGACAGCAAGACCCACATCACTGTGAGCAAGCGCGACATCACCAAGGGTGATGAAGAGCTGCCCGGCGCAACGCTGCAGATCCTGGACAAGGAAGGCAACGTTGTTGAAGAGTGGATTTCCGGTGAAGAGGCTCATGAAATCGAAGGTCTGAAGACCGGTGTTGAATACACCATGCGTGAGACGATTGCTCCCGATGGATACACCATCACCAGCGATACGACCTTCACGATTGACGAAAACGGCAAGGTCAGTGGTACTGCCACAATCAGCAAGGATGACGAAGGCAACGAAATCCTTGTGGTGAACGACAAGCCCGTCCATGTAGAAGTAAAGAAGACCGACATTGCCCACAGCAAGGAAATCGCAGGCGCACACCTGGTGGTGACCGACGCTGAAGGCAACAAGGTAGACGAGTGGACGTCCGCGGCAAGCGGCAGCCACCTGGTCCAGGGCCTGAAGACCGGCGTTGAATACACGCTGAGTGAGACCGTGGCTCCGGACGGCTATCTGGTCACGACTGACATCACCTTCACGGTAGCGGCAGACGGTACGGTTACCACAACCGGCACCAAGACCACTGATGCCAACGGCAACACGGTGATCCTGGTCGAAGACACGATCACCAAGGTGAAAATCAGCAAGACTGACGTCACTGGCGACGAAGAACTGCCTGGCGCAACTCTGCAGATTCTGGACGCTGAAGGCAATGTGGTTAAGACCTGGGTGTCCGGTACGGAACCGTACTATGTGGAAGGTCTGAAGACCGGTGTTGACTACAAACTGGTTGAGACCATCGCTCCTGACGGTTATACAATCACCAGTGAGACCGTCTTCTCCATCAATGCCGAAACCGGCAAGGTGACGAGCACCGGAACAGTCAGCAAGGACGATAAGGGTGTTGAGATCCTGGTCGTCAACGACAGCAAGACACACATCACCGTGAGCAAGCGCGACATCACCAAGGGTGATGAGGAACTGCCCGGCGCAACGCTGCAGATCCTGGACGAGGAAGGCAACGTTGTTGAAGAGTGGATTTCCGGTGAAGAAGCTCATGAAATCGAAGGCCTGAAGACCGGCGTTGAATACACCCTGCGTGAAACGCTGGCTCCCGACGGATACACGATCACCAGCGATACGACCTTCACGATTGACGAGACCGGCAAGGTCACAGGTTCCGCAACAATCAGCACGGATGATGAAGGCAATACTATCCTGGTCGTGAACGACAAGCCCGTCCATGTAGAAGTAAAGAAGACCGACATTGCCAACGGCGAGGAAGTGGCGGGTGCACACCTGATCGTGACCGACGCAGAGGGCAACAAGGTAGACGAGTGGGTTTCCGAGGACAAGGGCAGCCACCTGATCAAGAATCTCAAGACCGACGTTGAATACACGCTGAGTGAGACCGTGGCTCCGGACGGCTATCTGGTAACAACTGATATCACCTTCACGGTAGCGGCAGACGGTACGGTTACCACAACCGGCACCAAGACCATTGATACCAACGGCAACACGGTGATCCTTGTTGAGGATGACATCACGAAGGTGAAGGTCAGCAAGGTTGACATCACCAAGGGTGACGAGGAACTGCCGGGTGCGACCCTGCAGATCATCGACAAGGACGGCAAAGTAGTCGAAGAGTGGACATCCGGCAACGAACCGAAGTATGTGGAAGGCCTGAAGACGGGCGAAGAATACACGCTGCGTGAGACCATCGCTCCGGACGGCTACACCATTACCAGCGATACGAAGTTCACAATTGACGCGAAGACCGGTGAAGTCAAGAGCAACGGCACGCAGAGCAAGGATGCCAATGGTGTTGACGTGCTGGTTGTCGAAGACAGCAAGACACACATCACTGTGAGCAAGCGCGACATCACCAACGGTGACGCGGAACTGCCCGGTGCAACGCTGCAGATCCTGGACGAGGAAGGCAACGTCGTGAAGGAGTGGGTGTCCAGCGACAAGCCTTACGAAATCGAAGGCCTGAAGACCGGCGTTGAATATACCCTGCGTGAAACCATCGCTCCGGATGGCTATACCATCACCAGCGATACGACCTTCACGATTGACGAGAACGGAAAGGTCACAGGTACTGCCACAATCAGCACGGATGACGAGGGTAACGAAGTCCTGGTTGTTGAAGATGACAAGACCCATGTTACCATCAGCAAGGTAGAAGTTGCCGGTGGTCCCGAACTGCCCGGTGCGGATATCAAGATTCTGCGCATGGCTGGCGAGAATGAACCGGAAGACACCAATTTCTATGGCGAAAACAATGAATACGTAATCGTTGAAGAGTGGACTTCCACAGAGGAAGCTCACAAGATCGATGGCCTGAAGACCGGCGTAGAGTACATCCTGCGTGAGACCATTGCTCCGGATGGATATACCATCGCCGCGGATACGAAGTTCACGATTGACGCTGACGGTAAGGTCAAGTCCGGCAACACAGAAGTTGAAGGCGGCCATATCCTGATCGAAGACGCACCGACCAAGGTGAAGGTAAGCAAGACTGACATCACGGGCGCGAACGAACTGGAAGGTGCAACGCTGCAGGTTATTGACGCGGATGGCAAAGTGGTTGAAGAGTGGGTCTCCACGAAGACTGCTCACGAGATCACGAAGCTGAAGACCGGCGTGACCTACACGCTGCGTGAGACCGTTGCTCCGGAAGGCTGCACGATCGCTGCTGACACAGTGTTCAGCATTGATGAAAAGGGCAATGTGACAGCCAACGGCACAGTGGTTCCGGGCGGATATATCCTGGTGAAGGATGACCTGACCAAGGTGAGGGTCAGCAAGGTTGACATCACCAACGGTGACGCGGAACTGCCCGGTGCAACGCTGCAGATCCTGGACAAGGAAGGCAACGTCGTGAAGGAATGGGTTTCCAGCGACAAGCCTTACGAAATTGAAGGCCTGAAGACCGGCATTGAATATATCCTGCGCGAAACCATCGCTCCGGATGGCTATACCATCACCAGCGATACGACCTTCACGATTGACGAGACCGGCAAGGTTACAGGTAGTGCCACAATCAGCAAGGATGACGAGGGTAACGAAGTCCTGGTTGTTGAAGATGACAAGACCCACGTTACCATCAGCAAGGTAGAAGTCGCCGGTGGTCCCGAACTGCCTGGCGCGGATATCAAGATTCTGCGCATGGCTGGCGAGAATGAACCGGAAGACACCAATTTCTATGGCGAAAACAATGAATACGTAATCGTTGAAGAGTGGACCTCCACAGAGGAAGCTCACAAGATCGATGGCCTGAAGACCGGCGTAGAGTACATCCTGCGTGAGACCATTGCTCCGGATGGATATACCATCGCCGCGGATACGAAGTTCACGATTGACGCTGACGGTAAGGTCAAGTCCGGCAACACAGAAGTTGAAGGCGGCCATATCCTGATCGAAGACGCACCGACCAAGGTGAAGGTAAGCAAGACTGACATCACGGGCGCGAACGAACTGGAAGGTGCAACGCTGCAGGTTATTGACGCGGATGGCAAAGTGGTTGAAGAGTGGGTCTCCACGAAGACTGCTCACGAGATCACGAAGCTGAAGACCGGCGTGACCTACACGCTGCGTGAGACCGTTGCTCCGGAAGGCTGCACGATCGCTGCTGACACAGTGTTCAGCATTGATGAAAAGGGCAATGTGACAGCCAACGGCACAGTGGTTCCGGGTGGATATATCCTGGTGAAGGATGACCTGACCAAGGTGCGGGTCAGCAAGGTTGACATCACCAACGGTGACGCGGAACTGCCCGGTGCAACGCTGCAGATCCTGGACAAGGAAGGCAACGTCGTGAAGGAATGGGTTTCCAGCGACAAACCTTACGAAATCGAAGGCCTGAAGACCGGCGTTGAATATACCCTGCGTGAAACCATCGCTCCGGAAGGCTACACCATCACCAGTGACACGACCTTCACGATTGACGAGAACGGCAAGGTCACGGGTACTGCCACAATCAGCAAGGATGACGAGGGTAATGAAGTCCTGGTTGTTGAAGATGACAAGACCCACGTTACCATCAGCAAGGTAGAAGTCGCCGGCGGTCCCGAGCTGCCCGGCGCGAACATCAAGCTGGCGCGGAAGGCGACAGATGATGAAGCGGATGACGCGGAATATCTGGACAATACAAAGGAATATGTCGTCATCGAAGAGTGGACGTCCACAACAACAGCTCACAAGATTGACGGCTTGAAGACCGGCGTCGAGTACATCCTGCGTGAGACCATTGCTCCGGACGGCTATACCATCGCCGCGGATACGAAATTCACGATTGATGCTGACGGTAAGGTCAAGTCCGGCAACACAGAAGTTGAAGGCGGCCATATCCTGATCGAAGACGGCCCGACCAAGGTGACGGTCAGCAAGACGGATATCACAGGCGAGGAAGAACTGGCAGGCGCTGACATTAAGGTGCTGCGTGCAGCCGGTGAGAATGAGCCTGAAGACACCAAGTTCTTTGGCGACAACAAGGAATACGTGATCGTGGATGAGTGGACTTCCACTACTGCGGCACATGAAATCACGAAGCTGAAGACCGGTGTCGAGTACATCCTGCGTGAAACCGTAGCACCCGAAGGCTACACGATTGCCGCGGATACAAAGTTCACGATTGATGAGACCGGCAAGGTCACGGCCAACGACACGATTGTTGAAGGCGGCCATATCCTGGTGAAGGATGACATCACCAAGGTGAAGATCAGCAAGACTGATATCACCAACGGCGGAAAGGAACTGCCCGGCGCGACCATGCAGATCCTGATCGGCGACGAGGTTGTCAAGCAGTGGATCTCCGGCACCGAACCCTATTATGTGAAGGGCCTGAAGACCGGTGTGACCTACACCCTGCGTGAAACCATCGCTCCGGACGGCTATGCCATCACCAGCGATACCACCTTCTCCATCGACGAGAAGACCGGGAGGGTCACAAGCTCCGGTACAGTGAGCAAGGACGCCGATGGTGTTGAAGTCCTGGTTGTTGAAGATGACAAGACACATGTCACAGTCAGCAAGACCGAGATCGCCGGCGGACCTGAACTGCCCGGCGCGAACATCAAGCTGGCGCGGAAGGCTGCTGAAAATGAAGCGGCTAACGCTAACTACCTGGATGAGACAAAGGAATACGTCATCATCGAAGAGTGGACCTCCACCACGGAAGCCCATAAGATTGACGGCCTGAAGACCGGCGTTGAGTACATCCTGCGTGAAACCATCGCTCCGGACGGCTATACCATTGCCGCGGATACGAAGTTCACGATTGACGCTGACGGTAAGGTCAAGTCCGGTAACACAGAAGTTGCCGGCGGCCATATCCTGATTGAAGACGCGCCGACCAAGGTGAAGATCAGCAAGACTGACATCACGGGCGAGGAAGAGCTGGAAGGCGCAACACTGCAGGTTATCGGACCGGATGGCAAGGTTGTGGATGAATGGATTTCCACGAAGGACGTCCACGAGATCACGAAGCTGAAGACCGGCGTCGAGTATATCCTGCGCGAGACGATTGCTCCGGACGGCTTTACAATCGCTGCTGATACCAAGTTCAGCATTGACGAAAAGGGCAACGTCACGGCCAATGATACAGTTGTTGAGGACGGCTATATCCTGGTGAAGGATGATCTGACCAGGGTGACGGTCAGCAAGACTGACATTACCGGTCAGGAAGAGCTGGCGGGCGCGGATATCAAGGTGCTGCGCGCAGCCGGTGAAAACGAGCCTGCAGGCACGAAGTTCTTCGGAGAAAAGAACGAATATGTGATCGTGGAAGAGTGGACATCCACAACCACGGCTCACATGATCGAAGGCCTGAAGACCGGCGTTGAGTACATCCTGCGTGAGACCGTGGCACCCGATGGCTATACCATCGCGGCCGATACGAAGTTCACGATCGACGAGACGGGTAAGGTCACCGTAAACGGTAATGAAGTCGAAGATGGCCATATCCTGATCAACGATGACAAAACTCACGTTACTATCAGTAAGGTAGAAGTAGTCGGCGGCCCCGAACTGCCCGGCGCGGAAATCAAGATTCTGCGCATGGCTGGCGAGAATGAGCCTGAAGGCACCAATTTCTATGGTGAAAACAATGAATACGTAATCGTTGAAGAGTGGACGTCCACGGATGAAGCTCATAAGATCGACGGCCTGAAGACCGGCATTGAGTACATCCTGCGTGAGACAGTGGCACCCGATGGCTACACCATCGCTGCAGACACGAAGTTCTCGATCGACGAAACCGGCAAGGTGACGGCCAACGACACGATTGCTGAAGGCGGCCATATCCTGATCAAGGACGATCTGACCAAGGTGTATGTCAGCAAGACAGATATCACCGGCGAGAAGGAACTGCCGGGCGCTGAGATTAAGATTCTCCGTGCGAAGACAGATGACGACGGTGAAGATGCCAAGTACTTTGACGAGGAAAAGACACTTGTTATCGTTGAAGAGTGGACATCCACCACGGAAGTATATAAGGTTGAAGGCCTGAAGACCGGCGTTGAGTACATCCTGCGTGAAACAGTCGCGCCTCACGGATATGCGATTGCGGCCGACACAACCTTCACGATTGCCACGGACGGTACAGTAACCTCCTCCGGTACAATCACTGAAGGCGGAGTCCTGCTGATTAAGGATGACATGATCAAACTCACCAGGACAGTACGTAAGGTCTGGGACGATGGGGAAGATCAGGATGGTATCCGTCCGCAGAGCCTGACCGTCATCCTGAAACAGAACGGCAATGAGTACACCAGGGTGACCCTGAACAAGGGCAACAACTGGACGGCTACGGTCAACAACCTGCCTTCTGTGGATGAGAACCTGAAGGATTATGTGTACGAATGGTCTGAAGAGAAACTGCCGACCGGCTATACACTGGTCAATACAGTAACCGAAGGCCAGGTAACAACCTTTACCAACAAACATACCACTGAAGAAACTGAAGCGACCGTCATCAAAGTCTGGAATGACGCGAACAACCGGGACCGCAAGCGTTCAGATACCCTGACCGTGAAGCTGCTGGCAGACAATAAGGATACCGGCAAGACTGTTACACTGGTACAGGGCAAGTGGTCCGCGAAGATTGATCACCTGCCTAAGTATGACAAGGGTAAGGAGATCGCATACACCTGGACAGAAGTTGATCTGCCCGAAGGGTATGAACTGACAGACACCAGCGTGAACGGTACCGTGACGACCCTGACCAACACCTATGGACCGGAAGAAACAACCGTGTTCGTACGGAAGGTCTGGGACGACAAGAATAACCAGGATGGGAAGCGTCCTGAAGCGCTGACAGTGAAACTCCTGGCGAACGGCGAGGAAACCGACAAGAGTGTTACACTGAGCGCTGCCAACAAGTGGGAAGCGAAGATCGAAAAACTGCCGAAGTATGAGGATGGCGTAGAAATCGTCTATAGCTGGGCTGAAGATGAAACCGGTCTGCCGGAAGGCTACACGCTGACCAATACCGAGAAAGTTGGTACGATCACCACTCTGACAAACAGCTACACAACCGAAGAAACGGAGATCGAAGTCACTAAGGCGTGGAATGACGCAGACGACCAGGATGGCAAGCGTCCTGAACAGATTGTTGTCACGCTGACTGGTACGATCCCGGGCGCCGCTGAGGGCGAAAGCAAGACTGTCTTCAGTGATACACAGACGATCAAGCCGGAGACCAAGGACGGTCAGTGGAGCTACAAGTGGACGAAGCTGGATGTGTACGCGGAAGGCAAGAAGATTGACTACGCGGTCACCGAAGCCAAGATTGATGAGTACACCACAAGCATCGGTGAAATCACGCCCGTTGTTGTGAATGAAGTCATCACCGGATACACTGTAACGATTACCAACACCCATATCACTGAAAAGACCTATGTGACAGTTACGAAGAACTGGGATGACAGTGAGGGCAAGGAAGGGTTCCGTCCTGACAAGGTAACGGTCCAGCTGTGGAAGAACACAGAAGCCATCGATTCTGTTGAACTGAACGAAGGCAATCACTGGACTCACGCCTGGAGCGGACTGGCGAAGTTCGACAACGGTACAAAGATTATCTATACGGTTACCGAAGAACAGGTGCCGGGCTACAGTGCGCCTGTAATTAAGAAGGTAAGCGCTACAGAATTTGAGTACACCGTTACGAACAGTCGTGAATATGAAGAGACCGAAGCGACCGTCAAGAAGGTCTGGAACGATTCCAACAACCACGACAATACCCGTCCGGAAGAGTTGAAGGTAAGACTGAGCAATGGTACGGTTGTTACGCTGAATGACAAGAATAACTGGACAGAAACAGTCAAGAATCTGCCGAAGTACGCAAATGGCCAGGAAATCAAGTATACCTGGAGCGAAGAGCAGATACCGGCTGGTTATAAGCTCAGCGGTAACAGTACAACTGGCATAATTACAACTATCACCAATACGCTGGATACCGTAAAGATCAGCGGCGAAAAGACCTGGGATATGCAGGGCTACAGCGAAGATCTGCTGCCTGAAAGCATTACGGTCTACATCAAGGATGGCGAGACCACCGCTGACACGCTGACCGTAACCGCCGGCGAGGACAACAAGTGGACTTACGAATCCAGAGATCTGCCGAAGTACCGCGCAGACGGCACGACTGAGATCACCTACACGGTGGATGAAGAAGTACCGGCCGGATTCAGCAAGGTAGTTACCGGCAACAACATTAAGAACACTTATATTCCTGAACTGACGAAGATCAGCGGCGAAAAGACCTGGGATATGCAGGGCTACAGCGAAGATCTGCTGCCCGAGAGCATCACGGTCTACATCAAGGATGGCGAGACCACCGTTGAAACGCTGACCGTAACCGCCGGTGAGGATAACAAGTGGACTTACGAATCCAGTGATCTGCCGAAGTACCGCGCAGACGGCACGACCGAAATCACCTACACGGTGGATGAAGAAGTACCGGCCGGATTCAGCAAGGTAGTTACCGGCAACAACATTAAGAACACTTATATTCCTGAACTGACGAAGATCAGCGGCGAAAAGACCTGGGATATGCAGG
>Ga0256405_10003260_pt1 | contig 34099 bp, 33 predicted proteins | sample RumenRJG_02DNA_FD_189096 | JGI IMG/M metagenome (GOLD analysis project Ga0256405, IMG submission 189096) | Bovine rumen microbial communities from Lethbridge, Alberta, Canada - RJG_02 | ecosystem: Host-associated > Mammals > Digestive system > Stomach > Rumen | place: Canada: Alberta...
CCTCAGAACCTCAGAACCTCAGAACCTCAGAACCTCAGAACCTCAGAACCTCAGAACCTCAGAACCTCAGAACCTCAGAACCTCAGAACCTCAGAACCTCAGAACCTCAGAACCTCACGGAGATTCTAATGTTGATTTAAATGTTGTCAAGCATTTTGGTAATGAATGGCGTTCTTTTGATAACGAGAAAAGACCGCAAGAGGATTTAAAGCGAGAATTTAACGGTTATTTTTCGATATTTCCGTGGGATAAGCTTCCCGAAAATGCGGTTGGTTTCGATGCCGGATGTGGCAGCGGGCGTTGGGCGAAGTTTGTATTGCAAAACAAAAAGGTCGGTTTGCTGAATTGCATTGAACCGTCGGGTGCTTTGGCGATAGCGAAGAAGAAATTAAGCAACTTTAAGAATGTTTGTTTTTTTCAATCGAGCATTGATGATATGCCCATCGAGAGCAATTCTCAAGATTTTGGCTATTGTTTGGGTGTTTTGCACCATATTCCGGATACACTCAGTGCGATGAGAAAATGTACGGATAAACTGAAACCCGGTGCGCCGTTTTCTTGTTTATATGTATTATAATTTTGAAAACAGACCGCTTTGGTTCAAATGGATTTGGAAATGCAGTGATGTTGCAAGGCGTATGATTTGCAGATTGCCGCATTCTATCAAAATTTTGATTACCAATACGATCGCAGTATGTATTTATTATCCGTTGGCTAAAATTGCTTATTTTGCCGAAAAATTGCATCTGCCTTATAAGAACATTCTGGGAATTTTCAAAAGCGGATGTCGAGGAGTGTATTATTGTTTCGATGGTCGACGCGTTGCGGCATCGCGGTCCCGACGGGCATGGGTTTTGGAAAGATAAAAACGTTGCCTTAGGGCAAACGCGCTTATCCATTATTGATTTAACTTCGTCCGGGCGTCAGCCTATGATTTCATCGGACGGCAGATATATTCTTACATTTAACGGTGAAATCTATAATTACAAAACATTGGCTCATGAGTTGCATAAGGAAGGTGTTGTTTTTGAGGTAACCGGCGACACGCGTGTTTTGTTGGAAGCGTGTGCGTATTGGGGTGTCGAGAAGACATTGCTGAAGTTGAACGGCATGTTTGCTTTTGGTTTCTATGATAAAAAAGAAGAACTTTTATTTGTTGCTCGCGATCGATTCGGAGAAAAACCGCTCTATTACACGTACGACGATTGCCGTTTCGCATTCGCTTCGGAACTGAAGGCATTAAAGCGGCTTCCGAATTTCAATACCGCCGTGGATGAAAATGCGCTCGCGCTGTATTTGCGTCTTAATTACATTCCGTGCCCTTATTCTATTTACAAAAATTGTAAAAAATTGTTTCCGGGGCACTATTTGAAGGTGAAATTTCAATCTATGGAAGACGGATGCTATTATGATTTGGCTTCTGTTTTGCCGAGCGAGTATCTGTTGAATATGTCGGAACAGAAAATCATCGATGTTTTGGATGAGAAATTAAGAAAGTCGGTTCGTGACCGAATGGTTTCCGATGTCCCTTTGGGAGCTTTTTTATCGGGAGGTATCGATTCTTCCCTGGTTGTTGCTTTGATGCAAGCTCAAAGCGCAACTCCCGTTAAAACCTTTACGGTTGGATTTAAAGACAGTTGTTGGGATGAAGCCAAATATGCCGAAGCAATCGCGGCTTATTTAAAAACCGATCATACAACGGTTTATGTTTCGCCCGAAGAATTGTACGAAGGTATTTATAAAATTGTTGATATTTACGATGAACCGTTTGGTGATTCATCCGCATTACCCGTTCTTTGTATATCGAAATACTTTAAAAAGTACGTTTCGGTTGCGCTCGGGGGCGATGGCGGTGATGAATTGTTTTTGGGATACTACCGTCATAAATGGGTTCCGCTTTTTGCGGCACTGGGACGGAAAATTCCGAATTTCGCCTTGGATTTTTTCCAAGATTTTTGGAATTTCTGTTTTTCTCGTAAAAATCCCGTTTTATCAGGTCAAATCGTCAAAGCATTGCGGTCTTTAAAAGGAAAGAATTTTTTTGAAACTTACCTCAATTCCGTATCGTATTGGTCTGTTAATTGTGATTTTTCGAGTACTTGGTTCAGAAAAAACGAAAAATTACCCAATAATGCCGAGCAGGTAACTTGGCTTGATTTGCGCACGTTTTTGCACGACGATGTTTTATGTAAAGTGGATCGTGCAAGCATGGCTGTCGGTCTGGAAACACGAGCACCGTTCTTAGATTATGAATTGGTCGATTTTGCCACATCCATTCCTCTGGAAATAAAATTCAGGAACCGCGAGAAAAAACACCTTTTGAAATGTGTTTTGAACAAATACGTTCCAAAACATCTATGGGATCGACCGAAAATGGGTTTCGGAATGCCTTTAGGTCAAGCCTTTCGGACATTTTTGAAATCCGATTTTGAAGCGTTGCTAAAACAGGATACAATGATTTGGAAGTTTCTGGATAAAAAGAAAGTTCGGGTAGTGTGGGATAAATACATCAGCAATCGGTGCGATAGCGGGAACAGTGAGGATTTGCTTTGGAATTTTTGGTGTATGCAGAAGTTTTTATCGAAGTTATAGACAGTATAAAACTAGCAATGCAACACTCAAATGATTTTTTACAACGTTGAGATTGCCCTCAAGGTACTGTTCTATATATATTCCTATGTTTCACTGCTTTTCTATTGCATTAAAAAAGGTATTAGTGCCTCAAAATTCAAGAACTTTTCCCAAAAGAACATACACCACGATATCTCCATTCCATGTAGTACACAATAAAATATATCACTACAGGATAAAGAAAAAATCCTATATACCACGATTGTAACAGATAAATCCCCAATACACTCCAAAGAACAAAATCTAAAAAACATTTCCCATGAAATTTAAAAAACAAAACAGCTATCCAAACAAAAGCACTAGACCACAAGATAAGTCCCACTAAACCACCAGAAAGTAAGATACCCATATATATGTTATGAGGGTAACCATTCTCAACGCAATCCCCCCTCCCAAAAACTTTATCACACAGATTTCTGTTGAAATAACGCTCTGCAAAATTGTTATTGAATCGGTTGCGGTCACTTATAATGGCCGAAAAAGTTCTAAGCTTAATGCCGTAATAATCCCATTTTTGAACCTGAAAAACAGTACAAAGAATAAACAAGCAAGAGAAAACTATCCCGATCATTTTCACAAGAAGTTTCCTCGTCTCAAGAATTTTCCTCAAGAAGCAACAAACGAAAATAACGAGCGAAAATATCCCAAGAAAAAAAGAAGCTCGTTTGTAGTGACATTGCAAAGTAAATAGAATCACATTGGCGGCTTGAAAAAAACAGGCAAAATAACCTAATCCTGGAGACATCAAACTGAATACACAAAACACGATCAGAAGCAAGGGAGGTTTGGTAACAATTGCGTAACTCGCCGATGATTTAATTCCTGGTACGAAGAAAGCAATAGAGAAAAAAATACCAAAAACGTACACGCTATTAAGAAAACTCTTCCTGTTGTAATTTGTGGTAAACAACAGATTGCAATACACCAAAAGAATGAGAAATATTACATATCGTATCATACACGATAGACTGTAATCGTTTGAAAAATCGGCGGTAGTCAAAGCGATACAATTTCTTAGAACCACATAGACAACGAAGAGAAAAAAGAACTTTTCGACCACAAATAAGCCAAAACGTCTCTTTATAAACCAAATAAAAGCGATAAAGCCCGACGCCCCCGCAACAACAACGAACAACAGAGGCACATCTTTCACTATTTTCGGCATGTGTGACACAGGAAGCCACCCAGGGGCAACAAGAAAAAATACAAAAACAAATCCAAAAAATCTACCCAACCATACTGTGTACATATCGCACCTCTATCTGCTATTTTCAATTCATACAACCCAACCAAAAGGCAAATCGAAACCAAAAGTCGCTATAAGTGCACATTTTGAATGAACACTGCTCGCCATAAAACCGATCCGCCAGCTCTCTCTCTCTCTCTCTCTCATGAAACACCATCACCAGCAACTCTACACTAGCACCGATTTTTTCATATGCAACTATTTTTTTAATCTTTCTCTTATATAATTCACGCCGCTTTCAGCTGAATGTCCCCAATTATAAACATGTCTCTCCCGAAGTTCTCTTAATATCGCTTGCCAATTTGCCTGGTTTTTCAGCAGGTTTCCAATTGCGTCAGGAACCTCCAGAAGGCGTTCCAACGGTACCGAAACGCCGATTTTGTGGCGCAGTTCCAATTCGATCGGTTCTATTCCCAATGTTTGCCAGTTTTTGTTATGTTCTTTCAGCGGTGTGTCGATAAACAGCACGGGGCGTTCCGTTCCGAAAGCGTATTCGAAGGCAATTCCGGAGCGATCGGTGATGAGGATATCGGCTTCATAAAGATTGTTTTCTGAAAGCAGGCAATCTTCCCAGACGAAGTTTTTTGTTTGAATTACGCGCTCTTTCAATGTTTTCGCCAAAGAAGAACGTCGCTTTGAAAACTCCGGATGCGGGCGAACGATAACGCGATAATCGGTTTTCTCTAAAGCATCCAATAATTCATTTATGCCGTTTTCGAATAAACTTGCCATGCTCCAGGTGGGTGCAACAAGAACGGTTGTTTGCGTGAATTGCTTTTTGTAATGTTGATTTTTTTGAAAAATTGCATCCATTCTTGGATAACCGACGGGGATTAAATTTTTGGCAGGCAACCGACACATTTGCTCGCGTTTGCGGATTTCGGCTTCATGGTGCGGACCGACGCAAAAAACGGTACCGTACGCATCAAAAGCCTGTTCATTATACTGCAGGTGCGTGCTCGAAAATGCGTGAAATACATAGATATATTCACGGGTATGTTTCGATTTTTTCAGGTGAAAGGTGTTCAAATCCGGCATCGTAAGCACGAAACACTCGGCATCCATTCGGTCGAAAACCGCTTTCAGGAGATAATTGAAATAAAACGGGAACAATCGCTCATGGTGCCTTGTTAAAATCGGATCGTTCGGATCGGACGTAATGTAACTGCAGGTTGCCTGCGGATCGGATCGAAGAAATTCTTCTGCGAACGGTCCGAGCGTTTGCCAATAGATATCGCGTTCGGAATAAAAAACCAATCGGCGATGCGTTTGATGGTCGGGAGCGAAAAATTTCTTGTGGGCAAGAAACTCTCTTATCAGACTAAGCATTGTATGCTTCAAACCATCATATTGGGAGCGGGTTCGTCAAAATTTTTTACAAAAAATACCGCAAATATCCCTGTGAATTGCGCTAAAACGGTTTTGGATTGGCAAACCGATGCTTTTAGCGGAAAAGATGCGAACTTTACGTTTGTCGGCGGCAATCAAATCGAGCATTTGTCTCATGAAGGGTCGGATGTGCATTTTGTTTTTAATCCCCAATGGGAGAGCAGTTCATGCGCCGCATCGTTACGGTTATCCGGTTTCGATGTCAACATCCCGGCTTTTATCTGTTACGCGGATGTTTTGTTCCGTCGTTCGTTGGTTGACCAAATGCTTGCGGAAAGCAGGGACGATTGCGGTATCGTTGTTGCCGTTGATTTGGATTTGTCGCTGTTAAAAACGAAGGAGGATTACGAAACGATTTGCATCGATAAAATTCATTATCCGTTCGTCGGTTGCGTTTACTTTAGACCGCAAGCGTTAAAAATTTTGAAGGAAAATGCCTGTTTTTGCGACGAAGTGAAGGATTATCGTTTATCCGAGGTGGTTCGTTGTTTGCAAAAGAGGGATTGTAATGTTCGTTTTTTGGATGTTCACGGGTTATGGACGGAGGTTTTAAGTCCGAAAAAGGTTGCCAAATTTGTTTTAACCACAAAAGCGCAAACGTTACGTATGTTGCAAGGGAGGGTAACCCAAGCGCATATTTTGGAGCAAGTTTGTTGTTCCGTATGCCAATGGCGCGAGAATCCACAGTCAATTCTCGAAGATGCTTTGGGGCGTTTCGGTTCGCAAACGCTTGTTGTCAGAAGCAGTTCTCTGCGTGAGGACGGATTTGTCACCGCCAATGCCGGGAAGTTTGAAAGTCTTCTCAATATTCAACCGACTTCGGAGGCGTTACGGCAGGCGATTGATGCGGTCATTGCGTCTTACGGAAACCAAAATTTTGCGGATCAGGTTTTAATCCAGCCGATGTTGCACAACGTGAAGCTCAGCGGCGTCATTTTTACGCGCACGCTTACGTACGGAGCACCTTATTACGTCATCAATTACGCGCAAAAAGATACCGCCGCCGTTACGAGCGGTTTCTGTAAATCCGACGAAACGTTTTATCATTGGAAATATGCGAAAATTCCGTCAAACGCGCCGAATTTTTATCCGAAATTATTCGAGGCGGTTCAGGAGATTGAGACCTTGGTGCAATTCGATGCATTGGATATCGAATTTGCCGTTACCGATAACGATGAATTGTATGTTTTTCAGGTCAGACCGATTGCATCTCAAAAATTGCGCGAGGTTAACGATGAAAGTTTGCAGAACTATTTGGCGGATGCGGAACGACGCTTTGAAGATTACCAAATTGCCCATCCCGATATTCGAGGGAAAGAAACGATTTTCGGGGTAATGCCGGATTGGAACCCGGCGGAAATTGTCGGTGTTAAACCGCGTCGTTTAGCTGTTTCTCTTTACCAGCATCTTATTACAAACGATATTTGGGCGCAACAACGCGCCGAATTCGGTTACAAAGATGTTCGACCGTATCCGCTGATCGTCAATTTCGTCGGCCATCCTTACGTGGATGTACGGGCAAGCGTGCATTCGTTTTTGCCGAATGTTTTGTCCGATGAAGCGACCGAAAAATTGGTTGATTACTTCGTAGGGCGTTTGAAACAAAATCCGGCTTGGCACGACAAATTGGAATTCATGGTGATGCCGACGTGTTATACGGTCGATTTTGAAGATCGTTGGTATAAGTTATTGACGACGGAGGCGGGGCTTTCGGAGGAAGAATTTTTGACGTACAAAGAGGCTTTGTTGGTCTTAACGAAGAATGCTTTCGAAATCTGCGAGCGTTGTTATGTGGAAATGCAAACCATTGAACAGCGGTTTGATCGGATTGATGCTTCCGACTTAAGACCGTTGGATAAAATTTACGTTTTACTTCAAACCTGTCGTGCGGGAACTTTAAATTTTTCACATTTGGCACGTTGCGGTTTTATCGCGAGCTCTTTTTTAAAATCGTTTGTTGCAAAAGGTCTTCTCTCGGAAGAAGCAAAAATGCGGATTACCGGTGGCATCAGAACCGTTACGGGGCAATTTTTCAATACCGTTCGAAAAGCGTTGAACGGTGAAATTTCAAAAGAAGCCTGTGTTCGCACGTACGGGCATTTGCGTCCCGGTACGTACGATATTACATCGCCCGCGTATCGTTCCGATCCCGATAAATACTTATTTTCAGCCGAAACCGATGAAAAAGAACCGCCGAAAAACGAAAAAGAATATGTTCCGAGTAAAAGTTTGGAACGTATATTACGGGAAACGTTCGGTGTTTTTTGGGACGAATTTTACCGATTTATAGCGCATGCCGTTGCCGGTCGGGAATACTCGAAGTTTATCTTTACGCGCTATATTTCCAAAGTTCTTGACCTCATCAAAGCAATCGGTGAAGAATACGGTTTTGACGCGGAAGCGATGTCGCACGTCCCCGTCGATTTGGTTGAAGACATTCGGAATGGTTTGTATTCCCGGGCGGATATCGCATCATTGTTAAAAACAATTATTGCGCAGGGCAAAGAGTATAACCTTATCACTCAAAGTATCGAGTTGCCGCCGTTGATTACAAAGGCGGAAGATTTTTATGCCTTTTTTATTCCCAAAACACTGCCAAATTTTATCGGCAACGGAACAATTGAAGCGGAAGTTGTTTATTTGGAACATTCGAAAACAACGGACGGAAGTTTGTTGAGCGGTAAAATTGTTCTCATCGAACAAGCCGATCCCGGGTTCGATTGGATCTTTAATTACAATATCGGCGGATTAATAACTGCTTACGGCGGTCCGAATTCGCATATGTCCATTCGTGCTTCGGAATTCAACCTGCCGGCGAGCATCGGTGTCGGCGAGAGCCTCTTTAACAAACTGAAGTTTGCACGATTGGTTCGGTTGGATTGTGGGGCACATCAATTAACGGTTCTCGGATAAAAATGTTGAAAATCGGCATCACGCAACGTGCGGAATACTTCGAAACTTTCGGAGAAACCCGCGATGCGTTGGATCAAAATTGGACGAAACTCTTGCAGGCGAATGACTGCCTGGCGGTTCCCGTTCCAAATGTGTGTTATGTAAGTGATTTCATTGAAGCACTTTCGTTGGATGGCATCCTGATGAGCGGCGGCGATGATCATCCGATGCGCGAGCGATGCGAAACGGCTTGTATTGATTATTGCGTAAAACACAAAATGCCCCTTTTGGGTATTTGCCACGGCATGCAGTTTATCGGTCGGCATTTCGGAGCAACTTTGGTAAATATCGAAGGACATGTTAAAGTTCGGCATAATGTTCTCATACATTCAAATCCGCATGGGGTGCCTCAAAAACAATTTGAAGTCAATTCTTTTCATCGCTTTACGTTGGATAAAACTCCGAACGGTTTTTCGGATTTGGCTGTGGATCACGAAGGTCATTGCGAAGCGATGTATCATTCGACTTTGCCGATCGCGGCGTTTATGTGGCACCCCGAGAGAGTACCTTATTTGGATTGGTTCGGTGCTTTTTTGAGAAGATTTTATGAAAAACGTTAAAATTTTTATTCTTTGCGCTGGCGAAGGAAAACGCCTGCGCCCTTATACGGAAAACCAACCTAAATGCCTGGTGCCCTATTTAGGGAAGCCGCTTTTGCAATATCAACTGGAAGTTTTTAAGCAATTTAATCTGCAAGATATCACGCTCATTGGCGGTTACCGCAGTGATGCCTTGCCTCGACAATATCCCGTTATCGTTAATAACGAATTCGCAACGACGAACATGCTTTACAGCTTGTTTTGCGCCGAAGACCACATGACGGATGACGGCGACATCATCGTCAGCTACGGAGATATTATCTACCACGCTTCGGTATTGGAGAAATTGCTTTCATCGAAGGATCCGTGCAGTGTCGTTACGGATGTCGACTGGCGACGTTATTGGCAGGAACGTATGGCAGATCCCTTGAAGGACGCCGAAACGTTTCGCTGGGATATGAAAACACGTCGGATTTTCGAATTAGGCAAAAAGCCGAAAACCTTGGAGGATATTCAGGGACAGTACATTGGATTATTTAAAATTGCTTCAACGCATGTAAAAGCATTCAGACAACACTACGAAACGTTTAAGAGTTCGCATTTAAATTATAGAAATGCTTACATGACGGATTTTTTGCAGTACCTTATCGAACAAAACTTCCCTATTTTCGGTGTTTCGATTCGGAGTCATTGGGCGGAATTTGATGCGGTTAATGATTTGGAGGTTAAATTGGCGTGGCTATGGGAAGTATATTGAAAGATGCGTTATTCGGTACTTTAGTACCTTGGATGGTTTTGCTTTACACCTATAATCGGCAACACGGTTACTTCGCCGAACGGTACGATGTGCTTTTGATGTCTGCTTTGGCAGTGTATTTGATCGCGGTGGTTTTAAGATCGTTCGGCGTAAAGGGTTTGTTGATTTTCAACTTATGGATCGCAATTCTTTTGCCTTCCTGTTGCCAGTCGCGGATATTGGATTTTGTATTGAGGTTATTGTTTTTGTATCTTGGTTTTTCTTTGTTAAAAAAAGTCCAAAGAAAACATTTAAGTTTTTTATTGTCAATGATATGCATCGTAAATGCATTATCTATCTGCCGACGAGACGTGACTTCTCGCACGGAGGCGAAACATCTAACGGAACATCGGCAATTGTGTTCGTTTATACCACCGAAGGAAAATGTTTACTGGTTTGTTTTAGATGCTTATACAAGCTTGGAAAATCTGAAGAATTATTATCATTTTGATAACACAAATTTTTACAAATCGCTGGTGGACTTAGGTTTCGTTACCAGAGACGGAAGTCTTCCGTATCGAAAAATCAACATGTTTCCGACTTTAAAGGCTTTAAATTTTTACACTAACTTTAATCATTTCGATGTTACACAAACAAATGTGTTGACATTGCATTTTTGTTTGAAACACAACCGACTATTCAATACGCTTCTCGAAAACGGTTATAGGGTGTACGCCACCGATTCAAGATTTCCTTTTTTGCATATGTTACCGACACAAGCTTTAAGTTCTTCTTATAAGGGAATATTTTTGCAATTCGTTTATCATTGTTGCCGGCAAAATAACTTTTTGAAACATTCAGTAGAAACTGCGCTCAATCAACAACTGTATCGTCATCAAAATGCAGTTTTTGAATTTTTAAGAAATGAATTTCGACCAAAAGAAAAGTGCTTTTACTACATTCATATCGATTCTCCGCATGCGCCGTTTGTTCGAAATGGGCAAAGCGAGTTTTTTAATGATTGCCGAAGTGTAATTTGGGGAGAAAATGAAGTTGGAACACACGGGTATTCGTTTGGTGACTATTGTAAGGCCTATATCGAACAGCTGAAAGGATTGAACGAAAATATCATTTCTTTGTTAGATTCTGTATTACAAAGAGATCCCCATGCATTGATTGTTTTACAGGGAGATCACGGGACTTTTACGACAAACGATGAACGAGAGCAGAGTGGTTTTTTGTTCGCCGTAAAGGGCATAGATAAATACAACCAGTGGCGTCCTGAGCAATTTTTTGAACACTTTGTTTATGGAGAATGAATTTTTGGATGAATTTCAAGATTTCCTGCTAAAACTGCCAAAAGATCAAACTGGAAATTTTTGCGATCAGATTGATACAATGCTTGTTCAGCCGGAATATTCATTTTTGCATCTTGTATGCAGAAAAATTGATATAAAGAAGAGTTTGTACACTTCTTACGACGAAAAACGAGATTTATCGCCTTTGAGTATGGAGCAACTCAATGCAAATTATTGTCTAAAAATTTTTTATATTTTAGCCTGTTTTTTGTTTTGCAAAAGTTCCGAGGGCATTTGCTATAAAGCCCTCAATTCACTGTTGAAGCTTAGAGAAATTATGCCTGCGGAATGCCTTAACAATCCGTTTGCGCATAAAATTTATACCGAATACATAAAGGAGTTGTTGTGAAACTTTTAAATTGCACGGTTCTTGCCTATGAAGGTCCTATCTTGCGGGCATATTTGTCCGTTATCAACGCTTTGGGTTATAAGGTTAAAAGAATTGTTCAACTGTACAATGGAAATCGCAAATTGCGTTGGCTTCCCAAAAAACTCCGTGAGCCTCTGTTATTTTCCAGAGAAGCTTTGCGAAATAATTATTGGCCTCTTAAATTTATGCACAACAAAGAGTGCAAGCCGCTGATCGATTGTGTTACGGATGCGTACAAATTGGGATCGCCGTTTTTTAGCAATTTCTACAAATCTTACGTTAATTATTCACATGTTGCGGAAGAAATTTGTTACTTCGATTGGGAAGACAAAGGGTGGAAACATGAACGATTATTCGAATTATTAAAATCTTTCGGAAAACAAACTTATTTATTCACGGGAGGCGGTTTGGTGCCGAGACGCATTTTGGAATTGCCCGATACGGAATTTGTTCATGTTCATCCCGGATTTTTACCTTATACACGAGGAGCCGACGGAATTTTATGGTCCGTTTTAACTCGCGAAAGACCTGGCACGGCGTGTTTTTACATGGTTCCGAAATTGGATGAAGGAAACGTGATTTTAACGGAAGAATATGCGTCGTTAAGTTTTAAAAGCGATATTGCAACGAATGATCTCAAAACGCGCTATCGATTGGTTTTTTCTTTTTACGATCCGGCTGTTCGTGCTTTATGTTTGAAACACGTTTTGGAAACATTTGGCACTTTAACGAACCTTCTGTCCGAAAAACAGGACGTTGACAAAGGAATTACGTTTCATTTTATGCATAATGTCTTGAAGGAGAAAGTGTTGAGGAAGATTTTTAATGGATAGACGAAAAATTTCCAATCTATCACTTCTGCAAGAACTTACAGATTCTGTATGACCTCACTCGCTCCCGGAACGGGATATGCATATAAGTTTTTACGCCGTGCAACAATTTCAGGTAAATCTTCAACATCGAATTCCCATTGACGAACGATTTTTGATAATTTGTCTAAAGTCCACTTTCTGGCAAACATGTTTGTAAATGTGTAGAACATCAACCGTAAATCTAACCAAACCGAGGCATGCTCTACATACAAAAGTGCCAATCGTGACTTCCAAGGACGTTCGATTTGGGCATACAGTAAATCCGGATCCTTTGCGCCATTTAAAATATCCCCTTCATCGGAAAAAACAATAGAAGCAATGTCCGTTATTCCGGGCTTTACGTTTAAAATAGCTCTTTCGACTGATGTATAGCGATTAACTTCCGTTTTAACCTGGGGTCTGGGCCCAACAATATTCATGTCACCTTTGAGGACGTTGATAATTTGTGCCAATTCATCTATTTTAAACTTGCGTACGATTCTCCCGATTGGGATAATTCGGGGATCGTTGTTTGCTGTTGAATCAATCTTGTATTTCCATGAATCGACACACATGGAACGCAATTTTATCATTTTGAAAGGCCCACCGTCTTTGCCTATGCGAACCGAAACATAAAACGGATTGTGACGGTCGTATAAAAAGATCAAGAGGGCAAAGAACAAAACGATCGGCAATACGACGACTGCTATTAACAGATACAAGATACTGTTAAGAAGACGAATCATTTTCCCGTTATATGCAAAATCGTTTTACACACATCCTCCATGTTAGGATAATACGCCTGCTCCAAATATCTGCTTGTAGGTGCCGGGGCATTCGTTAAAGTTATGCGTTGAGGGGAACATTTCAAAACGGTCACATCATGCAAATGTTCAACGACTTGTGCGATCACTTCCGAAGCAATTCCGCAGGAAGACCAACCTCCATCGACGATTAACAAGCGCCCCGTTTTTTTTACGGATTCGAATACCAGTTGTAAATTCATCGGGTTAAGAATCCGCAGATCAAAAACATCACACGAGATGGTATCTTTAAGCTTTTCGCAAGCATTTTTGCATAACAGAGAGGTGTATCCGGAGCCGACCAATGTTATATCGGTGCCTTTATGAATACGCTTCGGTGCTTCTTTGGATAGGGAATATGTTTGAATAGGCTTTACTTCTTCCTCCTGATCGTATAACCAACGATCATCGATATAAACAACAGGATCATCGCATAAAGTTGCCGAAATCAGCAAATCCCTGGCATCATTTGGGGTATAGGGCATTATCACTCGTAATCCGGGTATATGTGCCAACCATGACTGTAATGCTTGTGAATGTTGAGCCCCCTGTTCGCCACCTCGATTAATGATTAAACGAGCGACCATTGGTACTTTCACTTGACCGCCGAACATATGACGCCACTTGGCGGCTTCGTTCACCAATTGATCAAGACACAAAACGGCAAAATCCATACGGGGATGTACGCATATGGGACGCATACCGTTCAGAGCGGCTCCCACACAAAGCCCCGTAACTGCATTTTCGGACACAGGGGTATCGACAACACGTTCGCGACCGAATTTCTTATCCAAACCTTCCATGGAGGAACCGACGTACCACGGACTCCAAACGCCCTGACCGATAACAAAAACATCTTCGCGATTTTCCAGCAAATATTCAAAGCCAAGCCTGATCCCTTCCGCGTAAGTTATTTTCATGGCTTAATCCTCGCAATATACGCAACTTAACAAAAAATTTTTGTCTGCGTAATCGGATTTTTGGGCAAAATCCCAGGCTTTTTCTATTCTTTTGTGAACTTCTTTGGTAAAGCCTTCATAGGTATCTTTGAGTGATTCATACTTTGAAATCAATCTTCCGATCGGATCTTTTTCTGTTTTCCAGATCGATAAATCTTCTTTACGTTTTACGCCGACATCCAGATCTTCGCGATATCCGACATGACCTTTCCATCGGTAAGTCATAACTTCAACAAAATAAGGGAGGCGTTTATAGCGAACATAACGGATAATCTGCTTTAAATGATCATACAGACTGATGACATCATTCCCGTCCAGTTGAATGTTCTCAATCAAGTGCGCTCTTGCGAACCTGCATAACGAGGTTTCCGGTTGACGTTCCAAAATATGTAAATGACTGGCAAATAGATTATTTTCGGCAATAAAGCACACGGGAAGTTTCATGACGCTTGCAAGGTTTAAACTTTCATGAAAAACACCTTCTTCGGTGGCACCATCTCCAAAAAACGGGATTGCGATACCTCCATTATTGGTTAGTTTCATCGCCAATGCAGCACCGCATGCAATCGGGATTGTTCCCCCGACGATCGGAACGGATCCGCCGAAACCTTTCCCAACGTTTATTAAATGTTGCGACCCGCCCATCCCTTTAGCGCATCCGTTCTTTTTTCCAAGTACTTCCGCCAACAGTCCTTCTACATCATCCGTCATCGCAAGGTATTGATGGTGAGATCGATGCGTACCGTAGACGCGATCTTCGGGAGTTAAGAATTCAACCAAAACAGAAGGTGTCGCCTCCTGCCCAACGGCTAAATGGCATGGACATTTTATATCTCCTGATTCTATTTTTTTGGCAACGAACTCCTCGCTCTCCCGAATCGTAATGATTCTCTTTAAAATTCTTATGACTGTCGATGTTTCCACCTTAACTATTCTCTTACCCCCTTTCCAACCAACACAAACTTAAAAGCATACTTTTTTAAGAAGGGAAAACATCTGTCCAAAAAGTTAACAAACCTTGCACTTTTTTCATCTCCAATCAACGGTTTCAAAAAAGGACCCATAAACGCAAAAATACCAAAAAAATTCACTTCCGTTTTTTCAAAACAACGACTGATTCGTTCAATGGTATCTATTTTAGGAATTCCTAAGAGCGTTTGCTTTGTTCTTTTCCCAAAAATGAAGTTGCACCATCTTTTCGCGTTGTACAGCGGATTATGCCCCAAGATATCGACGCAAATAAATGAACCTTCCGGCTTCAGCCACCTTTTTATCTTTTCCAAAACATCATCTAAACAGATACATGATAAACTGCCTGACATACAAATAATATCAAAGCTTTTCTCAGGCAGTTCTAATGTTTCAACGTCAGAGACCAAAAACGTTAAATTAGGATTAGGGTAACGATCTAACTGTTCCCTGCAAATCTCTATGCTTTTATCCGAAATATCCACAGCAAAAACACTCGCCTGTGTGATTTCCGAAATGTCAAAAGAAAACTCTCCCATCCCGCAACAAAGTTCTAAGATTCTAAAATCACCACCGACTTTTTTGGGAAAACTTTGCAAGTAAGCATAGTAAGGTGCCTTCAAATATCCCGGAAAAATTTCTCTCCAACTTTTATATTTGTTTGCTCGTTGTTCCGCACATTCATTGTAAAACCTGCGCTCAGTCTCTTTTATAGATGTTCGCGAATCCATATCCCTTCCCCTTTGCGTTTACTTGTAGAACGCTTCAATTTTCTCACAAATATAATTAACCTCGTTATCCGAAACCGAAGTGTTCATCGGCAACATCAAACAACGCTTAAACAGCAACTCCGTTCTTTGCAGACTACTAATATCAAAATGCATGCTATCCTTCAATTCCGTTATTTGATGCAATGCCCTTCCGCCCCATTGGATAAGGGTGCCGATGCCGTTCATTTCTAAATAATTTCGCAAGTCATCACGATTTTCTGCCTCTATCTCAAAATTTTGATAAACATCGTAATGCCGTGTATCGGCATCGTTCGGAGCCGGCGGAAGAGTGATTTCCGGGATTTTTGATAATCGCTCACAGTAACGCTGCGCAATCTCACGACGGCGTTGCATTGTTTCTCTGTAATATTTGAATTTAGCCAGCAATACCGCAGCTTGAAGATTGTCCAGGCGTGTATTGATGCCCCACATGCAAACCTGGTTGGTTTTCGGATCGCGTCCGTGATCTCTCATGCAAAAAATATCGTGAGCAATTTTGTCGTCGTTCGTCAAAACCATTCCACCATCTCCGAAACACCCTAAAACTTTTGCCGGATACAGACTGATAGAACCCGCCTTACCCCAGGTTCCGGCACAACGACCCAAATACTTGGAACCTAAGCCTTGTGCGGCATCTTCCAGTATGATTAGACCGTGTTTATCAGCAATTTCCTGCAATTTATCCATTTCGCAGATCCGTCCGTTCAGTTGCGTCGGCATGATGACTTTCGTTTTTGAAGTGATTGCCGCTTCAACCTTGTTCACATCCATCAAATGGTCATCTCCGCAATCCACAAGAACCGGGATTGCCCCCAGCCAACCCGCGGCAGTTGCCGTGGCAATAAACGTATGAGAGGACATAATCACCTCATCACCGGGTTGGATTCCGCAAGCCTTCATCATCAATATCAGACTGTCGGTTCCGTTCCCGACGCCGATGACGTGCTTCGCGCCCGTAAAATCCGCAATCGCTTTTTCGAAATCTCTGAGCTCCTGTTGTAGAATAAAAGCGCCTTTATCTAAGACATTTTGGAGGGCTTCATCTATGTCTGTTTTGAACTCCTTGTACAGGAAATCGTATCGGAAATAAGGGATATCCATAGTCGCTACACCTGAGACCTAGTCTTGTTCTTTGACGCTAAAACGCAACAAAAAAACATCTCATACTATACTCAAAAAAGCACAAACCGTGACAAGAAACAAAGAACTTTCTGTTTCAGAAGATTTTATTTCAAGATACCATCAAACTATCTCAATGAATTATACGCGCGATTATCAGGAAAAATGTTTTAAGCAGTTCTTGTATAAGCAATCCGGCATTTTCTCAATTAAATAATGGAACTGTTCTTTGGAAATGTAGCCTAATCTCAATGCAATTTCTTCAGGAGAGCAAATCAACAGTCCCTGGCGCGTTTCAATGGTCTCAACAAAATTACTGACCTGCAATATGGAAGCGGGAGTTCCAGCATCATACCATGTGTACCCACGCCCTAATGTCGAATAAGACACGCGATTTTCCCGTAAATAGATTTTTATCAAATCCGTAATCTCGGTTTCTCCGCGATCGGAAGGTTTTAACATTTTTGCATAACAGGGAGCTGCTTGATCGAACAGGTAAAGCCCCGTAATTGCCAAATTTGAAGCATAGTTTTTAGGTTTTTCGACAACAGTCTGAATGCGCTGTTTATCATCCAAAGTTGCAACTCCGTAGGCACTTGGATTTTGTACAGAATGTAAGAATAAATGTGCCCCATTTGTAGTGTTTATCCCGCTTTTCAATAAATCGCACAGAGTGTTCCCATAAAAGAAATTATCACCTAAAATAAGCATGGACGGGTGATTGTTTAAAAATTCTTCTGCCAAAATGAAAGCTTCCGGTAAACCATTGGGTTCTTTTTGAACACAGTAGGAACACTTTATTCCAAATTTCTCTCCCGTTCCCAATAAGCGTTCTATATGAGGCAAGCTATCTTTGGAAGAAATGATTAGGACATCCCTTATACCGGCTAACATCAATGTGGACAATGAATAATAAATAACCGGCTTGTTGTATAACGGCAGAAGTTGTTTGTTGGTCGCAACGGTCAAAGGATATAAACGAGAACCCGTTCCACCCGCTAAAATAATACCTTTAGTTACTTGCATTACCGACCTCCCTTTAACCCAAGTCTGCGACGATTAAACAGGTTATTTAATCGATTAAAATTATTGACATACCAATTTACGGTTTTCGTTAATCCTTCTTCCATGGAATACCTCGCACGCCAACCGATAGATTGTCTGATTTTGGAGGCATCGACGGCATACCGACGATCATGCCCGGGACGATCTGTAACGAAAGTGATTAAATGTTTGTGCGACCTCATTTTCGTTGGTTTTACGGTATCTAAAATTTCACAGATTTTGCAAACGATATCGATATTGGTCCACTCGTTTTCAGCACCGATACAATAACTTTCCCCAATCTTCCCTCGAGTTAATAATGCAAACAACGCTTCCACATGATCTTCAACGAATAGCCAATCCCGTATTTGTTTCCCATCCCCGTAAATCGGTATGGGCTTTTGAGATAAAGCATTCAATATCACGACCGGAATTAACTTTTCTGGGTACTGAAACGGACCGTAGTTGTTGGTTGCATTTGCAACAATACAAGGCAACCCATAAGTGCGTTGAAAAGCTCTAACCAGCAGATCGGAAGAAGCTTTTGTGGCGGAATAGGGTGAGTTGGGGCGATAAGGTGTTGTTTCGCAAAACTTATCTTCCATCGGTGCCAGTGTTCCGAAAACTTCGTCTGTGGATATATGTAAAAAACGAAACCTTTCTTTTCTATTTTCGTTCAATCCGCGAAAATACGATAAGGAAGTTTGAAGCAGTGTAAACGTCCCGACTACATTCGTTTCAACAAAGACATCCCCGTTGTCGATCGAACGATCCACGTGTGATTCGGCCGCCATATGGACAACAACATCCGGCTGTTCTTCGGTAAAAATCTTTTCCAACAAAGTATGATCGCAAACATCACACTTGTAAAAATGGTATTGCGGATGATTTTGGTAACTTTCCAGGTTATTCAAATTTCCCGCGTATGTCAGCTTATCAACATTAACAACACAATGCCCATCCCGAATAGCTCTTTTTACAAAATGCGATCCGATAAATCCTGCACCACCGGTGAGTAAGATGTTCATTAAATCATTTCCTTCTTTTATAAAAACATTGCAAACCTATCTGAACAATGGATACGATTTACCTATGAAACGTAAAATAGTATTCACCTTTTTTGATAGTAGTGAAATGGGAGGCGTGCAAGCTCTCTTTATTCGGTTAGCAAAATTCTTGCAAAAAGAATGTGATGTGTTTGTTTTGGAAGCGAGTTCACGTAGTTGCTTTCGCGAGTTCCTGTGGCGAGACAAGGTCACTTTTATAAAATTTTGCTTTAGAAGAGTAGTTTTACCCAGTGATGCTGTTGTTGTGATGACTCCTGCGGATGTTGTATTATGTGGTTATATGGAGGGGGAGAATATTAGGTTTTTATTTTGGGATTTGAACTTGAAAGTTCAAACTGATGTTGGAATGTTTCGTTTTTTAGCTCTTCTTGAAAGAAGATATAGGTTAGGTCTTGAAGCGAAAACGAGAAAGTTTTTGATGCGGTTAATATCTCCGACTCTGTATTCGCGTTTGGAGGATTTTTTCAAAACCTTAAACAAAAAACAGGGGTTAATCTGTATGCTGAAGGGAGGTTATCGATCCAGTTTGAACTCTTTTGATATAAAAATACAGGAAAAAGTAGTTCCGATATGCGTTGAATTAGGAGGCTTTGTCGAACCCAATCGGAATACTGATTATATCCGCGTATGTTGGTTAGGGAGATTTTGTGATTTTAAATATCCTGCTATTAAGGGCATAATCGAAGAGTTGCACAAGTTTTGTCGGAAATATCCCAAGAGAAATGTGCATTTGGATTTAGTCGGATACGGAAGCTACGAAAATAAAATCAAACGAGATTGCGCAAGGTATGCGTTGGACAATTTTATTACAGAGTTTAGGGGAGGAATAACAGAGAAAGCACTGAAAGTTTATTTAAGGAACAATGTAGATCTTTTATGTGCGCATGGAACTTCTGTCTTGGAAGGTGCAAGGTTTGGTGTTCCTTCTGTGATTTGTAGTGGCGGTTGTGACAGCAAAGAGAATCCCAAGTATTTGTGGCTATATGAAGCTGAAGAAAGTTGCCTTGGAGATATTCGTGGATTTAGAGGAGGGGAAACACTGGAAGGAGTTTTGAACGAACTTTTCCGATCTCCTAAAACAATTGCCCGAAAGTGCTATGAATGCGTGGCTAAGTATTATGATGTGACGGTTGTTGCTCCAAAATTCCTAAGTGCTGTGCAGGAAACAGAAGTGACATTGGAGGACATAAAGAAAACCAAAATAACCAAGCATACGTTTTTGAAAAAAGTGGATTATTTAAGGATAAACTTCCCCGGTTAACAATGGTTTTCTACGGAGAAGCCTGTAAGTGAGTCTGTATGGGATAAATAGGGGATGGAACGAATGTTCAGGATAGTGATGCAAAGATGAAGAAACTGCCAACTATAGCTTTATTTCATAAGTATCATAAACAACCCCGCGACCGCCAAATCCTTCTTTTTGAGCAATGAGACCTTCATTCAGGTAAGTACCATTTTTTTCCGTTGAGATACCGAAGTCAAAGTATCGTTTCGTTTTTGAATATTTCTCAAGCAGATGCACAATGAGTAGATCCAATCCGCCAGTCCGTCTTGCGATTTCATCAGCAGCCATATACTGTGCATGAACGGTGTTCTGTGTCACAAAAACCAAAACACCAGCGATCATTCTATTTTTAAGGTTTGAAACAAACAATTGTATTTCTTCCGAAAAATCAGCATATAAGTTCTTTAATTCTTTAGCCGAATGTACCGCTTTTGCGTTGTGATACAAAGATAAAACTTCGTTCTCCAAATTTATAAAATCCTCAAACTCTTCGGATTTTTGAACTATAACACCCTCCCTTTTAGCTCTCGAAATTTGTGCTCTTCTTCCTTTCGGCAATCTGATCTGTCCTGCCAAGAAATCTACGGCTGTTGCAATGTCTCTTCGAACTAAGACCGCATTGTTTCTAAATAAAGCATACAAATCTTCATCGGAAGGATACAGGTAATATATGGAAGGAACGCGCTTATATAACAGAGAAGTTATGCCGTGTTCTTTCAGAAATCCTATTAATGCTTCAAAAACCTCCAGCATCAGCTTGGTTTTTATAGAGGTATTCGAAACGATACCACCGTAAGTCAATCCTCCGTGAGAACGCACTTGTTGCTCATGCAGGGATGCCGGCATAACTGCCACAAGCTTCCTCTCCTTGTAAAACATCAAGGAAAAATCAGTAAACCGATCGGAATGATACTCCATATAGGCACGTTTCAGCATAAATGTGCCATTCTTTGAGTTTTCTATGAAATTATCCCATTCTTCGCGCAGCTCATTCGTATAAAAAAGAACTTCCATGCTATTCAACTATAAAATAGTTCCCATCCGGAAGATATTTTGAACGCACCAATCTGCAACTCTTTATTCCGATAACTTCACGAAATGCTACCGTTTCTCCTTGAAAATCCTCATGATTTATTTCATCCATAGCGATGGCGGAACTTTTGGTTAAATAGGGTAAAATAGCTTCTAATGCACTTTTGGTAGGTTTGTATAATTGCATATCAAAATACGCAAGAACAATGATTGTCTCAGGATGAGCGCTTAGATATTCTTTTACGGTTTTCGTAACCTTTGATAATCTCATATTTTTTCTTATTCGGCATGGCATTTTCATGCTGATGATACTGAAGAAGCCTTTCGAGATAAACCTCATAATTTTTCCCGGTGGGATAATTGTTATCAAAAATCAACTCACCCTTATCTTTATCTGGCGATATACCGCAATACCCGGAAAATGTATCAAAGCCAACAACTTTTCGGGTGTAATTATAAGGTTCATATACAGCCCTCAAGTTTTGGGAAGTAACCATATTTGCCCCATACCAGCAACCGAATTCAAAAATACTCCCCGTTGTTTTTTTAATCAGCTCATACAGTTCACTTAAATACAGCACTTTTGCGAGAATTGTGCTTCTCATATACATGTGAAGATTCGTCATTAACTGTTCCACCGGAAGCGGCGTGGATTTAAAAAGCTCGATGAGATGCTTTCTGTTTTCTATTACGCTGTCCGTGGAATTACATTACATTTCCCTAAAACCTGCCTTTTTTTTTAAAAACTCCTTCCAGTCACTCCTCAACAAGTTCGGCGTATCCGAAACCTTCTTTGCCGTAGTCATTCCCATTGTAAAAAAGGAATGCTTTATTTTTCGTTCTTACAAAAGCCGGATAAGCCATCATTTGAGAATCCCAACCTGAATCCGACAATTCTAAGCCAATTTCTTTTTGTGTCCAACAAATTCCATCGAGCGACTCCGCATAAGCCAACTGATACGGTACTGCCTCCGATCCGTAACCATAGAACATTTTATATAAGCCACTCTCATGAACAACATAAGGTCGCCCCACTCTATGGCAGCCCTTCGGAATGTCAATGACAATTTTGCCGGAACTCGGAAAAGAAGATTTGCTATTGGATTCCATATACCGAACATCATATACGGGCAACGTCTTGCGTCTCCCTTGCAAAAAACGGTTCCCTGCTCCATACCAAACTTTATATGTAGTATCCACTTTTAAAACAGAATGAATAACTCTAAAAAGCTCTGCTGAACCGGCACGATCGGTAACAGGATATTCTTGAATTCTTGCAAATCTTTCCAAGCTACTATCTTCACAAACCGCTAAACCTGTAAACACCTGAAACCTTACGTTATAACCTAGCGAATATCCAGCATAGTATAAAAAAACCTTTCCGCCTTCTTGTAAAACGCAAGTGGGCACCACGCCGTTTTCGTCAAACATTCCCGGCTTGCCGATATCCAATACTGGCTCCTCGGAGACACCAAGAATTTTATGTGGGTTTTCTTTGTCAACATCACAAAAGCCAATCCTGCTCTTCCCGGTGTAATCACGAAAACCTAAAAAGATCCTTATGCGATCTGCCAGCACTAAGGGTGTTGGTACTATAGCCCCACCCTGCATCCATTCGGGAGCGTTATTTGTTTTAAAAACTAACCCTCTCTTAGAAAATCTCATTTAACTACAGCCTCCTAATGAGAAGATCATCTCTGCGATTTGCAAAAGGCAAGCCTTTATGTTGTGGAACAACGTATGCATCAAACCCGAAGTACTGACATCTCATGACCATGGAAAGTAATAAAGAATCATCTATTTTCCCTGGTTCTGGACGATTAAAAAGAACCCTTGGGACATCTCTGGTTTTCGTAAATTTTTGATGGAAATGTACGCCAGTTTCCGAGGAAAAAAACCTTTTTCGCTTGGATATATTGGGGATATCTCCGATCAGGGTTTCAGCACCGATATTCATTAAATCCAGTATACAGTCCAAAAAGTGCCACATATTACTTTCGACGAAAATATATTGAAAGACGCTATAACATACGATCACATCTATCCCCTGACTTTCTGTTCTCACGGCTTCGAAGGTATCGTCAGGGAAAAAGCCAGCATATTTCTTTACATAACTCTCATCTTTTATCAACGCAAGCATCTCTGGGCAATCTGCCAAAAACAAGGTATGTTCGTTCTCTCTGCAAACAGAAGATATGTATCCTTGTAAGTTAGAACACCCTGGTCCTATATCCAAGACATTTAAACATCTTCCTTTGAGTAATTTTGGCACCTTTGAGAGAATATCTTCAAAAATCAACCTTTCCGTATCAGCACGATAAGAGTTTGGGAAGCCTATCTTTTCATACATAGAAAGGGAGTCGTTTTTTGCCAACTCTCTAAATCTCTCATAATTATAACCGTCATAATGATTCATAAAAATATTCTCTGGCACTGATATTTTGGTTACGTGCAGGGTTCCCAACGTAAATACCACCCTCTCTCGTATTTTTATTAATGACGGCACCCATAGCGATGAAATTGTCTTTTGCTACCCTTATTCTTGCGCAAGTACATGAATTTACACCCATGAAGCAATTTTCCCCAATTTCACAAAATCCAGAAACCACAACGTGCGACGTTATGAAGCAATGAGCCCTTATCACGGAACGGTGCCCAATATGATTTCCGCACCAAAGCACTACATTGTCTCCAATTGTTACAAAAGGATCCAAAGTATTGTTCCCTAAAACCAGACAATTCTCACCGATTTTCACATTATCCCAAACAAAAGCTTTTGAACTTACATAACTTGCAAAGCGATAGCCTTGACTCTTTAACTTCAAATATATTCTTCTTCGGTCGTAATTTAAATTAGATTCCCCGATTGCAACAAACAGCCAAAAAAACATCGGCGAGAATCTTCTCAACAATTGTTCAGTATCGACAATGGGGAGATTGCGTTTTTCCTCAGTATCTATAAATTTTTTGTCGGCAACAAACGCACATACCTCAAAATCACTGTCTTTTGTGAAATATTCGTAGGCCATCTCAGCTATCTCCCCCAGACCAAAAATAACAAGTTTTTTATTTTTCATAGCAGTGATTTGCCAGATTTAAAACGTCTCTGAATGTTCTGCAAGCCTGTAAGGCGGTAACATCCGGCGAAAAATTGAAAACGGTTCTGAATGTCGCAATGGTTGCAATAAGTGCTAAAGAATCCCAATTTTCCAAAGAAACCAATGAAGTTTCCTCACTCAAACCAAGCTCGTCTTTAAAACCGCACTTATCAACCAAGAGATCAAAAAACTCTTCGCGCCTCATACTCTTCAGTTTAACGACCTATACTCTAAAACAGGTGAGCAATACGCAAGCTTTATATCCATTACAACAGATATCCAAGAGAGCCCTGCTCCGAATCCGGAAAATAAAACTTTGTTAACTTTAGAAACTATTTTCTCTTTCAGAGAATCACATATCGCACAAGGGATGGAGGCTCCGCATTGGTTTCCGTATTCCGTTAACGTAGACATCGGAAACAAATTTTCAGGCATTTTAAGTTGAGAAGCGATAGAGCGTATAATAAATTTGTTAGCTTGATGCAAAATATAAATATCTATCTCCTCCTTTTGTGCGTTGGCATATTCCAACACTCCCTCTATGGATTGTGCGACTTTTTCTAAAGCAAAATTGAATATCCCGGCGCCATCCATTTTAGCCTCGTAGCAATAACTCCCATCTTCATAAAAAGAATCTTTATCTATCGGGTTTCTGAAAGCTCCGTTTTTACAAACTAGAGCTTCATGCAAACTTCCATCGGACTGAATATTAAAATAAACGGGAGAAACAAGCGGATTATATTCAAGTAATATAGCTGTTCCTGCATCACCAAATACGGGAGCCTTATGCCCTCTAAACATATCTGAAAACTTTGAAAATGTATCTCCTACCAAAAGCAAAACTTTTTTGCAGCCTGAATTCACCATCATCGCCGCCTGATAAAGACCGAACACAAATCCGGAACAGGCCTGCGGAATATCTGCAACAACACAATTCTCCGACAACCCCAGCTTCCCATGCAAAACATAGGAAGTTGCTGGCACGAAATAATCTGGCGTGCAACTAACAAACAGCAACCCGTCAATTGTTTCCGACTGTACGTTCAAGTGTTTTAACAGATCACGAGCTGCATATTCGCATAGATCGGCGGATGTTGTGTTACGATCGGCAATACGCCTTTTTAAAAAACCGGACGATTCGATAACACGCCGTACTTTTTGTTTATTGCCATCGTAAAGTTTTGGATCGTCCAAAAGAGAAAGTGTCTTGGCCGGAAGTGCTACCGAAATCCCTTTCAGAGATGTGTTTGCAAGCTTTGCAAGAACCATACCTTTGAATCACATTAGATGCTTTTTGTACCCTATTGTAAAGGAATTAAAAAAAATTTTGCTCCAAAAGAGTGTCATTTAAAAAGACGTTTATTTTGTTGAAAACCGTAAAAAGATGCATTGCAATTAAATCTATAAGCGGTATTTTTTATAATTTTGGATATGGGGATGGTTAACAAAATTGCTTTTGTGATGACGGATTGGACTACATGGGAACACTTGAAAAATATTATTCATGCGCTTCCTGCAGACTCTTACGATATTGTAGTTTGTAAAAACGAAAGTGAAAAAGCATGTTGTCTGAGGACTCTTGCGCGAACGTTTGTAAGATTTACAAATGGTAGGATACATGTAATGAATAAGTTGAAGCTGGAAGATTTTAGGAATATTGGAAATGTTAGGACCATGGATGAAGTTCTGCTTAGCGGTCTGCGATACAAGTGTGCTATTTGTGTTTTCCCTGAGTCAACAGGTTGGAAAAATGGTAGGCTGAAAATAGAACTGATAGCAGAGTCCCTTATACGTGCTTCATTCATCACAGGTGCGTACTCTTATATCTTATGCAAAGAGATAAATAAAAAATTTGACTACATATTATGTAGCGGGAAAGAACAGAAGAAAGCCTATGTCCAATCTGGCATAAGGGCAGAGGTTTTGGATTTAGGAAATCCTCGTCTCTTGCAACCTCCAGCATATAGCGTAGAAATGGATCCTATTTTTCAACGGTTGGATAAGAATAAGAAGACGATTTTATGGATTCCTACTCATGGTCGACGAAAATCTTCTGTGGCAGATTACTTGTCTGTTTTTTCTAAATTGCAGGAGGATTTTAATGTCATTATGTCATCCCCTCCGTGTACCATTTATGGGGATTTTTGTTTTATAAGATGGAGAATAAAGCAAAAGATAGAGAGGGTTGTTACCGATCGCGATAGTGCGAGTTTAATGCCGTTGGCGGATTTTGTTTTTTGTGATTACGGTGGTAGTCCTCTTACTGCCATTTATTACGATAAAAATGTTTTGCTTTTGAACAGCAGGTGGCGGAATTGGATTCAAAGAGAGTTAGGGAAATCGCCGGAAGTGTTAATAAGGAATGGGATTGTAAATTTTAATGTGACGGATAGTTATGAGTATTTTTTGGGAATACTGAACGACGATGAAATGTGGAAACAGCAAAAGCATATCCGACAAAGGTACAGAGAAAAGTATTTTTCTTGTTCGTCGGAGGATGCCGTTAAAAAGATTTGTGAATTTATTTTAAAATTGCTGGCAAATTAGACTCTTTTACTAAGGGTGATAGGGCAATGGATGGTTGGGTAAAGTAAGTTATAAAGGGTGTTTACCGGATCGATGGGGTGTCCCCTATGAGCGCTCAAATCGGTGTATGATGATTGCCAAAAGTGCTTGCATTTATCGGAGTTCTTCTGAAAAGAATTAATTGCCGTCCCAAGCATTAATCGCATTTGCGATATAGGTAAGATCGGCATCGCTTAGAGTTGGATTTATAGGCAAGCTGAGTTCATGTGAGCATATATACTCTGTTAAAGGATAAGATAAATTGTTCCATTCTGTGTACGCTTGTTGTTTGTGAGGAGGAATGGGATAGTGAATTAGGGTTTGTATTCCTTTTGCAGTTAGGTAGCTTTGCAGTTTTTCACGTTTGTCAACTAAAACAGGAAAGATATGCCAGACGTGTTCTTTTGGATTTTCTGGCATTACGGGCAAGGCAATTCTTTTGTTATTTATGCCTTGAATGTAAAATTCGGCATGTTTCCTGCGAATTTCATTTTCCGAATCCAGAAACGGAAGTTTAACCGATAAGATAGCTGCTTGTATTTCATCCAATCTGGAATTCGTTCCCTTGTACAAATTCACGTACTTTTTATTGGAGCCGTAATTACGAAGTGCCTTCAGTTTTTCACAAAAGCTGGCATCATTGGTTGTTACCATACCTCCATCACCCAATGCTCCCAGGTTTTTTCCAGGGTAAAAACTGAATCCAGCCGCATCCCCAAGATTCCCAACGTGTTTATTTCTAAAAACGGCACCGTGTGCCTGAGCCGCATCTTCAATGATTTTTAAGCCATATTTGTCAGCTAATCCCCAGATTTTATCCATGTTAACGGCGCGACCATAGAGATGGACAACTAATATCGCTTTTGTTCTTGTAGTTATTTTTTCTTCTATTTTTTGCGTATCAATGAGCAGAGTAGAAATATCGGGTTCAACTAAAACTGGAGTGCATTGGTTAGCGGAAATTGCCAGAATAGAAGCAATGTAGGTATTCGCTGGCACAATAATTTCATCCCCTTGACCAAAATTAAATGCTTTTATAATAAGATTTAGAGCGTCTAATCCATTGGCAACTCCTACAGCATACTTAGTTCCACAGTAGTCGGCAAATTGCTCCTCAAAGGCCTCCAGTACCCCTCCTAATACGTAACAGCCGCTATTCAGAACTTTGACTATAGCACTCTCAAGCGATTTTTGATAACGCTTGTTAATTCGATACAAATCACAATAAGGAATCATCGCTTTATAATTTCTAAAAACTTTTCGTAATCGTATATATAATCGCCAGCATCGTGGAGCTCACTGGCGAGCACCATCAAAATACAACCCTGTGAAAAATCGAACATTTCACGCCAAATGTATGCACCTATGTATAAACCAATTTGTGGTGTATTTAGCACTGTAACTTCTTTGTTTTTACCATCATCAAGAAGAAAGTTACAAGAACCTGATATACAGACAATCAATTGTTCCAAATGAACATGGGCATGCTTACCCCTCGTTACACCGTGTGCAACATTGCTTATCGTGTAAACTCTTTTAATTTTGAAGGGAACGTTTTTTAAACTTTCGAAAGCGACCAGCCATCCGCGAACATCACGGTACCCTTCGAATGTGATGAATCTGCAGTTGCGTACTTTTAAGATCATAAAAACAAGAATTTTCGACTTACATCTACTACCGTTAGTACATAACCTCCCTCAAGGTTAGTGCCAATCTTTTTATGGAAAGTTTTTTTGTAAAGTTTTATTGCAATTAAAAAAAACATCTTTCCATAGAGAATATGTGCAAGAGAGTTTTTAGGTTTTTTTTAGGAAATGTTACGTTAATGGTGTCTTTTGTTTTCGTGTTTTTTGAATTCGAAAGGGCATTTATGCCTTTAGTTTGTATTAGCTTAAAAAGGGCATTCCTTTTTCCAGAAGCGGTATGCCACTTGTTCTTTTTTTGTTTTTTTTCTGTTTGTGTTTTCTGTAAAGCCGTGCTGGAACATAAGCTGTGCTGCAGTTGTAGGAAAATAGTGACTCTTGGTGTTATTTCAAGTTTTTATGTGACTTTTGTGTTTTCTGTTTATCAGTTGAATGTTGCTTTAGAAAGGTGCAAACTATTGGTCTGGTGCTTTTATTTTTTAACGCTGAGGCAATTCTTTGTACTGATTGATCGAAAAAAAATTCTTAATGTCATTTTGACAGTTATTGTTTTGTGTTTTGCTGCACGTATCGTATGGAGTTGTAGAGAACGTTATGGTGAGCATGTCTGTTATCAAGCCAATTGGTCAGCTTGTTTTCTTTGCTTTTTAGGTTGTTTTTTCTTCCGTATGCTTCCTTTGGAGATATACAGATGGTTGGCATGCTTGGGGTTGTCCTCATTTTTGGTTCACGAGCTAAGACTTGGGAGTTTTATTTGTGCAACGTTTGTCGTCCCTTTCTTTGTCCTTCGCAAACGTTATTCTCTTGTCCTTTTTATTGTTATCGGTTTATTGTTTATTTACAAAGTCGGTAGAAGTGAAAGTATCCATAATGTTTTTGTAGATAAAATTAAAGTGGGAATTTTAAAACAGTATATCAATTCCTACCTTAAAGCTACAGGTTCGTGGGATCTGCTTTTGCATGGGAAGCGGGATCTTCGAGTTGAGGGGACGCATAATCTGTATGCAACAATGGTTGAGAGTTTTGGGGTGCTTGAGATTATTGTTTTCTGGGTTGTTTTTCTGAAATATTTTGACCTGGCTTTCTCTACCTTATTGCTGTTCTATGGTTTAGTAATGACGTCGCCTCTCTATTTTTTCATAGCTTTTTACCTATGTTGGCAGAAACAAAAACTTCCGAGTTATCAAGAAGAGACTTTATAGGTTGATAAAGGGTACTTCTCACTGTTCTGTAGCAAGTGAAACCAAGCAGAGGTGAACTTGAACCGACATCCCATTTTGGATGCGGGATGTGAGTCTGGACTATGAACCTTCAGTTCATAAGCTCGACTGGTTGCCAGAGTGCCCAACCTCTCAATGCGTCGGAACTGCCTCCAGCAAAAAATTCCCCATTATTGTCAATCAGTTTTTTTAAAAAATATCTTTTTATCCGCTTTTATCGCTTATTTTTCCCAAAATCGGAAAATCCCTTTGTTTTTTTACAAAAACCGTTGACAAAGGATATTTTCCAGCTTCAATAAGAAGCGTGAGGTCGTTTAGTTTTATTCGATTTACGAAAGCGTCGCGATTTTTTGCGGCGACCTCATATTATTTCTACGGGTGGCGTTAAGCCGTACCGTTGAATTTCCCTCATAACTCTTTCTTTTTGAACTTATCCCGAAGCGAGTGGACTCGGTTTAGGGTGGGGCAAAGGATAAACAATAGAAAAATAATGAAAAAAATAATACATATTGCTTTGCTGATTGCAGGCACATCGATCGGGGTCGGTATCGTTGCGTTACCGATGGTTGCGGTAAATTTGGGATTACCGCTCGTAACGGGACTGGTGGCTTTAATGCTGTTTATCGGATATCGATCCTTTATGATGCCGGTGGACGTGAATATACGGCATCAATCGTTTTTATCGATTGTCGAAATGAGCCGAGAGTATGCCGGGCGCGCGACATTCTTCATTACTCTGAGCAGCTATTGTTTGCTGTTGTTCGGGTTGCTGACGGCTTATTTTTCCTGCCTGGCGGATACGATCGGTACGTTTTGCAATGTTCCTTCGCGTACGGTCATTATGCTGTGCGGAATCGGGTTGTTGGCACTGGTGAACCTGCGGAATAACATTTTTTCGAAGATTAATTCGGTCTGTGTCTCGATTTTGTTGCTTTTTATCGGTATTGCCATCGTGCACGTGTGCGGTAATCCGAGCGGTATTTCGTCGGAAACGGAGGCGCACCTGCAATTAACCGAATTGTCCGTGTTCCTGCCGACGATTTTTACTTCGTTCGGTATGCAGGTGTTATGTTCCTATGTCTGTTCGTACCTGGATAATGACCGAAAAAAAATTTCCAAAGCCGCTGTCATCGGTGTCATCATCCCAGCGGTGATTTATACGTTGTGGATTTTCTGCGTGCTGAAAAACGTCGCGACGCACGATGCCGAATTTTATCAACGCCTGCAGGCACATCAGGTATCCGTCGGAGAACTGATCCAATTTCTTTGTACGTCGTCACATCATCCGGCGTTGGGTGTATTTTTGAAAGTTCTTACGCTGTTCGCGGTTGTTACCTCAACCATCGGAATTGCCGTCGGGCTTTTGCAACCGTTGCAGTCGTTTTTGCCGAAAAACATCTCGAAAATCGTTCTTTGTTTCATTCCGGTGCTCATCAATTTGACCGTTCGCGATGCCTTCATGAAGGTTTTATCCTTCGGAGGAGCGATGCTGGCGATTTTCGCCATCTTTGTACCGTATTACCTGCTGTGGAAAGAAAAGAAACACCGAGCGATCGATTGCATCTGTTTGGCGTTCGGCGTTGCGATCGTTCTGTGCGAATTGAAGCAATTTTTTTAAAATCCTATGAAAAAACTCGTTCATTCCGTATGCCTCATCTTCGGTACCTGCGTCGGTGCCGGATTGGTTGCGTTGCCGATGCTGGCGGTTCATTTGGGCATCGGGCTTTCGGCGATTATTATCGCCGCCATGGTGTACATTGCCTGGCGATCGTCGATGATGACCGTTGATTTGGATGCGCTGCATCAGGCATCGTCATCGATTGTGCAACTCAGCGAGATTTATTCGGGGAAAAAAGCGTTCGGTATAACGATGGCGAGTTTTTATTTGCTTTCGTTCAGCCTGCTGACGGTCTATTTCTCCTGTGTTTCGGATACGATTAAGACTTTTTGTCATTTCGGACAAACAACGGGCATCCTTCTTTGCGGTTGCGGGTTGTTTGGTGTTTTGAGCCTGAAAACGCGCATCTTTTCGCGCCTGAATACGCTTTTTGTCGGTCTTCTTATGGTCGTGATTGCCGTCGCGATTTTCCAAACGTGCACCGATGGTCGCGGCATAGAGTCGGGCGGATCTTTGAAGTTCAACGATCTTTTCGCATTTTTCCCGGTCATTTTTACCTCTTTCGGCGTGCAAAATGTCTGCCATACGATTTACGGTTATCTTGAAGGGGATAAGCGAAAAATCAGGTTGGCGTTTTTGATCGGCATTCTGCTTCCCGCCGTCGTTTATATTGCGTGGATTGCGTGCGTGTTGCAGACGATTGCGTCAAACGATGCGGTTTTTTATCAACGTTTGCAGGCACATGAAGTATCCGTCGGTGAGTTAATCGCGTTCCTTTGTGATTGTTCGCATTATAAATCGTTGGATTTTTTTCTGAAAACACTCACCCTGCTTGCGGTCATAACCTCCGCCGTCGGGATTGCCCTGGGGTTGTTGCAATCCATGAAGGAATTGCTGTCGGAAAAAATGTCGCGTTTGCTGGTTTGTGTCGTTCCCGTTGTGATCAATTTGACGATTTCCGACGTTTTTTTGAAAATTCTGTCGTTCGGCGGCATGGTGGCGACGGTTTTTGTGTTTTTTATGCCGTATTATCTGCTGAAAAAACAGGGACAAAGATTAACCGTCGGCGGACATGTTTGCTTCCTGTTCGGGATTATTGTGGTGCTGTGTGAATTGAAACAATTGTTTTGAAAGCAATCGGATGTGTTTTTTGATCGACTTATGAGAGTAAGAGGATGCAAAAGTTAATTCATGCAATTTTTTTGGTGACGGGAACCTCCATCGGTGCAGGGTTGATTGCGCTTCCGATGACCGTTGTGAACCTCGGTATGGTGTCGTTCGGCATCATGATTGCGATCATGGTGTGGCTGGCATACCAATCATCCTGTATGACTACGCAACTGAATATCGCTCACAAAACGCCGGCATCGATTGTGGAATTGAGCCGACAATATGGCGGGAAAATGTTGTTCGCGGTGACGTTGAGCAGTTTTTACCTGCTTTTTTTCGGACTGTTGACGGTCTACTTTTCCTGCATGGCGGATACGATGACGACCTGTTCGCCGGTCGGTAAAACTCCATCAATTATCCTGTGCGGTTGCGGTTTGTTTCTGTTTCTAAACCTGAAAACGCGTTTATTCTCGGACTTAAATTCCGTTTTTGTCGTTATTCTGCTGGCGGTGATTGCCGTTGCCGTCATCTCTATCCGACACATGCCCGAAATTACGGCGACGGAAGTCCCTTTTCGGGCGGATGAATGGATCAAAGCGGCGCCTATCCTCTTTACGTCTTTCGGTGTCCAGGGTTCCTGTGCGTATTTTTGCTTTTATCTGCGCAACGATTTTAAGCGTCTGAAAATTGCCTTTTGCATTGGCTTATTGATCCCGGCGGTTATTTACCTTCTGTGGACGATGTGTTGTTTAAAGACCGCCCTGTCGTGCGACGGTGCTTTTTACCAACGGTTACAGGCACATAAAGTACCCGTCGGCGAATTGATACGGTTCCTTTGCGAATCTTCGAGCCTTCCAACCATGGGCGTATTTTTGAAATTGCTTACACTGTTTGCGGTTCTGACATCCACCATCGGTGTTGCGGCGGGACTGCTTCAACCGTTGCGGGCGTTTTTGCCGAAAACCGTCGCACAGTGTGTTCTTTGTTTTGTTCCCGTCCTCATTAATCTGACCGTCGCCGAGGCGTTTTTAAAAGTCTTGTCGTTCGGCGGCATGATGCTGGCGATTTTGGCGATTTTGGTTCCCTATAAACTGCTGAAGCCGATTGGGGTGAAAAAAACGCTTCCGCATCGATTGTGCTTCATCGGCGGTCTGGTGGTCGTAATCTGCGAATTATGGTCGGTGTTGTGTTAAATGGTTGATAGGGGCAAAGTACGGGAAATGGAAATGTACCGCGCCTTTTTGGAGCGAAACCGCTTCTGAAATTTTTTCGGTTTTCAGCGGGAACAGGGCAGGGTAGGCATTCAACAATTACCTGTCCCTTGGAAAAGCCATCAATTCACTGTTCGGGATCGAATACGGGAAAAACAGAAAACCCTCAGGTATATTGCGGAATAACATCTTTTTAAGCTTGCGAAAACGTACGCTTTTGCGGATACTGGTAACATGAGAATGATGACTGCAACGGCACTCAGAAAAGACCTCTATGACTTGCTGAAACACGTTGACGAAAAGCCGATTTTTTTCACTTACAAAGGGCAAAAGTATTCCGTTGTACCGGCGATGGATGCGGTACGTTTGGCATTGATAAAAAACAACAAAGAAAAAATGACGCGCGAAGAGATTGTTGCCATGATCCGCAAAGGTCGGGATTATGCAAGCGGTGATTGACGCTTCATATCTCATCGAAGCGATTGAGCGTTCGGATGATGCTTTTTTCGACCGT
>Ga0256405_10003261_pt1 | contig 34095 bp, 28 predicted proteins | sample RumenRJG_02DNA_FD_189096 | JGI IMG/M metagenome (GOLD analysis project Ga0256405, IMG submission 189096) | Bovine rumen microbial communities from Lethbridge, Alberta, Canada - RJG_02 | ecosystem: Host-associated > Mammals > Digestive system > Stomach > Rumen | place: Canada: Alberta...
TATGGTCTATCTGGTATGCTCGGATTTAAGGGTTCCACTTCCCAACAGAAAACCAAGAGGTGCATAATCAGCATAAACACTGGGGTTGATGGCATTTTTTACCCACCATTACCCCTGAAGAGCCTATTTCGGGGGCTTTTTTATTTTTTAGTGATTCGTATTCTTCTGATTATGCTATTAGACGAGATACAATAATGGAAAATGCGCTGATCGGAAGTACTAATGGAACATATAGTTCCTGTACGTTTAGGCTTTCTGCACGAAAATTCGAAACATTGATAAAAAATTGTCAATTCATACGGATATTATAAAAACTGAGGATTATTATTGTGCATTTACGTTATTGTTTTTTGCAATATAAATGCTAAAATTTTATATAAATTGTGAGATCATTCACACACATATACAAATATTACCATATGAGACTTTAGGCATGTAGTTTTGACACATAGTTAACATTGCTTTATGTTAATAGAAATATTTGAAATGGGAATTCTTTGTATAGTATGATTGTTTTTACGTAATATAAGTATTTTTGTATTGAGAAATACAACGTCTATCCAGAAAGAGAGGAATTTTATGAAGTCTTTTGATTATGTTGTTAAGAATCCACTTGGTATTCATGCTAGACCTGCAGCTCGTATCGCTCAGACTTGTATCAATTTTAAGAGTGAAGTTTTACTTTCTGTAGATGGTGCTGAGGCAAACGGTTCTAATGTCCTCTCAATTCTTCGCTTAGAGGCTATTATGGGATCTACTGTTCACATTCAGGTAGATGGTCCAGATGAGGAAGAAGCTGTTGCAGCAATCCAGGCTGTACTGAATGAGGAGACTCCAAAGGGTAAGAAGGCAGAAGTATTGAAGGTCGCTTTCTTCGGTACTAAGAGTTACGACCGTCTCTTCTTCAGCGAGCTGGCTAAGGATCGCGGAGAGGGTGCATACAACGTTGAAATCAAGTATCTGAAGACTCGTCTCACAGAGGATACTGCAGAACTTGCTGATGGCTACGATGCGGTTTGCATTTTCGTAAATGATGAAGCTCCTCGTGCTGTAGTTGAGCAGTTACATAAGGGCGGCGTAAAGCTGATCCTTCTTCGTTGCGCTGGTTTCAACAATGTAGATATGGAGGCAGCTAGAGAGTGCGGCATCACTGTATTACGTGTTCCTGCTTATTCTCCATACGCAGTTGCTGAGCACGCTATGACTCTGATTACTGCAGCTAACCGTCGTATCCACAAGGCTTACAATAAGGTTGGCGACAACAACTTCGCATTAAACGGATTACTTGGTGTGGATCTGCACAATAAGATTGCTGGTATCATGGGTACTGGTCGTATCGGTGTCTGCATGGCTCGTATCTGCAAGGGCTACGGCATGACTGTTCTGGGATGGGATGCTTTCCCTAATAAGAAGCTGGAGGAAGAGGGCCTGCTTACTTATGTATCTAAGGAAGAGTTACTGAATCGTGCAGATCTGATCTCTCTGCATGCTCCTCTGATTATGGGTGAGGGTGGTACTTATCACTTAATCAACCGTGAGACAATCGCCGAGATGAAGGATAATGTAATGCTTGTTAATACTTCTCGCGGTGGTTTGGTTGATATCGAGGCTCTAATCGATGGACTGAAGGCGAATAAGTTCCACGCTGTTGCTCTGGATGTATATGAGGGCGAGGATGAGAACGTTTATACAGATCATTCTGAGGATATGCTGTCTAACGATATCGTTGCTAGACTGACAATGTTCCCTAACCTGATTCTGACTTCTCACCAGGCATTCTTCACAAGAGAGGCTCTGCAGGCAATCGCTGCTGTAACTCTTGAGAATGCTAAGAACTTCAATGAGGGTCTTCCATACGGTCCTGCTGAAGTTAAATAATAGATTGCTTTTTGCCGAGAGAGTTTTAGAGTCATTGTGTAAATGATATATGTAATTGTTGAGTTCTAATCAATAAGGACTGGATTTTTAGTAGGAATGCATTGGTTTTGATTTTCACTGATAAAACTAGAAGTGGTTGAATTCTAACTAGTGAAGTGCTATTTTTAAAACCGAGGTCTGATGAATCAAGTTGAATAGAGTTGATACGAATAGAAAAAACTATAGTTGAGACGAAATTGTTAAAAACATGATTATGACATAGGGGTTATGACGTATATAAGGCCCTTAGGTCATAATCGGATATTAAAATTTCATATGTTTTACAGAGGGAGCTTTAGAAAGCTGAGAGGTACGTGTGACGTACGACCTATAACCTGATTTGGATAATGCCAACGTAGGGATTGTAAGTTGATGTGTATATTTTTACAGGGTTCCTTTTGGGACCCTGTTTTTTTGTGGTTATGAGCGGGGGACGAGACATGACGGAACGAGACTTGTTAGAGGAAATAAGAAAGACAAAGCCATTGGTACACTTAATTACCAATGATGTGACGAGGACCAACTGCGTGAATGCGGTCTTGGCTATTGGCGCCTCTGCAATCTGCGGAGAAGCGATTGAGGAAGTGGAAGATATCACAGGGATTTGCAATGCGCTGGTTTTGAATATAGGCACACCCAATAGGGAGAAATATAAGGCAATGCTTTTGGCTTGTGCTAAAGCAAATGAAATTGGGATTCCAGTTGTATTAGATCCAGTGGGAGTTGGGGTGTCGAATTTCCGAAAAGAATTCATAAAAGAATTACTTGGAAGAAGTCGAGTCACAATCATCCGTGGAAATATGAGTGAGATGAGATACTTACATGATCTATTGTGCCCTGGTGATAAAGCTTTTGAAGGATCGATTCCAGATGAAAATGCCTCTATTAACTGTAATTGTAATTGTACTTGGAGAAAAAATGAGTGTCCTAAGGAGGAATCACGAGGAGTGGATTCTTTTGAGAAGGACTGGATCGGTCAAGAGGAATTAATGGAACTAAGTATCGTAACAGGGGCAGCTCTTGTAATGACTGGCAAGCGAGATGTGATTGTCTCTCCAGGGGAGATTACGACTTGTGACTTAGGAAGTATCTGGCAGACCAGATTAACTGGATTTGGATGTATGCTTTCTGCCTGCCTAGGGGCGATCGCCTCAACAGTGAAAATTAGTTCCAATATAAAAGGTATGAAAGTGGATACAGGGTGCCCCAGGGATGATTTGATGAGTCGACTTCAAGTGCCTGTAGCTGATTTCGTAAGAATCTATGGAATGTGTGGCGAGGCTGCAGAGAAAAGATTACGTGATGGAGATGGCGCTGGGAGCTACATGACGTATTTCATGGATGCTTTGTCCAGGGGCTACATTTAGGAAAGGAGAAAGGCAGAGGACGTGAAAAAGGAAGCAGTATTACTCTATGGAATTACAAATGAATCGGTTTTGAAGGATGGCTACAGTCTTGAGAATGCGGTGGAGGATGCGATTCGAGGTGGAATCACCATGCTTCAATTCAGGGATAAGACGGCTAGCGACCAGGAGTATGTAGAAAAGGCGAGACGATTACATGAGATCACACATGCCATGGGTATCCCACTGATTCTGAATGACCGCGTGCATCTGGTGAAGGAGTGCCAGGCGGAGGGCGTCCATGTGGGACAGAGCGACTCTAGTGTGCTAGAGACCAGACGATTGCTGGGAAGTGACTATATCGTTGGCGCAACGGCTCATAATCTTGAGGAAGCAATCTGTGGGGAACTGGAGGGGGCGGATTACCTGGGAATTGGTGCTGCCTTTGGATCGAAAACAAAACTGGATGCGAAGGCTTTTGATATACGTGAATATGCAACTATTACCCAAGAAGTGGAGATTCCAATCTGCGCGATCGGTGGGATTAATGGAGAGAATATGCAAGAGCTTGCTGGGATGGGACTATCGGGGGTAGCCATGATCAGTGGAATCTTCGGAGCCAGGGATATCACAGCAGAGACAAGTGCCCTGAAAGCTGAAGCGGTAAGATTATTTGGGATGAACTAGCAGTGGCCTAAGTAACAATTGGTCCACGATGCTTTTTTCATAAGTAAAGTAAGAAGAAGTAAAGGAGAGAAAAATGAAAAGTCTAGCAATGAATGAAGGTAATGAAACGGGAATGAATCAGAAGATTATCCGTAAATTGTGTGTGTCTGCAATGCTGGTTGCGCTGACAGTGATTCTGTCACCTTTTTACATTCCAATTGGTGCATCGAAGTGCTTTCCGGTTCAGCATCTGGTGAATGTACTATCTGCGGTTCTGCTTGGACCATGGTGGGGCGTGGCCATCGCTTTTGGTGCCTCTGTCATCCGTAATGCCATGGGAACTGGAACGCTTCTGGCCTTCCCTGGTTCTATGGTTGGCGCTTTATGCTCTGGACTTATGTTTCATTACACGAAGAAATATATACCAACCTATCTGTCGGAGGTAATCGGCGGTGGTGTGCTGGGTGGCTTAATGGCATACCCAGTTGCAGCAATGCTATTAGGTCGTCAAAGCGCTTTTTATGCTTATGTGATTCCTTTCCTGACCAGTGAGGCGGGTGGCGTGATCATTGCGGCATGTTTTATCGGAGTATTGAAGCGAACCAAAGCATTAGACTATATGCGACAGATTCTACAGTAGGTAACTCATCTAGAAATTTGCGACTTATCGCTTTTTCCACGTTATTAAAAACATAAGTAAAACTAATAAAACATTTCAATATATTCGTGACATGGATATATCAAATGTGATATAGTGAAAACTGTTCATGAATGGCGGATATGTGTTCACACCACGAGGACAAAAAGAAAAAGTGTTTGCAACAGTATGGACAAGATTTCATCCTATCAATGATGAACAGGAAGCTACTTCAAATGAGTAGAAGGGAAAAGAAATGTGGAAAGAGATAAATGAATTTCTAGGAATGGTTGATAACTTTGTCTGGGGTGTTCCTCTCATGGCATTGATCCTTATTGGTGGTGTGCTTTTAACCTGCCGTACCAAGATCCTGCAGGTGAGAAGACTTCCGCTGGCTTTGAAGTGGATCTTTCAGTCGGAAAAGGATGGTAAGGGTGAGGTATCTAGCTTTGGTGCCCTGATGACAGCCCTTTCAGCAACCATTGGTACTGGAAATATCGTCGGTGTTGCAACCGCTGTTGGCACTGGTGGACCTGGTGCTTTGTTCTGGATGATCCTGGCAGCTTTCTTCGGAATGGCTACCAAGTACTCTGAAGCGCTTCTCGCTGTTAAATATCGCACCATCGAAGACAATGGTCGTACCCTAGGTGGACCCTTCATGTATATCGAAAAGGGTATGGGCGTAAAGTGGAAGTGGCTGGCTAAGCTCTTTGCCTTCTTTGGCATGTGTGTAGGTCTCTTTGGTATCGGTACATTCTCTCAGGTAAATGGTATCGTTTCTGCTGTGAATGGATTCTTTAATCCATCCAATGCAAAGCCAATCACAATTCCTGGAATTGGTAATTATAGTGCCGTTACAATTGTTGCGTCCTTAATCGTTGCTGTTTTTGTGGCCTTAGTTGTCATCGGTGGCTTACAGCGTATCTCTAAGGTGGCATCTATTATCGTTCCATTCATGGCAATTACCTATTTTGTATTCGGAATGCTCTTAATCATTCTGAATATTAAAGAGGTTCCAGGAGCATTTGTTTTAATCTGCCAGGCAGCATTTGATCCCAAGGCTTTCACTGGTGGTATGATTGGTTCCTTCTTAGTTGCGATGCAGAAGGGTATTGCACGCGGGATCTTCTCCAATGAAGCAGGACTTGGATCTGCGCCAATTGCAGCAGCTGCAGCTCAGACCAATGAACCTGTACGTCAGGGCCTGGTATCCATGACAGGAACTTTCATCGACACCATAATTATCTGTAACATGACAGGTATCTCTATTGTTCTAACAGGTGCATGGAAGGTGAAGGGATTAGAGGGCGTTGGCATTACAACCTATGCTTTCCAGAAGGGCCTGCCATTCCCAGAGGAAGTATCTCAGTTCGTTTTGATGGTATGCCTGGCATTCTTCGCCTTCACAACGATCCTAGGCTGGGACTACTACAGTGAGCGATGCATCACCTATCTCAGCGGCGGTAAGCAGTCTTCCGTTAAGGTCTTCCGTTGGCTCTATATCCTAGCAGTCTTTGCCGGACCATACATGACCGTGTCCGCTGTATGGACCATCGCAGATATCTTCAATGGATTGATGGCAATTCCGAATATGATTGCCCTGTTCGCACTATCTGGCGTCGTAGCCCGAGAGACCAAGGACTTCTTCCAGCAGAAGAAGCACTTGCAGGGGTAATCCATATGTTACTTAGCCCTCATTCATATTTAGGATAATTCTATGTAGAAATGTAAACCGCAGCCAGGTTTTCTGGCTGCGGTTTTTTTAACGCAGTCGGAGAAATAGTAACAAGTAACTTGCAGGAAAAACCGACAGGAATTATGATATCTACATGATTACAAATAATACAAAGCAGGAACGCTACGTCCTAATCGCTGTAGATACAGGACGTGGTTATGATGCAGAGAAGTCTCTGCAGGAATTATCAGAATTATTGGATACCGCTGGCGGTGAGACAGTGGATATGATTATCCAGAATATGGAATCCCCTTCTGGAGCTACTTACTTAGGCTCTGGTAAGGTGGAGGAATTGCGCCAATACATCCAGGGAGAGGAAGAGATAGGGAATTCCATTACAGGAATCATCTGCGATGATGAATTGTCTCCAGCTCAGATGAATAACCTAGAGCAGATCCTGGGATGTAAGGTTTTAGATCGTACAACTCTGATTCTGGATATCTTCGCCCAGCATGCAACCAGTCGTGAGGGTAAGGTCCAGGTTGAGATGGCTCAGTTAAAGTACAGAAGCTCTCGCCTGGCAGGTTCACTAGGTGGCTCTCTGTCTAGACAGGGTGGTGGAATCGGTACCCGTGGACCTGGTGAGACCCAGTTGGAGACGGATCGCCGTCTCATCCGTAGTCGCATGGCCAGCCTCAGAAAAACCATCCAGGAGATGGAACGGTCTAGAGATACTGGACGTAAGATGCGCCTGAATAATGGAGTACCAGTCATTGCCATTGTGGGATACACCAATGCTGGTAAGTCCACACTCTTGAACCGTCTGACCCAGTCCAGTGTCTTAGAAGAGGACCAGTTATTTGCTACATTGGACCCAACCACGCGAAGCGGTCAGCTGAATGATGGACAGAAGGTTCTCTTTACAGATACCGTTGGATTCATTCATAAGCTTCCTCATCAGTTGGTTGACGCATTTCACTCCACACTTGAAGAGGCCTCCTATGCAGATATCATTCTCCATGTGATCGATGCCAGCGACCCTGAGTGGGAGATGCATGAGAAGGTGGTCTACGATACCCTAGATGAGCTTGAGATTCATGGAAAGCCGATTCTAACTGCTTTTAATAAGGTGGATCTCTTAGCAGACCCTTTTCATGGGAAGGATGATCGTTGTGAGAAGATTCTCACCATCTCTGCTGCGACAGGTTTCGGTATTGATGAACTTTTAGATAGTATTTCTGATGTCCTTCGTGAGCTTCGGGTTTATATCGAGCGGACATTCTCCTACGCTGAGGGGAATAAGGTAAACCGTATCCATGAATCCGGACAGATCCTTACTGAGGAGTACACCGAGGATGGAATCCATGTCAGTGCATATGTACCCCGGAGCCTTTATGGTTGGTTGATGTAAGACGAACAGACAGAAGTAGAAAGAGTAAAGCAAGTGAAGAGTTTTCAGCAAAATGAGCGTTATCCATATAGTGCTATTGGACATGCAGCCGTAAGAGATGGCCAGGGCAGATACTATTGCCGTGCAATCCGCACGCTGAGAGAGGATAATTATGTTCAGTGCATGGACTGTCCACTTCATGGAGGCGAGACCAAGGACTATGCAGGATCTGGTGAGACAGTTCCGGAGTGCTGGTACTATGACTTAGATCTTCAGGATAGCGAGAGTATCACTCCAGAAGAACTCTATAACAGAGAGGAAGCCCTGATTCAGGGAAAGCTGATTCCAGAATTCCCTTATTTCATTGCAGACTTCACTGCAGAGAGGAAATTTGGCATTCTTGAAGATGCCATTCAATTTGCAGCACGAGCCCATGCCGGGCAGGTCCGAAAGGGATCAAGTATTCCTTACATCTGTCATCCAATCGAAGTCATGATGCTAACGGCTCGAATGAGTAAGGATCCTGAGGTAGCTGCGGCAGCAGCACTTCACGATACATTAGAGGATACAGACACCACGGAGGAGGACATCCGTCGTAATTTCGGCGATCGAATTCTCGAGATGGTAAAGGGTGAGAGTGAGGACAAGAGACCTCATCTGCCAGCCCATGAGACTTGGAAACTTCGTAAGGAAGAGTCTCTTAAGAAGGCAAAGACGGCTCCAATAGAGCATAAGATTATTATGCTAGCGGATAAGCTGTCTAATATCCGCTCCACCTATCGGGAGTATCAGAAGATGGGAGATGCGGTCTTTGAACGATTTAATGTGAAGGATAAGGAGAGCCATGCCTGGTATGAAAGAGGCTGCTTAGATGCCTTATCCGAATTGAAGGATCTCCCACAGTACAGCGAATATGCCCATCTGGTGTCGGAAATCTATCACTAGGACACCACACCTTCTTATTGGTCTAAATTTCTAAAAAAAGTGGGAAAACGATACAAAATCCGTTTACTTTGTGCATAAGTGTGATAGAATTCCTATGTAACGAACAGTATTTTAAGGACATAACCTTTATGAGTTTAACGATTTCATCCACGAGACCAAGCGGGGCTACCTCCATTACTTCTAGTGTAGCCCATGCCTATAATCTTAGCAGTCAGTCTCAGGTATCAAGTGCATATACAGAATCTGCTGGACAGATTTCAGGTGCTCAGGTTGAGCCTTCGAATCCTGTGATCTATGCCAATGCCAGCAAGCAGACCAAGACCGTAAGCCCATTTGAAAATGCCCAGGAGGTATCCAAGGCATTTAATCAACTGGCTGAGAGCTTTGGCGGTAGAGCGACTTCCTACAGTCAGGATATGACTGCGGAATCCTATGGGACAATCGGTAGCCATATCGATGTCTATGCTTAGATACAGAAGTTGTTGATATTGTATTTTTTGGGACTGTGCTTGGCATGGTCCTATTTTTTATCTGTATGCAGGCTGTCTCCTTGGTTTGGAGTATGCTAAAATGATTATAATTATGGAATTATTTTGAAAGAGGAATTATATGGAACAATGGACACTGATGGCACCTTGCCACTTTGGCTTAGAGTCAGTCTTGAAGAGAGAAATCTATGATTTGGGATATGAGATTACAGAAGTGCAGGATGGTAAGGTGATCTACACAGGTGATCCTGAGGCAGTGTGTCTGTCGAATATACATCTCCGTACCGCTGAGCGTGTGCTTCTAGTGGTTGGCCGCTTCCCTGCTACCACTTTCGAGGAACTCTTCCAGGGGATTAAGGAGATCCAGTGGGAGAAGTGGCTGCCTAAGAATGCAAAGTTCTGGGTAACGAAGGCATCCTCTGTTAAGAGTAAGCTCTTCAGCCCATCGGACATCCAGTCTATTACGAAGAAGGCTATGGTTGAGAGAATGAAGGGCTACTATAAGCTGAACTGGTTCCCTGAGGATGGCCCAGCCTTCCCTCTTCGTATCTTCATCATGAAGGATGAGGTGACAGTTACCATTGATACCACAGGTGCATCTCTCCATAAGAGAGGCTATCGTACAGAGACCGGTAAGGCACCGATCTCTGAGACCCTGGCAGCAGCTCTGATTATGCTGACACCTTGGCATGGAGACCGTATCCTGGTGGACCCTTTCTGCGGATCTGGAACCTTCCCAATTGAAGCGGCTATGATTGCTGCCAATATGGCACCTGGTATGCGCCGCCACTTTACTGCTGAGGCCTGGACAGACCTAATCCCTAGAGAAATGTGGACCGAGGCCAAAGCGGATGCAGAAGCAGAAGTGAATCTGGACATCGAAACAGACATCCAGGGATACGATATCGACGGAGATGTGGTGAAGATCGCCCGTCAGAATGCACGTCGTTGTGGCGTAGAGAGTCTCATTCATTTCCAGCAGCGTCCTTTAAAAGAGTTACATCATCCGAAAAAATACGGATTTATTATTACCAATCCTCCTTATGGCGAGCGCTTGGAGGATAAGAGTGCACTGCCACCTCTGTATCAGGATATTGGACGTGTCTACCAGAATCTGGACGCATGGTCTATGTTTCTCATCACCTCCTATGAGGATGCAGAGCGATATATCGGTAAGAAAGCACAGAAGAATCGTAAGATCTATAATGGTATGATTAAGACATACTTCTATCAGTTTCCTGGCCCTAAGCCACCAAAGAAGGGAAAGCGTCCATGAAAACGGAGCGTAGATTTGTCTTCCTCTTTATCGTAATTGTACTTGCTGTTATACTGAAGGCTGGTTCCTTCTCTGAGAGGATATCAACCATCTCCGCCTTTCGTGGAGCACAGCTGGAGTCTGGGGTTTTCAACCCATTGATTGCTGGAAATGTAAACCGAGATGGACTCTTGAATGTTCAAATCGATGGTGTGACCTATTCCAGCCAAGAGGGAGAAGTATTTGTAAATTCCAATATGCATGTCATGGCATCTCTGAACTTTGTAAGAGATGTCTTTTCTGCCAGCGCATTTGCCAGTGAAAAGGGCAAAATCGAGATCCAAAGGAATAGTGCGACCTATCACTTCACGAAGTCTAAGAAGACTGGAACACTTCTTGCGACAAAGTCTACCCCGGAGTCTGAGATTAAGTTAACAGAGGCGCCTGAACAGTATGATGGAAAGTATTACTTTGCCCTTGATGATCTCTGTAAGCTCTTTGGATATGGATACTCCTATGACAGTGGTAAGGTAACAGCGGCGCTGGATTCTACCACTGCAGAGGCGGCGAAGCTTCCAAAGTCCTATGACCTGAGAAGCAAGAATCGTGTGTCTAAGATCCTGGATCAGGGTCAGTTATCTGCCTGCTGGGCCTATGCATCTCTATCTGCCCTGGAGTCCTCTCTACTTCCTGAAAAGGATGTGACTTATGATCCTGTGAAACTGGCCAATCGAAATACCTATGGTATCTCTGACCAGGATGAAGGCACCTATATGGTTGCAGTCTCTAGCTTACTTTCTTGGCAGGGACCTGTGAAAAATGGTGATACAGAGATCGCTGGTCACTTACAGGAGGTTCACTTCTATGAGAAGGACCAGATGGATGACATCAAGTGGGCGGTATTCAAAAATGGTGGCGTCTCTACCTCTCTCTATGTAGAGGTCAATAGTTCCAATTTGTCTAAGTCTGACTACTATAATGAAAAGACGGATTCCTATTATTACAATGGCTCTAAGACCCCAAATCATGATGTGGTAATCATCGGCTGGGACGATAATTATAGTAAGTCGAATTTTGCGGAAAAGGTACCTGGAGATGGTGCTTATATCTGCCAGAATAGCTGGGGCAGTAATTTCGGCCAGGACGGCGTATTCTACGTGTCCTACTATGACACCAATGTAGGTAACTTCGGCGTATCCTATGCAAAACTGGAGAAAACAGATAACTATGATCATATCTATCAGTCAGATCTCTTAGGAGAGGTTGGTAAGGTAGGCTATAACGCCAATACCAACTTTTTCGCCAATGTATATACCGCATCGGAAGAGGAGAGTCTGAAGGCAGTTGGATTCTATACGGCAGGACAGGATACCAGTTATACGGTCTATGTGGTTGAGAACTTTAAGGACACAGGGTCTCTGGCAACCAGACGTGAGTTAGCATCTGGAACGCTGCATGACACCGGATTCTATACTATCCCATTACATGAAGCGGTGAAGCTAGAAAAGGGTGAGAAGTTCGCGGTTGTAGTTGCCCTGAAGACCCCAGGATCCAAGCATCCGATTGCCATTGAATATGATGGCAATCCTATGACGAAAAGGGTAGACCTGAAGGATGGTATGGGATTCACCAGCGGGAATGGAATCGAATGGGATAGTGTAGAGAATAAATATAAGGCAAATCTATGCCTGAAAGCATATAGCGATACAGTAACAGAGGAGTAAGTAGAATCCATGGAGTATCGGATTATTAAAATCCTATCCATCGTCATTACATTGACAGCAGCTATTGGCCTGGTAATCCTAGCGGCAGTTCCAGGCCTTCATTCCTATGCCCTGAGCCAGAAGCAGGAGGAGAAGCGGAGACAGTCTGTGCTATCTCTCATGCAGAATAGTAAGAATCTTACTATCCAGGAGGATAGCAAGATGCAGGGGCAGATTCGTCTGACTCTCCCTAAGGGGATGAAGAAGGAGGATATGATTGTCCAAGCAGACCCTGTGGAGTGTGGACTATCCATTACAATTCCAGGAATCAGTGAATACTATTTCTATGATTATCCTATGGTTGGCTCTGCGCAGCATGTGGAGAACCTCTACTTCGATACAGATGCATCTGGTGGAACCATTCAGTTTGAACTGGATCAGGTATATGAGCCAGAGATCAAGAGTAAGGATGGCTATCTCTATATTAGCTTTGTATCACCTAAGGAATTATATGACCATGTTGTGGTTGTAGATGCTGGTCATGGTGGTAAGGACATTGGTGCAAGCGCAGCTGGTGTGGAGGAGAAGAATCTATGTCTGGACATCACGAAGAAGCTTAAGGACAAACTGGACGAGCGAGAAGCTATGGGTGACACCGATGGAAATGGGAAGCAGGACCTGAAGGTCTACTACACCCGTCTCGATGATGAGAAAATCGGCCTGGAGCACAGAGTGAATCTGGCCAATAACACAGGTGCTGATCTCTTTCTAAGTATTCATATTAATTCTACGGCCAGTGGACGAGAATCTGCAATTAATGGAACAGAAGTAATGTATAAGGTAGAGGATACGACAGGTGCATCTAAGGCATTTGCAGATACCTGTCTTATCAACCTCTTATCTTCTCTGTCCAGTCAGAGCAAGGGACTGGTAGCAGGCGATGATATTAAGATTATTCGTCTGGCGAAGATGCCAGTGGCACTGGCTGAAATTGGATTCATTACCAATGGGACAGAGCGTGAACGGATGCAGACAGAGGACTACCAGAATCAGGCGGCACAGGGACTGTATGATTCTCTGATTACAAGCCTTGGATTATAAGGAAGGATAGAGGAATGAAGATTATTTTTGCGACAGGAAACCAGGGAAAAATTCGTGAAGTGAAGGAGATCCTTGGGGATCAGGTGGAAGTACTAACGATGAAGGAAGCTGGTGTGGACTGTGACCCAGAGGAGAATGGGTCTACATTTACCGAGAATGCCTATATCAAGGCAAGAGCAGTGCGTGAGAAATGTAAGGCGTCCGGTAATAAGGAGCTCATAGATTGTATTGTTATGGCAGATGATTCCGGACTAGAAATCGATGCAATGCCAGGGGAACTAGGGGTGAAGTCTGCTCGATTTATGGGACATGATACGTCCTACGATATTAAGAATCGGGCCATTTTAGACCGCATGAAGGATGTACCGGTGGAAGAACGAGGTGCACGATTTGTCTGCGCCATTGCAGCCATTCTCCCTGACGGAAGAGAATTGGATACCAAGGGTGTCATGGAGGGACAGATCGGCTATGAGATCTCTGGAAATGGTGGATTCGGCTATGATCCAATCTTCTATCTCCCTGAGTATCAGGCTAGCTCTGCAGATATCTCTGCTGAGGAGAAGAATCGTATCAGCCACCGTGGCCAGGCGCTGCGTCAGATGAAGGAGTTACTATAAATGAGGGTCTTAATTATTAGTGATAGTCATGGAGATCGTAGATATATGGATGAGGCCATAGAGCGTACCAAGCCGGCTCTAATCTGCCATATGGGAGATGCCCTGGGGGATGATATCCATATCCAGGCCATGGGAGAGTGTCCGCTACGGATCGTAAGGGGCAATTGTGACATGGATCCATCTCTATCCAATTTCTTAGAATTTGAATTAGAGGGGCATCAGATCCTTATGGCCCACGGTCATACCTTTGGTGGTGGAAGTGAATCCATCGAAAGAGAGATGAAAAAGAAGGCCATGGAGGATGGGTGTGACATTATTATGTATGGTCATACCCATGTTCCAGTGATTCGAGAAGAAAAAGATTGTACTTTTTTAAATCCAGGATCCATTTCTCGACCTCGTCAGGATGGTGGACAACACACATATATTGTCTTGGATATCACTGAAAACAAAAATTTCATCTATAATCTTTGTTCCATCGAAAAATGAAAAAGACCGAAAATACAGGAAAATTCGGGGGCGAATTGTCTGAATATTTATTTTTAATAATTTTTTCGAAAAAAGTGTTGACATACCTATATGGTTTTCCTATAATAACACTTGCGTTTCGGGTAATACGAAATGCGAACAAAACAACTCGGGGTGTGGCTCAGTTTGGCTAGAGCACCTGGTTTGGGACCAGGGGGTCGCAGGTTCGAATCCTGTCACCCCGACTTATACTCTTTTTAATTCGCTAATATGCGGGTGTAGTTCAATGGTAGAACACCAGCCTTCCAAGCTGGATACGTGGGTTCGATTCCCATCACCCGCTCTTAGTTTTTGCAAAAAAGCTAGAATTCGTGTTCGTAGCTCAGTTGGATAGAGCAACGGCCTTCTAAGCCGTGGGTCGGGGGTTCGAATCCCTTCGAGCACATTATGGTGGGTATAGCGCAGCTGGTTAGCGCGTCAGATTGTGGCTCTGAAGGCCGTGGGTTCGAATCCCATTACCCACCCTGTTGCTATAGCAACGTTGGGCTATAGCCAAGCGGTAAGGCACAGCACTTTGACTGCTGCATTCGTGGGTTCGAATCCCGCTAGCCCAGTCATTTATCAAGTTGAGCGACCGCCGCTTGTATATTGAGTGGCATTAGCTCAGTTGGTAGAGCACCTGACTTTTAATCAGGTTGTCGGGGGTTCAAATCCCCCATGCCACATTGTGTATTTGTACGTCGTAAGCAGATGCTTATGGCGTTTTTTGTTTTTTGGAGGTAGAAGATATGCGCATTATATTTGTGAGACATGGTACCCCTGATTATTCTACAGATTCTCTGACCCCAGTGGGACAAAGGGAAGCAGAGGCACTTGCTCTCCGAACCAAGGACTGGAATATAGAGCATGTATATCTCTCTCCTCTTGGTCGTGCCCAGGAGACGGCTCAGCCTACCATTCAGGCCCTGGGGCTGGATGAAAGTCAAGTAACCACTTATGACTGGCTGAGGGAGTTTTCTCCTCGAATGATAGATCCAACCACTCATGAGGAGCATTGCCTATGGGATCTCATGCCAGAGGACTTTACCAGGGACCCTGGATATATGGATCCAGATCACTGGTTCGAATATGGCATCTATAAGGACAATCCGGAGGCCGAGACAGAGTGCCAGAAGGTCTATCAGGGCATCGATGACCTAGTGGCCTCTTATGGCTATCAGAGACATGGCAAGTACTTTGACTTCGTAGATCCAAGCGGCCATGTGAATCCTGCTGAGATAGAGGATATCATGCTCCACGGGAATAAAAACTATGAGCTAAGAGATGAGGATGATGAGAAGACCATCCTGATCGTCTGCCACTTTGGTGTTACCTGTGTGATGCTGGGCCACTTGCTTGGCATTTCTCCTGTTGCTCTGTGGCATGGTACTAGCATCCCGCCAACGGGAGTTACCGTATTGAATGCAGAGAAGCGCATTCATAATACGGCTCATTTCCGTATGCAGTCCCTTGGGGACACTGCCCACCTCTATGCTGCTCATGTACCGGTGTCTGGCTTTGCGGCTTTTTCACCTGTATTTCAGAAATAGGAACTGTCGATGGATAGGAAATAGAAACCATGCCCTAGACTGGAGCAGGGTTTCTGTTTCTAGGAAAGAGTAATTATGGAAAAGAACAAAGGCTTACAAATTGTAAAAGATACCCTGAAGGAGGCGAAGACCTATCAGCATGCGGCTGGAGTGCTGCAGTATGATCAGGAGACCATCTGTCCACCAGCTGCCATGGAAGAGCAGGGAGAGATTGTAGGTCTCATGTATAACAAGGCCTATGCCCTGACGAGAAGCCCAGAATTCATGGAAGCGGTGAAGAGCCTCTATGAGGAGCATCTAGAGGAGTTAGATCCCTATGATGCTGCTAATATCAGCTACTTCTATCGGGACTTTAAGAAGAATGAGGCCATCACACCAGAGCTACAGTTAGAATTCTCCCGTATTACCAATAAGGGATTCGTGGCCTGGCTGAATGGTAAGAAGAAGGCGGACTATAAGGAATTCCTGCCAGCACTGAAGGAAATCACTGAGATGGAGAAGAAGAAGGTGGAACTGTCCCCGGTGAAATTCGAAGCGCCATACGACTTCGTCCTAGATACCTATGAAGAGGGTGTCACCAGTGCAGACCTTGATCTCTTCTTTGGAAAGTTCAAGGAGCGGATGATTCCATTACTGAAGGAGATCCAGGCTTCTAAGAAGAATATCCGTACGGACTTTTTGTCACGACAGGTACCGAGAGAGGGCCAGATTCGCCTGGCTGAAAAGCTCATGGACATTATCGGTATGGATCCAGACCGTCGTGCCCTGACAGAGAGCGAGCATCCCTTCACAGATGGATACAGCTATAATGATGTGCGAATCACCACCCATTACTATGATGATGCCTTCACATCCAGCATGTATTCGGTCATCCATGAGGGTGGACATGCCCTGTTCGAGCAGTGGCAGCCAAAGGAAAATTTCGACCACTATCTGAACCATAAGACCATGGGACAGCACGAGTCTGTGTCTCGCTTCTATGAGAATCGTATCGGTCGCTCTCGTGGATTTGCTCATCTGATCTATCCGACACTTTGCAAGGTCTTTCCGGAGGCGATGGGGGATGTATCCGAAAAGGAACTGTATGAGGCGCTGAATGTGGTAACTCCATCTCTGATTCGTACGGAGTCCGACGAGTTCACCTACACCTTCCACATTATCATCCGCTACGAGATTGAGCGGGATATCATGGAGGGAAAGATAGACCTAGCCCATCTGGATCAGATTTGGAGCGATAAGTATGCTGAGTATCTAGGCGTGCGGCCAGAAAATGACCGTGAAGGTCTCCTGCAGGATATGCACTGGTCAGAAGGTTATGGTTATTTCCCAACCTATGCACTGGGTAACATGTATAATTCCATGTATTTCAATGCAATGAATCAAGAATTTGATGTGGATGACATGGTGAGCCAGGGAGAACTGGCTGTGGTACTGGATTGGATGAAGGAGCATGTCTTTAAGAAGGCTGATCAATTAGACCCTAAGCCATGGATTAAGGATATCACAGGAAGAGACCTTACGGTGGATGATTTCCTGGACTACTTAGAAGAGAAGTATAGAGGAATCTACCAGATCTAGAAGCGCGAGGCCTGGCGTGTATCATGGAGTGGATTAGAAGTCCCGAGGAAAAGGATGGATATATGTTTGATTTCATGAGTTTTCATAAGGCGATTGACGTTGTCCTTGTTATTACGATTATACAGATGATTCCCATGCTGGTAATGGCCTGGAGTGCTGTGGTAGCTCTCTATGGCGGCACCAAAAAGCGAATAATCCCAGGTCCAGAGTGCATGAAGAAGACGAATCACTTTGCAGTTATTGTATGTGCTCATAATGAGGAAACATCTCTTCCATATCTCCTTCATAGTATTGAAAAGCAGAATTATCCCAAGGATAAATACCATGTCTATCTCATGGCGGATCATTGCACAGATGGTACAGCTGCAATTGGACAGAATCTAGACTTCGTAACAGTCTACGAGAGAGAGGACGGCCCGACCAATGGTAAGGGAGATGTGTTGAAGTGGGGACTAGAGAAGATCTTCTCTGAAGACACCAATCATGAAATCGATGCCATTGCTGTCTTTGACGCAGATAATGTGGCTAAGGAAGACTTCCTATGGGAGATGAATCTCAAACTGAATGATGGCAATCAAATTGTACAGGGCAATCGTCTGGGCGGACAGCCGTATCGCTCTATTGTAACCAAGTGGTACACCATTTACTGGGCTGCCTATACCACCTGCTTCTCCTATGTGAGAGAGAAGCTTGGATTGTCTGTATTCCTTACTGGAACAGGCTTCGCTGTGGATGCTCTGATCTTGAGACAAGAGGGCTGGCATACAGAGACCATTACCGAGGACGTGGAATTTAGTATTCAGAATATCGAAAAGGGACGTCGCGTTGCCTTCTGCTATGATGCGGTCTGCTATGATGAGCAGCCATATCAGGTTGGGGTTATGTTTAACCAGCTGGCTCGTTGGACCACCGGTGGATATCAGGTACTGAACCGACACTTTAAGGGGATGATCTCTAAGAAGAATCCTATTCGAAAGGCCCAGAGATGGGATACACTAATGCTCCTTTTGATGGGACCATGCTCTTGGATCTCTGCCGTTATCTCCCTGATTAATGCATGGATTATGCTCTGGAATTTGCCCCTGATCTATTCTCTGCCCGCTGCCCTATTCGGTCTGGTAGGAACCATTGCTCTCTATCTGGGAATCCTCTTCTCTACTGGATTCAATCAGATTCGTAGGAGAAGGATTGGCGTGATTCCGTTCCTGACCTTCCCGTTTTTCTTGCTGGTCTATATGCTGTGCTCAGTGAAGACCTGCTTCTTCCCAACGAAAAAGTGGAAGACCATTAAGCATGAGGCCTTGGATGCTCCACAGGACTGAAAACTCCTGTTACATAATCGTTTTTGCAATCCGAAGAATCACTGGATTTGCTATGATACACCCATAAGGGTCTGTGTTCCAAAGCGGACGCAGACCCTTTTCTGATACAGGATTTATGCAAAGAGAAAAATTTTAAGTCCAGCATTAGGATATGGAATAGGTAGATACATGGGTATATCTGAAGAGGAGGAGTTCGAATGGCATCCAAGGTACCAAGTCCCAAGGGATTTCTATATGGAGGAGACTATAATCCAGAGCAGTGGCTTGATCGACCAGATATCTTAGCAGAGGATATCCGCCTTATGAAACAGGCCGGGATCAATACAGTCTCCCTTGGCATCTTCTCCTGGTCCACCCTTGAGCCAGAGGACGGTGTCTACGACTTTGGCTTCCTAGAGGAGCGGATCAATACCCTCTATGAGAATGGGATCTATACCATTCTGGCTACTCCAAGTGGCAGTAGACCCAAGTGGTTAGCAGATAAGTATCCAGAGGTTCTACGAGTGGATGATCGAGGCGTCCGTCAGCACTATGGCTTCCGCCATAACCACTGTATGACTAGCCCTGCCCTTCGTAAGAAGATCTATGCAATCGACCGCAAGCTCTCAGAGACCTTCGGCAATCATCCAGGGGTAATCTCCTGGCATATCAATAATGAGATGAGTGGACCATGCTACTGCCCGCTGTGTCAGGATGCCTTCCGAGACTTTCTTAAGAGGAAGTATGGAGATATCAAAAATGTAAACCATGCCTGGTCTACCACTTTCTGGAGCCATACTTACCGGTCCTTCGAAGAGATCGAAGCTCCATCTTCAATTGGAGAGACCCAGCTCCACGGACTGAATCTGGACTGGATGCGCTTTGTGACGGAGCGACATAAGGACTTTACAGCCCATGAGATCCAGGCAGTGAGAGATGGCGGGTCCAATCTTCCTGTCACCATGAATCTCATGTACAACTATACAGGCTTAGATTATCAGGAATTTTCTGACTTGATGGACTATATGTCCTGGGATAATTATCCTACCTGGCATAAGGGCTCTGAGGTAGCCGTGGGATTTGACTCAGCTTTCGAGCATGACAGGATTCGTTCCATCCAGAGAGCACCATATCTCATGATGGAGTCCTGTCCATCCTCCACCAACTGGCAGTCAGTTAGTAAGCTGAAGGCACCAGGCATCTTAGAGGCCCAGCAGATTCAGGCCATTGCCCATGGCTCCGAGGGAGCCCTATATTTCCAAATCCGACAGAGCAGAGGCGCCAGTGAGAAGTTCCATGGGGCAGTTATCGACCACTACGGTGGAGAGGATACCAGGGTATTTCGTGAGGTGGCCAAAACCGGCCATGCCCTGGAGAGTATCCGAGAGGTGCTTGGATCCACGGTTCACTCCCCAGTGGCAGTTATCTATGACACCCAGAATCGCTGGGCCTTAGAGGATGCCCAGGGACCTCGTAATGCCGGGCTCTATTACAGAGAGGCAGTGGAGAAGTCCTATCTGGCCTTTAAGAAGTATGGGCTAAATGTAGACCTGATCGATGAGACCCAGTCCTTGGATCAGTACCAGGTCATCGCAGTTCCTATGGCCTATATGTTCCGACAGGGATTTGAAAAGAAGTTAAGGGACTTCGTAGCCAATGGGGGTCGATTGATTCTGAGCTATTGGAGTGGCATTGTGGATGATACGGACCTCTGCTTCTTAGGAGGTACTCCACATGGATTTATCGATGTGTGTGGATTTCGGTCTAAGGAAATCGACGGCCTCTATGAGGATGAAATCCATTCTGCTTCCTCTGTAGATTCCAGGGAGGAGAGACACTACAACTTCCACAATCTGGCAGAACTCTTGGAACTTGAGGGCGCAGAAGCACTCTATACCTATGACCAGGACTGGTATCAGGGTCAGGCGGCAGTTACCAGACATACCTATGAGAAGGGGGTAGTATTCGGACTGGCAGCAGACTTTGACCAGGACTTCTATGATGACTTTTATGAGAAGGTTCTGAAGGAAATCTCTTGTAAGCCGATATTGGGTCAGGCTGGATCCTTTGTATTACCAACTGGTGTGGAAGTGTCTGAAAGAACACAAGAGGACGGATCGGTTTACATTTTCCTAATCAACTGGAATCGAGAGGCTGTGGAGATCCCAGTGGATTCTGATTGTGAGATCCTCTATGCAAGTGGGGATCCGAGTCTGATGGGCCAGTTTCAGGGCGAGGCTGGGGCCAGGGGCACGGATTCGCCGGGAGATAAGTACCTCCTCCACTCCTACGAGTGTCTGATTCTGAAGAAGTGAAAAATATGGAGGGAAGGTGATTTCCTACCTCCTCCGCAAATGAATGTGGAAAAAACTGCGAATTTGGTCTATAATGTTAACCAATTATGATTAAATGCAGAATTTCTAATTTTCACTCAACATTTGGAGGCTATGGAAATGAAATACAATTTCGCAAAGATTGAACAGAAATGGCAGAAGGCCTGGGATGAGAACAATGCATTCGAGGCTGTGGATTTCGCTAAGAAGCCAAAGTGGTACGGACTAGTAGAGTTCCCTTATCCATCAGGTGCAGGAATGCACGTTGGACATATCAAGGCCTACTCTAGTATCGAGGTACTGGCTCGTAAGCGTCGTATGGAAGGATATAATGTTCTCTTTCCAATGGGATTCGACTCCTTTGGTCTCCCAGCTGAGAACTATGCCATCAAGACCAATACACATCCACATGACATCACTGTGAAGAATATCGATCACTTCAAGCAGCAGATGAAGAAGGTTGGTTTCTCCTTCGACTGGAGTCGTGAGATTTCCACATCTCTGCCGGATTACTATCACTGGACACAGTGGATCTTCCTGCAGATGTTCAAGCACAACTTAGTATTCCGTGCCAAGACACTGGTTAACTATTGTCCACATTGTAAGGTTGTCCTGTCCAATGAGGACTCCCAGGGTGGTAAGTGTGATATCTGCCACAATGATGTAGTACAGAAGCCTAAGGATGTATGGTATCTCCGCATCACTGCGTATGCAGACAAGCTCTTAAAGGGCTTAGACAGCGTGGACTATCCAGACTCTATTAAGCAGCAGCAGGTTTCCTGGATTGGTAAGTCCACTGGTGCATTTGTTAATTTCCAGGTTGCTGATCAGGATGGTAAGGCAATCGAGGGGGAGAAGCTTGAGATCTATACCACTCGTTGCGATACACTTTACGGTGTTGCCTTCATGGTAGTTGCTCCTGAGCATCCACTTCTGGACAAATATAAGGCGTCCGTAAGTAACTGGGCTGACGTTCTGAACTACCGCGCAGAGTCAGCTAAGAAGACTGAGTTTGAGCGTACTCAGCTGGTAAAGGATAAGACTGGTGTGAAGATCGAGGGTCTCACAGCAATTAATCCTGTCAATGGTAAGCAAATCCCAATCTTCATCGCAGATTACGTAATGATGGGATATGGTACTGGCGCAATCATGGCAGTACCTGCTCATGACCAGCGTGACTGGGACTTCGCTAAGGCATTCGGCATAGAGATCACTCCTGTTATTGAGGGTGGTGATATCTCTGTTGAGGCATACACTGGCGATGGTAAGATGATTAACTCTGACTTCTTGAACGGTATCGATAATAAGAAGGATTCCATCGCTAAGATGTTAGAATTCCTTGAGGAAAAGGGTATCGGACAGAAGGGTACTCAGTACAAGATGAAGGACTGGGCATTCAACCGTCAGAGATACTGGGGTGAGCCAATCCCTCTGGTACATTGTGAGAAGTGTGGAACTGTTGCAGTTCCAGAAGAAGAGCTTCCGCTGACTCTTCCGGATATGGAGAAGTTCGAGCCAGGACAGGAGGGTGAATCTCCTCTGGCACGTGCTACCGATTGGGTAAACTGTAAGTGCCCTGTCTGCGGTGGCCCAGCAAAGCGTGAGACAGATACAATGCCTCAGTGGGCTGGATCCAGCTGGTATTACCTGAGATTCTGTGATCCACACAATGATAAGGCATTTGCTGATAAGAAGAAGTTAGAGTACTGGATGCCTGTAGATCACTACAATGGTGGTATGGAGCATGTCACACGACATCTCTTATACTCCCGCTTCTGGCATCAGTTCCTGTATGACATTAAGGAAGTAAATACACCAGAACCATATGCAAAGCGTTCCTACCAGGGCCTGATCCTTGGACCAGATGGTGAGAAGATGTCTAAGTCTAAGGGCAATGTCATCGATCCTATGGATATCGTGGAGCAGTATGGTGCAGATACCCTTCGTGTCTATGTCATGTTCATGTCTGACTACGGCGCAGCAGCACCTTGGTCTGATGAGTCCCTGAGAGGATGTAAGAGATTCTTAGATCGTACCCTGAATCTCTTAGACCAGATTCAGGATAAGCCTGAGATCAAGGAGATTGAGTCCAGCCTGCATAAGACGATTAAGAAGGTATCTGATGATATCGAGCGTATGAAGTTTAATACTGCAATTGCAGCATTGATGAGCCTTATCAATGAGTTCACCAAGGCTGAGTATGTCACACGAAGTGATGTCATCACCTTCATTAAGCTCTTGAGCCCATTCGCACCTCATCTGTGTGAGGAGATGTGGGAGATTCTTGGAGAGAATCCAGATGGTAAGACCTTCTGTACTCTGTCTCAGTGGCCGGAGTATGATGAGGAGAAGGCGAAGGATGATGTGATCTCCATGGGTGTTCAGGTCAATGGTAAGGTTCGTGGTAATGTAGACCTACCTCAGGAATGCACCAAGGAAGAAGCATTGGCAGCAGCGAAGGCTAATCCAAATGTATATAAGTTCTTAGATGGTAAGACCATTGTGAAGGAAATCTATGTACCAGGTAGAATCCTGAACTTCGTTGTAAAGTAAAGAATTTTCGAAAAGAATCAAACGCAAGAGATAACTAGGTTGATCTCTTGCGTTTTTTGTATGAAATGAAAAAAGTAAAAACGTTTTTGCACTTTTTTCAAACGAAGAGAATCTTATAAAAAGGGCCAAGTCCTTGTATGATAGATGAGTAGGAAGGATGGATTCTAGGGAATCCATCTTGCAAGGAATGAACCGTAAGCAGAGAGGGCTCTGCTTCGTATAAAAGGGTTTTGGAAAGGTGGTTACTGCATCATGGCATTAATCGATGAGCTTTTAAAAGAATTCAAGGAAAAATTCGGTGACGAGGGAGATATCCGCTGCTACTTCGCACCTGGTCGTGTAAATCTGATTGGTGAGCACACCGACTATAATGGCGGACATGTATTCCCATGTGCTCTGTCTATGGGTAACTATGCGGTAGCGCGTAAGAGAGATGATAAGATTGTTCGCTGGTTCAATGCAACCTATCCGAATGACGGTGTACAGGAAGCTGACATCACAAAGTTAGCACCAAATGATAATGGTATCTGGTATGACTATCAGCAGGGTGTAATCTGGGAGTTCGAGAAGCACGGCTATCATGTACCAAGTGGTTATGACATGGTAATGGCTTCTGATATGCCAGCTGGTTCTGGTCTGTCTGCATCTGCATCCATCGAGGAAGTGGCAGCAGTGATCCTGAGAGACCTGTTTGAAATCGACATGACAATGGTTGACTGTGCTAAGATGGGTCAGCTCTCTGAGAATGAGTACAACGGTATGAACTGCGGTATCATGGATCAGTTCGCATCTGCAATGGGTAAGAAGGACTGTGCAATCTTCTTAGATACTGCAACCTTAAAGTATGACTATGTACCTCTGAACCTGAAGAATGAGAAGATTGTTATCACCAATTCTAAGGTGAAGCATTCCCTTGCAGGTTCTGCATATAATGATCGTCGTCGTGAGTCTGAGACAGCACTATCTGACCTCCAGAAGGTTGTAGATATCCAGACACTGGGTGACTTAGACGAGGCAACATTTGATAAGTATGCAGATGCTATCGCTGATGATACCTGCCGTAAGAGAGCACATCATGCCGTATATGAGAATCAGAGAACCATTAAGGCTGTAGATGCTCTGAAGAAGGGCGACTTAGAGGCATTTGGTAAGCTAATGAATGAGTCCCATGTCTCTCTCCGTGATGACTACGAAGTATCCTGCAAGGAGTTAGATATCCTGGCTGCTGAGGCTTGGAAGATTCCTGGTGTCATCGGTTCCCGTATGACTGGTGGCGGATTCGGTGGTTGTACCGTATCTATCGTGAAAGAGGATGCAGTAGAGAACTTCAAGGAGACCATCGCGAAGAACTATAAGGAACAGACTGGCCTGGACTGTGAGTTCTATATCGCTGATGCATCTGAGGGTGCTCGTAGACTCTAGGATTTGGTTTCTATTTACTCTACCTTACCACCCTCAACAACAAGGTCGTCTGGGTTGATATCTGCACCGTAGAAGTTCTTCAGAGTAGCGTCATAATCTGCATGGAAGAACTGCTCGTCTGCAAGAGAAGTGATCTCCTTATTGATCCAGTCGAGAAGAGTCTTATTCCCCTTAGCTACAGCTGGAGCGATGGTATCTACATCACCTAAGGATGTGATACCAACAGTGAAGCCCTTATTCTGATTTGCCCAGGCGATAACCTCGGTATTATCAGTAGAAAATGCATCTCCACGTCCATCTAAGAGGGCGTTGTAGGCATCTGCATACTGGTCATACTTTTCAAGATTTGCACCAGTGTCATTCTTAGTGAAGTAGGTCTCTGCTGTCGTTCCCTTAGCAAGGATCAGTGTCTTACCCTTCAGATCTGCTTCGCTCTTAATTGGAGCGCTCGATGGGGATACAACGCCCAGAGAAACCTTCATATAAGGAAGTGCGAAGTCAACCTTCTCGGCACGCTCATCTGTAACAGTGAAATTAGCAAGCATGAGATCAACCTTACCAGTTGCTACATAGTCTACACGGCTGGCAGGATCAACTGCAGTGTATTCAATTTTCACACCCAGATCCTTAGCGATTCGCTCTGCGAAGTAGACATCATAGCCCTGGTACTTCCCCTGATCATCCACATAACCGAAGGGAGCCTTATCGGAGAAGACACCAACCTTCAGAGTGCCGTCCTTCTTAATCTCATCAACTGTACGATAAGCTGTCTTAGAGGAAGAGGACTTCTTGGTAGTGCTACCGCATCCAGCAAGGATTCCTACAGTTGCAACAGCAGTTAAGAGAAGTGCTGTAACCTTCTTGAAATGAAACTTTTTCTTCATAATGTTTTTCTCCTTTTTCTTTCCTACTTCTTCTTTTTATCAAATGAAAATGTCTGGAGGAACTGCTGTGCGCGTTCGCTCTCTGGTGAGGTGAAGAATGCATCTGGTGTATTCTCTTCTACGACATTCCCTTGATCCATAAAAATAATACGGTCTGCAATTGCTCTAGCGAAGGACATCTCGTGGGTGACGATGACCATGGTGAGACCCTGGTCGGCAAGTTCAAGCATTACATCGAGAACTTCTCTTACCATTTCAGGGTCAAGAGCTGCAGTGACTTCGTCAAATAGCATCACTTCTGGATGCATCATTAGGGCACGGACAATTGCAACACGCTGCTTCTGTCCACCGGATAACTGTCTAGGGTAGGCGTCTCTCTTATCCCAGAGACCGACACGTTCTAGGAGGGGCTTTGCACATGTAATTGCCTCCTCCTTAGAACGCTTTGCCACAAGAGTTGGAGCCATGATGACATTTCCAAGGACTGTCTTATTAGGGAAGAGATCATAGGACTGGAAGACCATACCAACCTTCTGGCGAAGCTCTGTGAGAGCCTTTGTATTCTTGGTATCTAGAACCTGATCGTCTACGGTGATGCTTCCGCCCTGGATAGACTCCAAGCCGTTCAGACATCGGAGCAGTGTGCTCTTACCACAGCCGGATGGGCCCAGGACCACGACTACTTCGCCCTTATGAACCTCTAGGTCGATTCCATTAAGGATGGTGTCATCACCGAATTTCTTAATGATTTTCTCTGCTTTTAATTGAATATCTTTTTCCATAGTAAACTCCATGTATTACTTCCAACGCTTCTCTAGATACTTACTCAAAAGGGAGATGGGCCAACAGATGATAAAGTATAAAAAGAAGATGGCTGCATAGACCCATAGGGATCCATTTGGGTACTGTATACGGTTGGCATCGATAATCTGCTGTCCAACCTTCAAGACCTCAACGATACCAATCAGATAGATCAGTGATGTGGTCTTAATCATTCTGGTAATCAGATTCATAGCCGGTGGTAATAACCGGGTGAAGGTCTGGGGTAGAATCACGTGGAGATAGGTATCTCTCTTTGTCATTCCCAGGGCTGCAGCACTTTCGTACTGATGCTTTGGAATAGAGATCAGAGCATTACGTACCAGATCACCCATCTCAGCAGTTCCCCAGATGACCAGCATCAGGATGGAAGCAAATTCTGCCGGGATATTCCAACCCATGGCATGGGCTACTCCAAAGTAGAGGATGTAGAGCAGTACCAACTGTGGCGTGATCCTTACAAATTCCAGATAGAATCGTGAGATCCACCTGGTGATTCGATTGGGAAGGGTCATGAACATCCCAAAGAGTGTGCCTAGAATCATGGATAAGAGTACCGATATAAGAGAGAGATGGATGGTTACCCACAGTCCCTCAAGCAGGCGATTGAAATTCTGTCCCTGAAAGAGGATCTTAAATCCCGAATCCAGCATAGCGTAATCTCCTCTCTATAATGGAACCAAGAATTGATACTGGTAATAGAATAATGAGATAGCAGATGACCAGCATGAGGAGTGCCTCACCAGTATTGTAGTAGAGACCGATGAGGTCCTTAGCTACATACATGAGATCTGCTAAGGCAATTGCACTTACCACAGAGGACTCCTTGATTAAGAAGATTACATTGGCAACCAGTGGTGGAACCGAGATGGCCATAGCCTGTGGGAAAAGTACATGGAAGAAAACCTGAGAAGGTGTCATACCAAGACTAAGTGCGGACTGGATCTGAGCTGAGTCGATGGACTCTAGGCTGGATCGAAATGCCTCCGCCATATAACTACCACCTAGGAAGGCGATACCGATAATGGCAGTTACCTCTCGATCCAGGACAATTCCCAACTTTGGAAGTCCATAGTATAGGAAGAATAACTGAATCAGTAGAGGAGTATTTCTAGATAACTCGATATATACTGCGAAAATCTGTCTCACTACAGGAATCTTATAATATTGAATCAGGCTGGCGATGAATCCAATGACGAATGCGATGAGGATGCCCCATGCGGAGATCCGTAATGTCACAAGCAATGCATTGAGATACATGCCTCCGAAATCATGTAAAAAGGAACCAGTCATATCAAAACCTTCTATGTTGAATCAAATTCATCTGTAATCTTTATTATTGAACCCTAATCCCCACTAAGACAGTGGGAAAACTATGATTCATATCATAAGGCAGTAGACCTTCTATGTCAATAGAAAAATACAGAATCTCTATCAGAATAGTAGGAGATAAAGAAAGCTGGGGAATGATGTATAATACGGGATAGTAAAGTAAGCAAAGGAGAGGCACACCATGGAGTATCGCTCATTATCAACCTATTGGAAGGAAAAGTTCGGCGGCAAGGTCTATAAGCTATCCCTGCAGTCTGGCTGCACCTGTCCCAATCGTGATGGAAGTATTGGAAGAGGAGGCTGCATCTTCTGCTCGGAGGGTGGAAGTGGTGACTTCGCAGCTCACTATGCCCCGATTCAGGAGCAGATCACAGAGGCCAGAAAGCGCGTGGACCATAAGTTTCCGAAGGGAGCACAGCCTATGTACATGGCCTACTTCCAGTCCTATACCAATACCTATGGTAATGTAGACCGGCTCCGAAGCCTGTATCTAGAAACCATACAATTACCTGAGATCGTAGGGATATCCATTGGAACCAGACCAGATTGCTTGCCAATAGAGATACTAGAGATGCTGAGTGAATTAAATCAGATAAAGCCTGTCACTGTGGAACTGGGACTACAGACTGTTCATAAGTCCAGTGCTGATTACATCCGTCGCGGATATGACCTGGAGGTATTTGAGAAGGCCTATCAGGATCTATCCAATAGAGGAATCGAAGTGGTGGTACATGTAATCCTAGGACTTCCTGGGGAGAGTCGAGAGGATATGCTAGAGACCATAGATTATCTGGCCAGACTCCAGCCTACACTTCCAGGGATTAAATTACAGTTACTACATATATTAGAAGGAACTCAGTTGGCAGAAGACTATCGTAGGAATCCTTTCCCGGTTTTTACCATGGAAGAGTATACGAATCTGGTAGTGGAATGCTTAAAGCATCTACCCAGGGAAACTGTGGTTCACCGTCTTACAGGAGATGGTCCTAAGTCTCTCTTGATTGAGCCAAAGTGGAGTGGAGATAAAAAGAAGGTTTTAAATCTTTTACAGAAGAAAATAACTGCTGCACCAGGGTAACATCTGTGGCTAGCCACAGAAAAACATGGTTTACATTTATTGATAAAAGCCATATAAAATATGGCGATAAGAAAAAATGTATTGGATTCAATTAAATTTACCTAGGTAAACCGGGCGAGAAATGTGCACAAAAACAATCTGGCAAGACCAAGCATATCTAACAAAAAACAAGAGATAATGCACAGATAAGGTTGAACTGTAAGGTAGATCGTGATATATTTAACAAGCGTGGTACTACCACGTAAACTATGTCTATGACATAGGGTGTGTTGTTAAGAAAAGCAGGTTGTGAAAGCAAAGGCTTTTCCAATTTAGAGTGGCCATCAGGGTAGAGAGCCTGATGACAGGTGTGTTTTTGTAGAGAGAGGTATTGAAATGGCAGCAAAGGGAGATCCACATTATCCTTTACGTCCAGAGTGTGCTGATGTAAGCGAAGAGTTTCGTGAGCCAGTCGCTCGTCTTGGCAAGATTATCACTGATCGTATTCCAATCAAGCTTGGTAAGCATGAGATCACAAAAGATGATCCCGAGTACTGGGCAGTAGCAAGACTCTGCACCGATGAAGAAGCAGAGCTGGCTATTAAAGCATTTAAGAAGATTCGTCAGCCTAAGACTTTCGCTGATATACAGAAGGCTGCTCCTGAGATCCCAGCTGAGAAACTTCAGAAGATGCTGGATCATATGTCCTGGACTGGTCTGATTGAGTGGAACTATGAGAATCCTCAGCATGAGAAGCAGTATGTTCTGCCAATGTTTGTACCAGGTTCTGGTGAGTTCTCTAACATGAACAAGGATCTGATTGAAGAGCATCCTGAACTTGGTATGTTCTTCGAGCATATGACTAGACTTCCACTGGAAAAGGTTACACCTATGGTCCCAGAGGGTGGTGCTGGTATCGGTATGCACGTTATCCCTGTTGAGAAGGCTATTGAGATGAATAACGAAGCTATCGGCATCGAGAAGATCTCTCACTGGTTAGATAAGTATGAAGGCAAGTATGCGAAGTCCCCTTGCTCCTGCCGTCGTTCCCGTAAGACTTACGGCGAAGGCTGTGGAGACGTTGAGGATGGTTGGTGTATCGCAGTCGGCGACATGGCTGACTATGTAGTAGAGTCTGGTAAGGGCGGCGTATACATCACTAAAGAAGAAGCCCTTGATATCTTCAAGCGCGGTGAGGAGAATGGTTTCGTTCATCAGATTACGAATATCGATGGTGAGGATAAGATCTTCGCTATCTGTAACTGTAATGTAAATGTATGTTACGCTCTGAGAACATCCCTTCTGTTCAACACTCCGAACCTGTCCCGTTCTGCATACGTAGCACGTGTTGACAAGCAGAACTGTGTTGCTTGTGGACGTTGCGTAGAGTATTGCCCAGCTGGTGCTGTTAAGCTGGGTCAGAAGTTCTGCAAGAAGGACGGATCTGAGGTTCAGTATCCTAAGCATGTACTTCCTATCAATGCAGACCATAAGTGGACTGAGGATGATTGGGATTGGGATTACAGAGACCATAACCGTGTAGAAGCATACCGTACAGGTACTGCTCCATGTAAGACCGCATGTCCTGCACACATCGCTATCCAGGGTTACCTGAAGATGGCAGCAGAGGGTCGTTACACTGAGGCACTTGCTCTGATTAAGAAGAACAATCCACTTCCAGCAGTCTGCGGTCATATCTGTAACCGTCGTTGTGAGGATGCTTGTACTAGAGCTACTGTTGATGAGGCGATCGCTATCGATGAAGTAAAGAAGTTCATCGCTATGCATGACTTAAATGCAGAGACTCGTTACATCCCTAAGAAGGTTATCCCTGCTGTTGATGGTGACTTCTCTAAGGATAAGGTTGCTATCATCGGTGGTGGTCCTGCAGGTCTGTCCTGTGCTTACTACCTGGCTGAAAAGGGTTATACTCCTACTGTATTCGAGAAGAACGAGCGCGCAGGTGGTATGCTGGTTTACGGTATTCCTTCCTTCAAACTTGAGAAGAATGTAGTTCAGGCCGAGATCGATGTCATGAAGGAAATGGGCGTTGAGTTCAAGTGCGGCGTTGAAGTAGGTAAGGACATCACCTTAGACGAGCTTCGTGCACAGGGCTACAAGGCATTCTATATCGCAATCGGATGCCAGGGCGGACGTAAGGTCGGTGTTCCTGGTGAGGACGCAACCGGTGTTACAACTGCGGTTGACTTCCTGAGAGAAGTAAATGGTACTGAGAAGTATGACATCAAGGGCGACGTTGTAGTTGTCGGTGGTGGTAACGTAGCAATCGACTGCTCTCGTGATGCAGTTCGTGTTGGTGCGAAGAAGGTTACTCAGCTCTGCCTTGAGTCTCGTGACACCATGCCTGCTTCTGATGAAGAAGTTAAGGAAGCTGAGGAAGATGGAATCGAAATCAACTGCGGTTGGGGTCCTAAGGAAATCCTTGTTGACGAGGCTGGCGCTGTTAAGGGTATCACCTTCAAGAAGTGCCTGTCTGTTAAGGATGAGACTGGTAGATTCAATCCTCAGTACGATGAGAATGACACCATCACAATTGAGTGTAAGCATGTAATACTGGCTGTAGGTCAGAGCATCCAGTGGGGCAACCTGCTTGATGGCGAGAATGTTGAGCTGGGCCGTGGTAACGGTGCAGTTGCTGATCCTAAGACTTATCAGACAGCACAGCCTGACATCTTCGTTGGTGGTGACGTATACACTGGTCCTAAGTTTGCTATTGATGCTATCGCTGCTGGTAAGGAAGGCGCTATCTCCATCCACCGTTTCGTACAGCCAGGTACATCCCTGACGATTGGACGTAACCAGAACGATTACGTTGAGCTAGATAAGACGGATATCAAGATCGAGAGCTATGACAACTCTAAGCGTCAGATCCCTGCACGTAGAGAGTCCGAGAAGCTGTCCTTCCGGGACTACAAGGAGACCTTCACAGAGGCACAGGTTAAGAAGGAAGCAGCTCGCTGCCTGTCTTGTGGTGCATCTGTAGTTGATGAGAATCACTGTATCGGATGTGGTATCTGCACAACGAAGTGTGAGTTTGACGCTATCCACCTCTTCCGTGAGAATCCGAAGTGCTCTAGAATGCGTAAGTCTGAGGATAAGATGAAGTACATCCTTCCTTATGCTGCTAAGCAGGCATTCCGTGTGAAGTTCGTTAATAAGAAGCAGAAATAATGAATGTAGACCACACCGCTGGACTGGAGTTATCCGGCCAGCGGTGCCTACTATTGTAAGTAAAAAGGAAAAAAGTATGCACGAATTAGGTGTTGTATTCAAGGTAATTGACAATCTAAAAGAAGTAGCTGATGAGAATAATATCTCACAGATTAGCTCTGTTACACTGAGTCTGGGCGAGGTATCTACCGTTATCCCAAAGCTCTTAACAGACTGCTGGCAGTGGGCTATCGAAAAGCATGACTTCTTAAAGGGATGTGAGTTGAAGATTACAACAATCCCAGCAATCACCTACTGTGAGGACTGTGGTAAGACCTATTCTACCGTTCAGAGCGGTAAGATCTGTCCACATTGTGGCAGTGAGCATACCTACCTGGTTCAGGGCCAAGAATTCCTGATTAAGGAAATCGAAGTACCTGAGGATGAGGATCATGCTGCAGGAACAGAGATGAACGCTTCAGAAATGAAGGGCGAGTACAAGTCTGCATTTGATTCCGCATCACCAATTCATACAGAGGTGTAAGCATGAAGATGGAGCGAATTGAAGTTCCTACCCATAAGGAACTATTTATCCGTAAGATGCAGGACATGATTATTTCTGGTGAGCTAACACCAGGCTCTCGTATTCCACCTGAGCGTGAATTAGCAGAGGGTATGGGCGTCAGCCGTACCGTTATCAATTCTGGTATTGCAACTCTTGTTGACCAAGGCTTTTTAAAAGTACAGCCTAGACAGGGAACTTTTGTAGCTGATTATAAGAAGGAAGGCACACTGAAGACTCTTCGTGCCATCATCGATCTGAAGGGAGATATCCTGTCAGACGTGGAGATCCGTTCCATTCTTGAGATCCGTTGGGCACTTAGCCAGTTAACACTGCGCCATGCCATTGAAGACGGAAATGATCAAGAGATTGAGGAACTGGGGGCATGGGTTGAGCGAATTGGTGAGGCGAAGACACCACTGGAAGCTGCCAATGCAAGTTTCGAGTTCCAGTGGCATCTGTCCATGATTGGAGAGAGTGATGTCCTAACCATTATCATTGTATCCTTCAAGCCAGCAGTCATTACCCTGTGGCAGCGTTTCTGTAGAAAATACGGTATTGAAGTACTCTACAAGCATACATTGAAGACCTACGGATTCATTAAGAATCGTGATCTCGATGGAGCATTACACTGGCTGGAAGCATTCACCACTGACTCTATGGATGGTGAATACACAGTCTATAACAAATAAGACATATCCTCCCAGATATGAAGATAGAATCCCAGTTCCATCCCATGGACCTGGGATTCCTTTTTTATGTGGCACAAGACCGGCAAGCGAATGGATGCTTGCATACAAATTCATTTGCCGGTCGTAAGAACATGGAGCACTAAGTGCGGAATGTTCGTGTGCGAAATCGAGTAGGAGTCAGCCTACTCGATTGGCGGGAGCGTCAAGACTCGCTCGCGAGTCTTGTGCGCCGGATTCGGGTCTGCTTCAGCAGACAAATTCCTGTCCGAATCCGTGCGCATCCTCGCGGAGCGTTTAACGCAGTCGGAGCTTGTATCCCGACTGCGTTAAAAATTGTGAGAACATAGAGAGCTTAGAAATCTCCGAAAAGGAGTTATTGGCATTGAGAAGAGAATAATATTCATGTAAAAAAACTAGCGCAGTGGTGGGATTAGTGCTAGTATTTTCACAGAAAAAAATAATGATTATATAGGTTCAATCACAAATTTTATGTGATGGCTGATTCCTGACATACTCCTTCCGGCTCATATCCATGATCTTCAAGAAGAAGTATTCATCATCGGGATAGCCGTATCCGTGTCGACGTAGGGTCTTGAT
>Ga0256405_10003262_pt1 | contig 34087 bp, 22 predicted proteins | sample RumenRJG_02DNA_FD_189096 | JGI IMG/M metagenome (GOLD analysis project Ga0256405, IMG submission 189096) | Bovine rumen microbial communities from Lethbridge, Alberta, Canada - RJG_02 | ecosystem: Host-associated > Mammals > Digestive system > Stomach > Rumen | place: Canada: Alberta...
GGTAGCGAATCAAAGCATACTCTGAAAAATATCCTGCCAATTCTTCTGTCTTGTTCCTGTAACGTCCGTCAATAGGCGATATGGCGGTCAGTGCGTCCAATTCCATTGTTTCCTTTTATACCTTATTATATTATATATAGCTATACATTCTCTCAAATGTGCTGCAAAGGTAGTGCAAATTGAGCGAAATGCAAAATAAATTAGGATTTATTTTCATTTCCGAGATACAGCCTACCTTCGAGACATAATCTCAGAGGTACGAATAAGTGAGCAAAATACAAAAGAAAAACTCGTTTTTATTTTTATTTTCGAACGAAAGTACCTTAGAGACGAAGTCTCAGAGGTACGTAATCGACTTGTCGCTTTGGTCAATGTGTCATTACAATCAAATACATTCCTTAAGTTGTTTTACATTCTCCTCAATATCATGAATCACCATCATCACTGTCTGACGACGATTCTTTTCTTTCTGACGTTTTTCTATGATTGACGAACTTCCGAACGTAAGGATAATGGAAATCGTCGTGGCAATGATGGTCATAGCCATCTCTTTGAGCATTGACTGCCCTCCTTTCATTTTTCCTAAACGGAATGCTCGGAAGTTAATCTTCATAGCCTTGCTATTTTAGTTATTCCAGCAACCTGACGGTCTTTTCCAACTCTTTTACAGTGGGCATCTCCTCGCCAACGTCTGAGCCAATATAGGTTGGATCGCAAATCACGAAATGCATGCCATCTTTCACTACGTAGGCTCCCTTTACATCGGCATCAGTAATGCATACAGCCAAAGCCGTATGTCCTGGATAATAGACAAAGAGCACTTTCAGTCCCAAGACATCACGAATCAGGCGAGACAACAAGATAGAGCGGTCTTCCGTATCATTATAAGGATAGAACAACGTTTCTTCCGCATAAAAAGCACGGTCATAGCCCCACACATCGTCATCATAAGCATATAGGAAGCTGTTCTGGTTGGGATTCTTCATTTTAATATCCGTTTTACCCTGTACCCACGACAACAACTGCTGCACAGCATCCTGTTGTGACAAGCCTGCCAACTTTTCTTTCATTTCCTTTATCAAAGTATTCTGCAAATGTTCATCCAGAGGAACATTTGCCATCGCCGTCCATCTAGTCATGAAATCATCGTTAAAGTAAAAAACGGGCAAGTCATCATAGAAGTCTATCAAGTTCTTGTTCACTTGGAAGGTAAATGAGAAATCCTCGTTCTTGAGAGACGTAACCGTCCTTGGTTCAGAGAGATTCACTGCAAATTTCTGATCTCCATTAATCCTCATCGACATCTTTTTACCCTTAGGCATTTCAAGGGCCAAAAGGTTTACTGTGGTTGTATCGGAACTTCCATACATGTAATACCATTTATTGTCTTTATAGAAATAATTCGTCTGAAAGATTGTTGCATCAGGGCAATAAAGCATTCTGAGGGTCTTAGGTCCCTGCCAAGCCAATTTCGTTTCATATCCGGATCTGTTAAGCAGCACCGTCATCATCAATGTTGCCTCATTGGTGTCGCCCAAGCTAGCCTTCGATAATTTCTCCAGCAGTTTCAGATAAGCCCAGTCGCACAGGTTCATCTCCTCTTTCAGCTTCAGACATTCCTTCAATGTCTCATCAGTCACAGATGTTAACCATTCTACGCATTTAACCACTTTCACGCTATCATTCTTTTTCACCTTGACCCGTTTCGATGCATCAAAGTGCACCTGTAAGTCTGATCCGTAGAACTGAAAGCTGATTACCTTATCGTCTTTCGCATTGTTCGCTCCAAAAGCTACACATGGCAGCAGAAGCATCATGAAAACTATTACTTTCTTCATCTTTCTCTTCGTTATTTACATTTCAACAGGAGCTATCTTTTGCACCCATTTGGGTCCTCTCTTCAGCGGTATTAGCGTATGCGGTCTGCCAACCATGTCTGGCATGGTCTCGCCTACAGAGCCAGGAACAATTGTTGGATCACAAACCACATACTTTTTACCTTCATGTTCGTAGTAATCACCTTCGACTTCCATAGGGAAGTTAACAGCCATCGCAAGATGCCCAGGATAGAACACCAACACCACATCCAGTCCCAACAGTTCTCTTACCAGATGTGACATCAAAATTGCCCTGTCTTCACAGTCGTTATAGGGATAGAAGATGCTCTCCTCTCCAAAGAAGGCACGATCGTAACCCCAGACATCATCATCGAGGGCATATTGAAAACAGTTTCTGTTAGGGTATTTCCTTTCTATATCAACCAGTCCCTGTACCCACCACAACAATTGCTGTACAGCATCAATTGTCGTCAAGCTATCTAGTTTAGGCTTCATTTGCGGATACAACTGTTCTACCAATCCTTCTTCCAAAGGTGTGTTCGCATACATGGCAAATTTGGTCATATAATCATCATTTATATACCCTGGTGGAACGGTATTGTAGAAATCGATGTAGTTTTTGTTCGACTTGACTGTAAAGCTGAAATCACTATTCCGAGGCGAAACGATTGTACGCTCAACAGTTGGGTTCTTATCAAAATGCTGAGTCATTGAGATTTGCAGCGTCATCGGACTCTCATTCTTGAACTTGGCATTCTTACAGACTATCAGGCCTGTATCGCATTTTCGCCCGTCCAACAGGTAAAACCACATATTATCGCTAGAAACGAGAGATTTTCCATACATATAATAAGCACTTCCCACCATCATATATAAATGTCCGTTTTCGTCACGAGCCAGTCGCATCAAATAGCCTGACTGTGAATAAAGGAAAGCCAACACCAGTGTAGCTTCATTCGATTTAGGACCATAGAACGTATCCGTCAGTTTTATCAGCATCTGATAATATGCCCAGTCTGAAAAGTTATGCTTCTTGCGTTCCTGCAGACAGTCATACAGCAAATTATCGAAGTAAGGATCGGCAAACACCTTGTCTATTGCATCAGCCACATCCTTTTCGCTCACACTGGGCAGTTTGAATATACAATGCTCGCCTATACGCACACTGCACTTCGTCCCAAATATATCAAACGACTTTGGGGTATGTGCTTTCAAAGGAATACTCTTAACATCCTTGTCAGGCTCAGGTTGCTTTACCACAGGAGGAAGTTCGGCCACTTTATTCTGAGGCAGTTGAATACTTTTCTTTCCTTCCTTCTTCTTATAATGACGTTTCTTAAATACTTTTGATACCAAGTCACCGAACCATGAATCCGTCTCTTCCTCAGCTTCTGGCAATACGATAGGCATCACCTTTTCCTCCTTAGGAATTTCCTCGTTCACCTCTACTCCCATCTTTGTCCACGCTTGGCGAACAAAAGCGGTGTATTCCGCTATCGCTTTCTTGCGGAACTCATAGTAGTCCTTATATGCCCGCAACACAAACGCGTCATAACTCTCACGGTAAGAATCCTTGGCACGTGTCCCGCCCTGTGCACTAACCGTCAAAACAGGTATAAGCACCAGAATGAAATGAATGATTAATTTCTTCATAATATTATCTTATTACCATCTACGTCCACGATTATTATACGAAGGGTTGGCTACTGGAACCCGAGTAACTACTTGCTTATATGAAAACACATGTGAAATGCGAGACCTTACCGAAACTCCATCTTTTTGTGCAGGATACCAATTCTTTGTCTTTCTCAGAAGATGTATAATCTCTTTATTTGCTTTTATATCATCACCCTTTTCAACAACAGGGCATGAGATTGTTCCGTCAGTTTCTACAAAAAAAGAAACTTTGACAAGGAGCGTCTCAAAAGCTATAGTAAGATTTTCTTTCATATACTCATCTAAGCCATTGAGGGTATAGTTCATCAACGGTCTTGTTACTCCTGGGCATTTTTTCCCATCTGTAAGGTCAAAATAATCACTATTCTTTTCCAACATACACAAGATGTCATTTCCTAACGTTTTGGCTTTCTTGTCAATATTAAGAAGGTCTTCGTCGGAAAGAGAATGTATTTCCTTATTAATTCCGCTAACATAATATTTATCATCTACAAGATACAAATGCGTATCTTTATTTAGCTTCTTATCTTTGGCATACACATTATCTAACGCATTTTTCCCTCTCACAAAGAAACACATAGCAATCTGAGTAGGGAACACATCCTTACGATCTAAGCCGAACACTATTTTCATTCTCATCTGACATCTTACAGGACTTCCACCTACAGTAGCAGGAGTCCACTTTGCCATTTTTTGAATTGCCTCCTTGGCTGTCTTCACAAAAAGTTCGTTATAGCTTTTTGATTTGTTGTCTTTTTGATTATGTCCATAGGTCGTAACACTACTTTGTTCAGCAACAACATTTGAAACATCACCATTCTTTTCCACGATGAACTTTATGTTAACATATCCTTTTACATCGTTTTTTTCAGCCAACTTCGGATAAACGACATTTTTGTTGATATAATCGCTCAATCCCTCCTGACCTCCTGGATAAGACGGTTGTTGTTCTACTTTCTCATAAATTGTATCATCGTCTGATGAAAGGTAACACTTCGTATTAGACGACACATTTGTTGAAACAATCAACAATAGGACAAAGAATAGATACTTTTTCATTTCCCTTTAATTTATTTCTACACCCATACTTCGCATTTCGTCTTTCACATATTCCATAGCCGTTTGCTTAATTTGAGACATTTTAACGGCCATTCGTATCCAAGCCTCCTTCCTCCCGTCTTGTAATGTTCTGTGAAAAGAACATATCACTGGAAATCTGGATAGTTTGTTGTTCCTACGATGACCTGACTCTACCAATAATGCAGAATAAATAACTGCAGCCTGATCTTGTGATAAAGTCTTATTGGTAACAAGGCTATCAATAGTAGCTTCAACTTCTGTTCTGATTCTTACGGCTAAATCCATACGAGCTAATTCAGTAGCTTCGACTTTGGCAGCAGCAATATTTTCTGCAGTAGCATGTCCGTCGCCTATCACATAAACTGGTGAGTTATTAGCATCTCGTGCGTTCTCAAATTCAAAAGCACGGTCCACTTGCTTTTCTAAGGAAAGAGCTCCTGGCAATACTATCCAGCCATCTTTTTCTAGTTCTTCAACTTTACGGGTTAACAAGTCTTGCTGCTTCTGTTGCTCTTTTGTTGGATGATTTTTAATGAACTGTTGTATCAACAATATCGCACTTTTATCTCCTTGTATTTCATAACTACTTATTGAGCATTCTTTGAATTCAATCTTCTGCACTCTGCTATGGCTAAAAACAGTCAGAGCAGGTACAAGAGCCAAGAGCAATAATACGATAGTTTTCTTCATATTTACTTCACAACTACTTTCTTTCCATTGACAATATAAACACCTTTGACGGTAGGCTTACCTTGAAGCTTACGACCGTCTAATGTATACCAACTATTATTCCATTCCATACGTCGTCCCTGAGGAATATCAACAACACCGGTTATTGAACCAATATCAAAAACAGGAATAGCGCGCGGTGCAGAAGCACCATCGCTTACCATCATATATGCCTCGAAAGGCCGAACGTCACGAAGACCGCTAAGGAATGTACTTCCTTGCAGATAACTCGTGTAATTATACTGATTCCATTGGTTATTCACATTGAGAGCATAAATGGCATTATCCGCTGCCTGATATTGATAATTGGGAACAAAACTTCGTTGTCCATACACTCTCGCCGGTATATCGACAGAAGGAAGAACTTGGACGTCGGTCCCTTTAAAACTAACATCTCCCGATATATTATATACCGCCTCATAATAATCGGCATTATTGGGCATGCTAATAATATATGGTATATTTGCCTTGATGCGTGATGCTGCCTGCCATCCCTCTGGCGTTTGCTCGAAAAGCCAGAAGGGACGTTGCGTATCACCCAACTTCCAGTCTATTATTGACACCAGCTCGGTCGCAGAATCATCAGAAATATTAATACTGCTCACATCGAATGGCAACACTATCGTTTCCCATCCTTCGCTGGTGTCATGACCAGATTTCATACTATAGTTATGAACATACTCGATCTTCTTGGCTGTGAATTCTTCAGGACAATAGAAGTTGTTTCCACTCTCAGCCTCCTGCAATAAAATATGCTCAGACACACCATTCTCTACTATGTTCTTTGTTATATTTGACGGAGCAAATTTTTTATCCTTCACATAGACAAGCAAGTTCGGATTATTTGCAACGCCAGCTACAACCTCTGCTGGCAACGAAGTATCGGCATTCCACTGGATTGCTGCCAAATTCTTACAATCTTGCAACAGACTATTCGAAACGGCTTTGATGGATTCCGGGAAAGATATGCTTAGCAGCGAAGAACATCCTACTAAGGCATCGTCTGCAATACTTGTTACAGAACAACCTTTCGCAAGAGAAGGTATTGTGATCTGCTTAGCTGTGGGTGAAAAGGCAGGATGTCCGGTCCCATCGCCTACCTGACATATACATGTTGAACCATCAACAACCTTAATTGTAAGTTCTTCGCCTTCTTGGGTCTCAATTGTAAAAACCTCACCTGTTGAAAAAACCCTCTCGATTTCTATAATGTCCTTAAAAGAACCCCACCTTTCTCGATACTTTTCTTTTGTGCCATAAGGAACATAAAGGGAGATTAAACCTATGTCAACTCCATCAAAAAGGAAATTGTCTGGAATAAAAGGATCCTCTATCATAGATTTAATACTTGACAAACTTGAACAACCATACAAGAAATCTGCACCTATATATGTAACAGAACTTGGAATAATAAGTTCTGTCAAATTCATGCAATTATAGAAGCAACTATCTCCTATCATTTTAACAGGATATGGAACGCTCATGCTTGTCAAACCAGAACAACCATAAAAAGCGCCATCACCTATGCTTGTAACGGAATTGGGAAGAGTGAGACTTGTAAAGCTTGAACAATTATAAAAAGCACCATCACCTATGCTTGTAACGGAATTGGGAAGAGTGAGACTTGTCAGACTACTACACCAAGAAAACACATGATTACCGATAGTGGTTATGGAATTAGGGAGAGATATGCTTGACAAACTTAGACAAAAGCAAAAGGCTCCATTTCCAATTGTCATAACAGAATTGGGTATGGTTACTTCTGTCAACTTAAAACATTTATAGAACAAAGAGTCTCCTATGGATATTACAGAATTGGGTATAACAATATTAGTTAAGTCAAAACAGCCAGAAAACGCAAAGTTTCCAAGAGTCGTAACAGAATTGGGAATATCGATAGTCACCAATCCAGACGAACTAAATGCACCATCACTTATTTTCGAAATTGATTTGGGAACATTAATCTCTTTAATACCCCAACAGTTTGAAAATGCATAGTTTCCGATGGTCGTGACAGAATTTGGAATGTCAATACTCGCCAACCCAGACGAACTAAAAGCATAGTCTCCTATAGTCGTAACAGAATTGGGTATGGTAACTTCTGTCAACTTAGAACAACCATAGAAAGCAGAATCTCCAATACACGTTGAAGAATTAGGGATAGTAACATTTGTTATTTCACTAAAACCCCAAAAGGCTTTCTTCCCTATTTCTTTCACTTCCTCTCCTATCGTTATATCCTTAACACCACTACAACCCCATTCTTTATCTTGCTGTATTGTTTGACAATGAAAGACTAAAGATTTCAATCCTACACATGAGTAAAACATTCTATATCCCCCCTTGAAATCTGAGCCATAAAGGGTTGCCTTTCCTAAGCCAGAACAACTTTGGAATGCATAATCCCCAATGGTCATAACAGAACTTGGGATGTCAATATTTGTCAATCCTGTTGAACTAAAAGCATAATCTCCTATAGCCGTAACAGAATTGGGAAATGAAATACTTCTTAATCCTTCACATCCAGAAAATGCATAGTTTCCAATGGTTTTGACGGAATTAGGAATATCAATACTTGTCAAGCCAGTTGAACTAAAGGCATAATCTCCTATATCCGTAACAGAATTGGGAAGAGTTATGCTTGACAAACTTTTACAATGTCGAAAAGCACCATGACCAATTGTCTTAACGGAATTTGGTATCGCAACTTCTGTTAATTTAGAACAATTCTGAAATACGTAGTCTCCAATCATCCCAACAGAATTAGGAATCTCAATTTCTATCAATTTAGAACAAGAAGAAAAGGCATAGTTCCCTATGCTTGTAACAGAATTGGGCAGGATGATGCTTAGCAAACCTTCACACCTGCAGAATGCATGGCTTCCAATAGTGACAACAGAGTTGGGAAAGATAATACTCGGCAAAGCTGAACAGTCATAAAAAGCATAATTTCCTATAGATGTAACGGAGTTAGGAAGAGTAACATTTGTCAAAGCTGAACAGCCGGAAAAAGCATGGTCCCCTATGGATATTATAGAGTTGGGAAGGGTGATACTTGTCAAAGCTGAACAGTCATAAAAAGCATAGTCCCCTATGGATATTATAGAGTTGGGAAGGGTGATACTTGTCAAACCATAGCAAGTCTCAAATGCATAATCTCCAATCGAGGTCACAGAATTGGGAATCGTAGTCATTCTACAACCTAAAATTAAAGTGCCTGTCTGTGTCTCAATAATTGCATTACAGTTCTCACGGGAATCATAGACCTTATTTCCTTCTTCCACAGTAATAGAATTACAAGAACAAATTCTTTTTCCTATCGAATCCACACTTGTTGGTATTGATAATGATGTCAAGCCACTATTTGTGAATGCAAAATCACAAATAGCTTTAACAGAACTAGGGAGATTGATACTTGTCAAACTAGAGCACCATCGAAACGCTTGCTTACCGATGGTAGTTACAGAATTGGGAAGGGTGATATTTGTCAATTTAGAACAACCGTAAAATGCATTATTTCCAATAGTTGTAACAGAATTGGAAAGAGTTATACTTGACAAACTTGCGCAACCAGAAAACACATAATCCCCAATTGATATAACAGAATTGGGCATTATAATTTCCGCTAATTTCTTACAATTTTCGAATACAGAAGAGCCAATGGATGTAATGGAATTAGAAAGGACTATACTTGTCAACACTTTACAATAATAAAACGCAGAGTCTCCAATGGTCGTAACAGAATTAGGAATTGTGATTTTATTCAAGCCTACATCATTATTAAATATATTTGACGAATGAAAAAAAGCGCCATTTCCTATTCCGCCTACTATATATCCCTGCACTTCTTCCGGTATTGTAACGTCACCGATAACATAATCAACCGTACCGCTTAACTCACAGCGTTTATTCATTTCGTCTGTAATTTTGAATTTCAATTCTACTCCTTCAACTGTTGAAGCAGTAAAAACATCTCCATTATCTGCAAAAACAGGAATTGCAATTACGATAAATAGAAGCGAAATCACTATTTTTATAGATCTTCCCATATTTGTATAAGCATTACATTATAACCTTTTTCTTTCCATTCATGATATAAACACCTTTGGAGGTAGGCTTACCTTGAAGCTTACGACCGTCTAATGTATACCAACTATTATTCCATTCCATACGTCGTCCCTGAGGAATATCAACAACACCGGTTATTGAACCAATATCAAAAACAGGAATAGCGCGCGGTGCAGAAGCACCATCGCTTACCATCATATATGCCTCGAAAGGCCGAACGTCACGAAGACCGCTAAGGAATGTACTTCCTTGCAGATAACTCGTGTAATTATACTGATTCCATTGGTTATTCACATTGAGAGCATAAATGGCATTATCCGCTGCCTGATATTGATAATTGGGAACAAAACTTCGTTGTCCATACACTCTCGCCGGTATATCGACAGAAGGAAGAACTTGGACGTCGGTCCCTTTAAAACTAACATCTCCCGATATATTATATACCGCCTCATAATAATCGGCATTATTGGGCATGCTAATAATATATGGTATATTTGCCTTGATGCGTGATGCTGCCTGCCATCCCTCTGGCGTTTGCTCGAAAAGCCAGAAGGGACGTTGCGTATCACCCAACTTCCAGTCTATTATTGACACCAGCTCGGTCGCAGAATCATCAGAAATATTAATACTGCTCACATCGAATGGCAACACTATCGTTTCCCATCCTTCGCTGGTGTCATGACCAGATTTCATACTATAGTTATGAACATACTCGATCTTCTTGGCTGTGAATTCTTCAGGACAATAGAAGTTGTTTCCACTCTCAGCCTCCTGCAATAAAATATGCTCAGACACACCATTCTCTACTATGTTCTTTGTTATATTTGACGGAGCAAATTTTTTATCCTTCACATAGACAAGCAAGTTCGGATTATTTGCAACGCCAGCTACAACCTCTGCTGGCAACGAAGTATCGGCATTCCACTGGATTGCTGCCAAATTCTTACAATCTTGCAACAGACTATTCGAAACGGCTTTGATGGATTCCGGGAAAGATATGCTTAGCAGCGAAGAACATCCTACTAAGGCATCGTCTGCAATACTTGTTACAGAACAACCTTTCGCAAGAGAAGGTATTGTGATCTGCTTAGCTGTGGGTGAAAAGGCAGGATGTCCGGTCCCATCGCCTACCTGACATATACATGTTGAACCATCAACAACCTTAATTGTAAGTTCTTCGCCTTCTTGGGTCTCAATTGTAAAAACCTCACCATTATCATAAACTTTTTCTATCTCTATTATATCTTTAAAATATCCCCATCTTTCTTGATACTTTTCTTTTGTGCCATAAGGAACGTAAAGAGTGATGCCAGAGGAAGAGCCACCTGGAAATACTTTATAATGGTTTATTTCGAAAGGGTCCTCTATCTTCGATATTATACTTCGTATAGGGCAATAACTCAAAAAATCCTCACCAATATATTTAACAGAACCTGGAATGGTAAGTTCAGCCAAACCTCTACAACCAGTGAAACAACCGTTTCCAATTGTTCTAACAGGATAAGGAATAACCATGCTTGTCAAACCTGAACAGTCGGAAAAGGCATAGTCCCCTATGGTCGTAATAGTGTTTGGAAGGGAGATACTTGTCAAACTTGAACAAAACGAAAAAGCGCCATTGCCTATACTTGTAACGGAATTGGGAATAGTAATATTTGACAAACTTGAACAACCATAAAACACATGATTACCGATAGTGGTTATAGAATTGGAAAGGGTAATAGTTGTCAAACCCGAACAATTCATAAATGCATACTCGCCTATTAGCGTAACAGAGTTGGGGAGAGTAATATTTGCTAAACCTGAACAACCAGAAAATGCGCGATCACCAATGCTTGTAACTGAATTGGAGAGTGTAATAGTTGCCAAACCTGAACAGCCGGAAAAGGCATCGTTCCCTATGGACGTAACTGAATTGGGGAGTGTAATAGTTGCCAAATCTGAACAGCCGGAAAAGGCATCGTTCCCTATGGTCGTAACTGAATTGGGGATGGTAATGTTTTTTATTTTCTTAAAGCCAGAGAAGGCATTTTCCCCTATCTCAGTCACTTCCTCCCCAATAATTACTTCATTTATATTATTTGTTTGATTTGTATTATTTTCTTGAAACCAGTTTACTCTTCGTTGTATTGTTTGGCAATGAAAAATTAATGATGTTAGGTTTGAACAACCTATAAACATACAATACCCTCCACTAAAATTCCCACTATAAAAAGTTGCCTTTGTCAAGCCTAAACAGCCGGAAAACGCACGAGGTCCCATAGTCATAATAGAATTAGGAAATGTGACACTTGTCAGACCTAAGCAATCAGCAAATGCACATTCTCCTATGTTCGTAACTGAATTGGGAATAGTAGCTTCAATCAGTTTAGAACAGCCATCGAATGCATAGCTTCTAATAGATGTAACTGAATTGGGAAGGGTAATACTTGTCAAACCTGAACAGCCGGAAAATGCATAGAACCCAATGGTCGTAACAGAATTGGGGATAGTAATAGTTGCCAAACCTGAACAGTCGGAAAAGGCATAGTCCCCTATGGTCGTAACTGAATTAGGGATGGTAACTTCAGCAAGTTTAGAACATCCTTCGAACACATTGTTTCCAATAGCCGTTATAGAATTGGGAAGGGTGATACTTGTCAAACCTGAACAACTCTTAAATGCACCTATACCAATGGTCGTAACAGAATTAGGGATGGTAACTTCTGTCAATTTAGAACAGCCGTAAAATGCATAGTTTCCAATAGTCGTTACAGAATTAGGGATTGCGATATTTGTCAAACCTGAACAATTCCTAAATGCATCTGCACCAATGGACGTAACAGAATTGGGAAGGGTAATACCTGTCAAACCTGAACAACTCTTGAATGCACCTATACCAATAGCCGTTACAGAATTGGGGATGGTGATGCTTATCAAACCATTACAATCCTGAAACGTATAGTCTCCTATAGTCGTAATGGAATTAGGAATCGTAATATTTGCTAGACTTGAACAGTTTGAAAATGCATCACTTCCAATGCTAGTAACAGAATTGGGAATCGTAATATTTGTTAATCCAGAAGATTTAAATGCTTTGTTTCCGATACTCGTAACAGAATTGGGAATGGTAACTTCTGTCAATTTAGAGCACCCCAAAAAAGTTCTTTCACCTATGCTTGTTACAGAATTTGAAAGCGAAATATCTGTCAATTTAGAACAGTCATAAAAAACAGCCGCCCCCATAATCGTAACAGAGTTGGGAAGGGAGATAGTTGTCAAACTTGAACAATTCAAAAAAGCATTGTCCCCGATACTCGTAACAGAATTTGAAAGGGTTATATTCGACAAACGAGAACAATAAGAAAAAGCACTTTCACCGATGACTGTAACAGAATTAGGAAGAGATACTTCTACCAATTTAGAACAGCCAGAAAATACAGCCGATCCAATGATCTTAATAGAGTTGGGAAAAATGACACTTGTCAAACCGGTGCATTTATAAAATGCGTTATTCCCAATCACACTTACTGTATAATCTCGCACTTTTTCTGGAATCGTAATACCTCCTTCAAAATCTTTTAAGACACCGCTTAGTTCACAAAGTTTATCTTCTTCACTAACAATCGTGAACTTAAGTTCTATTCCCTCAACTGTCTTATCTGTAAAAATATCACCATTAGCAGCTAGAACTTTGGTTATTACCCCAAAAAGTAGAAAGGATATAATAAATCTTCTCATAATTGACATCGTTTAGAATTACTATTCCGGTCGTTGATTATCATCTGTCGAGGGCCAGTTACGAGCTGTAGAGAATACTTCTTTCTCACTATATTGCCGACCGACAGCACTAATGGCATAAGCATGAACATAATAGATAGTACCTGCAGAAAGACCTGTCAACTTTACAGAAGGATTTCCCTGATTCGCAGACCATGTTTCCGCAACATAGGGATGACTATCCAAATTATCATCATCTGTTGTAGAATAAGATACACCATAAGCCGTAACGGGCAACTCTGAATTGAACGAGAATGTTACAGTCGCTCCGTTTGTGGTAATATTTGTAACCTGAGGACGTTGAACTATAGGCAACGATGCTACTGCTTGAGTGATGCTCAATTGCACTGGTGTTCCACCTGTCGGGCGAAAAACCAACACCGTTGATTGTTCATCTTTTGTCGTATTAGGAGAGGCACTAATGGTTACCACCCCATTCGCTTCACCACTTTTGGGCGTGACTGTTAGCCACGATGGTATACCTTCTATATTCCAACTAGTATTACTACTTACAGAAACTTTCTGCTCCCCACCTGTACTAGGAAAAGTAAGTCGATTGTTTTCAACATTTAGCGTTAAAATGGCACCACTTGCCAACTGTCGGAGTGTAATAGTACGAGGAGTGATATTGCCATTTGTATTACTAATAGTCAGCAAAGTACTATTTTCTTTCAAGGTTGTATTCTCATTTACAGTAATGATTACATCCTTGCTTCCACGTCCACTGGAGGGGTTAATACTTCGAATCCATGTTTGACCTTCATCCCACGTTATCCTCCATTCACATCCTTGGCTAGCATCAATTCTAAGTGTCACTTGTGTACTATTACTAGATATATCCAAGTTACTACTTCCATTATTAACATTCAAATATTCCGATCCGCCAGTCGATTGATTACCACCCCCATTTCTAGGATCGTCATCTCCACCACATGATACGATTAATAATAAAACAAAAGTAAGGAAAGAAATTTTTTTCATTGTCATCATCATTTTAAAAGTTCACCACTACTTTCCTGCCATTCACAATATACAGACCCTTCGTTGTTGGCTTGCCTTGCAGTTTGCGTCCATCCAGTGTGTACCAACTTTCACTCTTACCCTCTTTGCTCATCAGTTCCTCAATGGCCGTAAGCGTTCCGTTGGCAAGGATGGGGATGTAAGCAGGTGGTGACATTGTTTCGGACTTCATAGTCACTAAAGAATAAACCTCAAATGGATAAGCATCACGCAAACCTGGTACAAAGATGCTACCAGGGGCAAAAGTTGTTTTGTAGGTATCTTTATTTATGACATACATATCACTGGATACCACTCTGCGGCTGAATGCGGGTATTAACGATATGTAGCTTCTATCAGTCTCTTGTGTTGATGTTACAGGTGATGTTACTGGAACCTCAACATTAGAAGCAGAGAAAGTCACATTACCTCCCTGATTATATTCGTCTGCGTAGTCCTCATGATTAGGCATACAGATGACATAAGGAGTGTTGGCGATTATCTCCATCGCAGGATTTAGACCTGCTTTCTCTAAGCTATACAGCCAGAAAGGTTTGGAACCAAGCACATTATTGCCAAAAGGTGCTAACTGTCCGTTTGTCTCATGTGATATCGTTGCCACATTGAATGGTAGTGCGATAGTCTCCCAACCAGCACTTGCGCCCTTTCCGCTTCGAAGGGTAAAGTTGCGTGTATAGCTTATCTTTGATGCTGTGAATGAGAGTGGACAATAGAAGTTCCCATCACCGTCTGTCACATCTTGAAGGACTATGTTAGAAGACCAGTTATTGATTAGACTGATGACATTGTCTACCCAAGGTGCCAACGTCGTCCTATTGACATATAATAATAGGTTGGGATTGTTGATGCCACTTAGCATCTCACTGGTCAAGTCGATGTCTGCATTCCAGACAATAGCTGCCAGATGATGACAGTTCTCGAACAGTTTTACACCTGCGGTTTTCAGTCCAGCGGGCAGTTCGATGCTGACAATGTTCATATTGGCAAAGGCGTTATCCGGCAAGACGTCTCCTTCAATTGAAACATTAACTAGCTGAAGATGCTCTATAGATGTAAGTCCTTGGATGAACGATATGTCTGCAGCATTCAGATTACCCTTAACCTTCAACTTTCCTGTGATAGCACCCTGATTCCATTCAAAGGCTTTGTTAAGTTGGCCAGCCTCCCTTACACTGGCTGTTTCTCCGTCATAAAAATACGGAATCTCCATACTTGTCACCTTTGAGTTGTTCATATCCTGTTTCACAGCTACAGCCTTAACGGTATAGAGTCCGTCAACAGCTATCTTGTTATCGTTATACTTTAACGTTGAAACTGATGGGTTAGATCCGTCAATCGTGTAATAGATAGCAGCCCCGTCTGTTGATGAGGATAATTGTAGAAAATGACCATCATAATTGAATGTCACATCACCACATGTGATGGAATTGTGGTTATACACCACTTCTGTAGAGTTGCGATAGCCATCCAGCACACCTATTGCCCTTACAGGTCTGTTATCGGTCAAAGTAATAGGACCGATATACCTATTCTGTTCTATGATTGCCAAATCCCCATTACCTATTATATAATATATAGAAGCTCCCTGCGTCTCACATGATATTGTCAGCACATTTTCTTCCGCAGTGAATGATGGAGTTTCAACTTGGAAATAGGTCACTTCATAAATGTTTACCGCTGAGTTAAGAAAGCCTTCTCTTACGGCAATAGCTTTCACGATGCCGTTTCGTGTCAGTGTTATAGGACCATTATACTTGCTACTCTCAGTTGTAGGTTCACTGCCATCCAATGTGTAGTAAATAGCAGTCCCCTCGGTTTGAGAAGTAATCGTCAGCACATTTCCTGACATCTGGAATACTGGTGCTTCACACCTGATGTTCTCCAAGTCGATATAAAGACTCGTTATGTTAGAGTGAATGAAATTATCCTTGAAAGCAATGGCTTTCACCGTACAAATGCCTGACACAGAGAACGGCTCTGTATAGCGCGTACTATTCTCCGTTGGTGCTGCCCCGTCAATGGTGTAATAGATACGGGCATTTGGGGTGGTGGTTGACATCTGTACTTTCATATTGGTGAAAGCGATAGACACATCTTCAACCTTAAACCAGTCAACAGTATAACTTGCAACATCTGAGTTCTCATAGCCGTCTGCTAAAGCAAAAGCCTTAACAGTACAGTTCTGCGTCAGTGTAATTGGACCTGTATATTTGTTGCTGTTACGTGTTGGACTGCTACCGTCTAAGGTATAATAGATAGTAGAATTCGGAGTGTTAGACGACATTGTCAGTTCATTGTCTTTTCGATTAAACTCAACAGAGGATACTTTGGATATTTCACCGCGTTTTACAGTGAGTTGTAATATATAGGTTGATGTGTTTCCCCTACGCCCGAAATAAAGAGTCTCAGTATCTTGTGTAATAGCAAAAGTCTGTAATATAGGATCTCTGTCATCTGTCCTACCATTTATAAATTCCTCTGTGCACCAAATTGGCTCACTTGCTGGATCAGAATAAAAAACAATAGCAGACGATTTTGTATCATCGCTATTATTATACACACCAACTATTTCTATTATGTCACCAGCTTTAAAACCACCATTAACTGTAAGTGTTGCATAATAATGTTCTTCGTAATCATCGGGATAATACTTAAATGATTTAGCGAATTTAATTCCATTAACCTCATTGGAGTGCATGTTAATCCAAGTAGTAGAATAACACACCATATTGTAATCAGTTGTTTTTAAAGTAATCCCTTCTGTTGAATTTGGATAATCTATAATTCTCTGTGCTGATACCTCTGAACTTACGATACACCATAAAAGCAAAATGGGAATACAATAATATGATATAAAGAAATGTTGATGTTTCATAATCTTGTTCTAAAATATTTATAAAACAATTTTGATTAAAAAAGTGAACATTTAATCTATTACCACTGTGGCTTTGGATTATCACCTGTATTCGGCTGGTCACCTTGAGCAGTTGTTATTACGATGTCCTCACTATATCCTACTTCTACAATACTCTTTGCATAGGCACGAAGATGATAAGTCGTGCCAGGTTTTAGGCCTGATATCTTGGCGGAATAAGTACCTTGCTGGGACGAGCCTTCCTCCGATATGTGCGGGTCTTTCTCGGTAGGATTCTCTAACGTTGAATAGCAAGCTCCATACACAGTTACAGGGAACATTGACGTGAAGTTAAATGTAACAGTAGCCTCTGTTCTGCTGATTGCCGTAACACGTAAGTCTGTTAGAGCAGGTCTTGACGCTGCTGTTTGAACAATAGTTACCGTTTCTGTCTTTGAAGTAGATTTCACGGTTATTTCTGCACTACGTTGCTCTTCTTTAGTGTTAGCTGCATAGGTAACAACGATTGTTTTGTTTCCATCACCAGAAAAATCGCTAAGGTTCACCCAATCTTGGCTTGACTGAGCTGTCCAGTGGGCATCACCAGCAATGCTGAAACTTGAAGTTCCTGCCAAAGCATCCACTGTGATGTTCTTGGTGGAAACGGTAAAGTCTGTTGAATGGCCAGCTTGTTTTACATTCAATTTCTGCTCCGATCCAGAAGCGCCTTTAAAAGTCAACACAGCATTACGCTCTTGCTCTTCCGTATTCTCATTAACAGTAATTTTAACGACACCATCATTATCACCTTCTGTCCTGCTGAGAGTGAACCAACTGGCTAACCCCGAGATAGTCCAATGGGTATTACTTGTTATTGTCACGTCTTGGCTGCTTGCTGTATATGTAAAGTTCATGGCTGATGTGCTCAATTCCAAAGACTCAGCATTGGCAAATTGTGTGACAACCACATTACGAGTGATAGTTCCACTGGTATTCTTGACTGTAACAACTGCTGTTCGCTCAACAGAAGACGACGGATTAACAGAAGCACTGATTGTCACATTCTGACTACCACGACCTGATGTTGGACTAATACGTATCCACGAGTCACTCCAACTAACGACCCACTCACAATTATTGCTAGCCTGAATACTAAGAGTCGCAGTGGTATTTCCGCCAGGAATATCAACATTTGACACATTTAGGTATTCAGAACCAGCAGGAGAACCACTACTTCCACCTCCGCTTCCAGCATCATCGCCTCCTCCACAGGATAAGATGAGCAATAGCGAGTATAAGAGTAACAATAGTTTTTTCATCTCAATAATGTTTTGTTTAAAGATTGATATATCATCAGTGGCGTATGTAGTCATTAGGTGACTTTTAGAAGTTCACCAACAATCCGGCATGAACGGCAAAGCCGTCGCCACTGAAATTGCTGCTATCTGTTATCGTCTTGAAATTGTTGTCCTTGGAGAGGGCAAACATATACTCTGGGGCTACGAACAGATACAGGTGTTGAACAGGAGCAACCACCAATTTAGCTCCAATGGCGATAGCACTCGATGAGCATCCGTCGCCATAAATGGTATTACCAGAGGCAGCGGCATTAGCACTTAGGAAATTATAGTAATAGCCAATTTGTGGAGTAATGGCCAATTGGCGCATCAAGGGGAATTGATAGCCATACTTCACGCCTATCGAGTTCATCTTGTACTTCGTTCCCGTATGCTGATCGCCATTCCAATAGACTGCATCCGATTCTGAAAGTCCGAAGGTGTAGCTGGCTTGCAGGTCGTGTTGCTGATAGACGGCACCCAGAATTCCACTCACCCCCATCAGGCTTCGCACCGTGATGGCTCCACCAAAGTAGAAAGCAAAATCTTTCACGTAAGTAACCCTCTGTAGGGTAATCGTATCGCGAGTCATCTCATTACGACGAACGGTATATTCCTTGTTCTGAGTAACGTATCCGCTTCGCGAGAACTCCAACTGATAAGTTCCTACAGGCAAGGAAAGTGCCTCGTTGACATCATAGGGAGAGGTCTTGACATTGCGAGGACGCGTATAGACATGCAACCAACCCGTATGAGGAACGGGAGCATTGGCATTGATAGTGTTCCGTCGTTGTGCCACCACAGTAAACGAAGTCTTCACAGGGTCGCAGTCAGCCTTGCGTGTTTCCACAACATAAGTACCCTCGCGCAGTTGTGTCTTCCACGAACCAGTACCAACCAATCGATCTTCGAAATAGATATCGGCATTATTTTCAACGTTTACCGTCACATCTCCAAAATGGTCAGACATATCTCGCTGATTGATGCGAACCAAACGAAGAGAAGAATCATCTTCTGCGGTAACCAGAATCTTTTGTTCACCTTCATTGCGGTCTTTTACAGCCCGCAGAATATGTTCACCGAAACTGAGGTATTTATGTTTAATAGGTGACGGTCCACAATCTGCACCATCTATATAAATGATAGAATTAGCTATCTGTGATTCAATGGTTACATAGCGACCACTGTTGATGTCAATATACATCTCATAGGTACGTCCGCCCTCAATGGGTATTTCATAGGCATAATCGCGGAGTTTTCCATATATCCTGTGCTGAATGCTCAGTTTTTTGGATCCTCTTGGCACATAGAGCCATATCTCACCATTATGGTTCTCTGTTGCAACTATACCCAACGCACCTGCTGAGAAAGTAAACCCTTGCTCAGGTGCAAGAATCTTAATCAATGCAGATTTCTCGCCATTCTGGTCTAACTTCTGTGTTCCATAGGTATTGGCTGTCAAATCGTTTGTTAACAACTCAAATTTCGACACTTTGATATTCTGTGCCTGCAAACTTAATACAAATGCACTCGTTAGGATAAGCACGAATAGTTTTTTCATTTCAATTTTCTTTTTCTGCCTCACCAACACCCCAAAGTTAAGCCAATTCGGTTAGTAATAATCTGCTTCACTTGATATACAAAAAAGGCGTAGGTGCTGTTCTTTTTTTAACAAAGAAAACGTCTTCTTCATATATAAGACCGCTCTCATCTCTAGTTCTAGGCTAATAAGCGATGGTGCAAAGATAAGAAATTATTTGGAAACACCAAAGAAAAGTTTTGTTTTTCTTAGGTGTTTAGGATAAAAGAATAATGTCATTAAAAGTGTTCTGGTCCATAAATCCCGAACTCGGGGTCTTTCTCAGGTTGCCAAGTTCTGACTTTTATCAGTGGCTTATGCGGATCGTTAACATCCACTATCAGCATTAGATAACCCTTGTCGCCATAGGTCGAAGAGTAGTAATCTTGCTGAATTTGGATAGCATAGGACTCACCTCCTTCTATTCCCAATTTCTTCACATCGTTGCTGGAAAAGCGTATATTGACAAACTCGTTGCGTTCAAAACAGCGTTTCAAGTTCCTCAGATACTGGTCTTTGGTCTGTCTGTTATATTTTATAATGCTACTTCCTTCGCTACTGATGTGCATCTGATTTTCTACGTTGGCTGACAAAGACGGTTTTTTGACAACAGTACCAGTTATGACAACTGCGTCGTCATCGAATACCGACTCAATGTATTGTAGTCGTTTTAATGCATAAGCCGTTTTGTAATTCTCGAGGAAATTCATAATGGTTAATCGCGAATTCTCATCCCATACACCTTTGTTCAAAATGTCATCTTCTGCAGTTTTGCCGAGCCCGAAGGTAATATTGCATATCTTCTGATTCTTGTCAAATTGCAACACGACATCCTCTACAAAAGATTTACGTACATTTTTAGCAAATGAAAAAGACATCTTTAATCCACGTTCCATGACACCCTCTTCATTATCAAAAAAACGAATATCTGACGAATCTAGAACCTTTGCCTTTCCGTATCTTATCAATTTCGTAAAGACATCCCATCCAGAATCAGTAAACATATCCCTTATAGAGCTAAAGTTCTTGTTTTTAACAGCTTCAGCGAACTTACTCAACATGCCAGCATAGCTATCTGCATTCACATCTTTTTCCTTTGGTGGTGCAATGATGCTCTTTTCTGTTAGCGAAAACGAATTTGTATTCATATCTAAAGGAATCTGCATGGCAGGAGCAAGTGGCTTATTCAATGCAACACTGACACTGGCCTTTGGCATGGGAGTATCATTAAATAATTCAAGCACAGATTCCATCTCTTTGTCACTCTTTGCCTCACCCATAAACTTGTATTCGTACTGCAGTTGAACATATTGACCATCATACTCTGGAACCAATTCCATAACTGCATATCCATCCTTGGCACCACAGGGACTACCCCATTGCCATCCGTCGTAATAAGTGTATTCAACAGTGTTTACCGGTTTCCCTTTATAAGTAATCATCAGTGTTAAAAGATCTCCTTCACGATTCATGACTGATGCCCGTAAATCGTCAAAGACATCATCCATCTTCTCCTTTATCCAATTTGTCAACACATGAGATCTCCCATTATTGTCCTTATAGGTTACTTCATTGGGATACTGAAGCGTTTTAAGAAGAGACAATGCCCAATAATAATTACGAAGAGCATCATCAGCCTTACCCTTTTGTTCAGCCATAAAAGCGTTCTCAACCATGTCAATGGCTTTGTTCTTTCTAAGCTCGAAAATCTTATCCAACTCCGACTTTTTCATCCAACGACAAACATGTGCATTGGGTTCTGTTTGCAGTATAACCCTCTTCGTATTAGTCAATATGGACTGAGAATAAGATTTTACGGAATGGTTAAACTGGGATTGTTCATCCAACTTTCCATTATGATTGGCAGTGCGGATGGACGTATGAGACACTGCAGTAACACTAGACCTAATACTACCTATCAACGCTGATAATGCTTCTTGATCTGCCTCACTCACAGTATTTCCCCATCCCTCACCACAAATATAGTCTTCACTGTCTCTGATGCTCTCCCAACTTTGTGAGTAAAGTTCACAACACATCAACAGACACATAAATAATACTGCTATTTTTCTCATATTCTTTATCATTTTCTAAACTGTGGAGATAGAATTTGCAAAGTTCGTAGTCCACAACGAAAGACATCAATGCTGCAAAGATACGAATAAGAAAGGAAAATGCAAAGAAAAACAATCTTTTCTTTGCATTTTGTCCTACTTCTTAAAGTTCGTATGCCTGCGATTGCCAAATGGACGCACCGCAAAGTGAATCCAGTAGACGATCCCTCGCTTTTCCAACAACAGCTCGTCGAAGTCCTCGTGGTAGATGTCTGCAATGTCTAACAACAAGGAGGCATAGCGAAAGGCCTGTTCCGGTCCCATGCATCGGATGTCCGCCGCGCACCCTGTGGTATGGTTGCTGTTCTACTTTCTCATAAATTGTATCATCGTCTGATGAAAGGTAACACTTCGTATTAGACGACACATTTATTGAAACAATCAACAATAGGACAAAGAATAGATACTTATTCATTTGTTAGTTATTGCTGTCTTTATGAAAACTTCTCAAACATCATCCTTGGCACGTGTCCCGCCCTGACCACTAACGGTCAGAGCGGGAACCAATGCAAGGAGTAATACTACTATTGTTTTCTTCATATGATGAAAGGTAACAATCTGCTTCCTGTTTCAAAACTAGAAATTCAGATTACGCCAATCAGCAGACATGTTATCTGAGATATTAATAGCAGGAGTCTGTTTCTTTTTAAGTTTCAACTGAGGAGCCTGACGTGAAACATTTGTAATAATGCGGTCAGACAAATCACCATAATTGATAGAACCACTTGTTTCCTTCAGTTCTTTTAATAAGTAATAGGTGAAAAGCCCGTGTCCTTCTTCTGGGTATCCCTGTGCAGTCTCATTACCCTGAGCAGCAGAGAGTACGATGACGTTGCCTTCACTGAAAGTAGCCTCCTCAGCCTCAATCTCAACTTCACGCAATCCCTCTGTCACACCCTCGTTATTACGGTTTGCACCACTAAAGCAAGCATCCAAGAATACAGAGGTACGTGCAAAGGCTAGTTCACCTAGTTGAGCATAGAATGAATCGAGTGCAATACCTCTTTTAGGATTGGTGCCACGCACGTCAGTCGGTAGGATATAAGCCTTGTTTTTGTCATTTATATCAGGCACGCCATGACCTGCATAGTAAACGATAAGCTGTTTATTTTCTCGCTCAGGAATACGAGCTACCCAATCGCTCATTTCTTCCTCAAGAATCATCTGCTTAGTAGCATCTTCTGTAAGGTGGATATTCTCTGTAGGAATACCTAATGTCTTCTTGCAATATTCTGCAAATACTCTCGCATCGTGGATGGCATAAGGTACGTTACTCGTAAAACGATAGTTCTGGTTTCCGATAATGAGTGCATAAGTATCATAACGAGCCCTAGTTGTAACGGGAATATCTTTGTCAACAGTTGATGTCTTATAATCGTAGTCAACTTCTGTCTTTTTCATGCTAGTAATCTTATCAACAGACTCTTTCGAAAGACCAAACTCCTTACAATTAGCTACATTTACGTAGGCGGGCAATCTTCGAAGTTCACCATTATACATTCTATGACGTGTTTTATTGTTGAAGTTTTCCTCACTGGCAAACACGAAATGACCAAGAATCGCTGTTGGTGAAATATCGACACTTTTCAAGTTTGAGCATGATGCGTATGCTTGATCACCCACTCGGCATTGATCAGGAATGGATGTAGAGGGCAACGATATACAATTAGCAAAAGCGATTGTCTCAATATTTCGTAGCGTGACAGGTAGAGAGATATTACGCAAATGGGCACAATTCAAAAAAGCACCCCAACCAATGCTCTCAAGGTCGTTCCCTTCAAAGACAACCTCTTGAAGGGTTTGGCAATTAGCAAAAGCACAAGAACCGATATTTTTGATGCCCTTCTGTATCTCCACTTTCCTAATATTCAGTTTCTTTTTTATCCAGGGTGCCACATTCTGGTCGATATTATAGTTGTCCATGTATACTGGCATACCTTTCTTATGAACGTTGGTTATAACAAGTGTGAAACCGTCATGGCTCCATTTTATATCTTCTCCACACGTACCTTCTGTTCTGTAGCTGTACTGGGCAAAGACTTCTGGCATACAAAGGATTGCCATAGTCAGAATTAAAATATATCTTCTCATAGTTACTGATATTTTATTTTAATAATATGATTTATTCTGATGGAAACGCATTACATTCTGAACTGAATGAATACACGATTAGTTGAAGATTTAAACTCATATTTCTGTTTACTGTAATCGTCGGTAGAAAGAGACTGGTATTTTAAGCTGCCAGAACGACGCTCATAGCCTAAGCCAATGAATTTCCAAGTTATACTGAAGCCAAAACTGGTGATAAGTCCATGTCCTAAGTCAAATTTCAGTCCCTTTGACATTTTCTCATACCGCTCATACTCTAATGCTTGTGTTTCTGTTTGGACATCTTCTCTCTTTTTAGTTGGGTTGATATCAGCCTCTTCGTCATTTGTCATGTAGAGCAAAGAAACATGATAGCCAACGTGGAAAAACGCATTCAACTTGATATGGTGCAGAGCAGAAACGTTTGTTGAAGTAAAAGGTGCTATAGAGATAGATGGACCAACAGACATGCCATAGTTCAAGTCATACTTTTCCAGATTCCATGGCGTGTAATAGTATTCTTTTCCATCATAATTCAGTATGGATCTGCTGTCATATAGGTTACCATCACCTTCTTGCTTAAAGTGGTTGACGTTCAAATCAATGTAACTGAAATCGAAATTGAACTGCAACATATTAGCAATAGGCGCCTTATGCAAAGCATAACTGCGACCCAATTGGAGTGAAACGCCCCAATCGCTTTTAAATTCAGGAACAACACCACCTCCCACGCCAGTAGGAATGCTCTGGTCCGGTGTTAGGGTCGTAGAGTTATAACTGATATTAAAATAGCCTTTCCTCGACCACACATCCCGATAATGGCTTTCCGCGTACTTCTTGTTAGTTACATCCTGTTGCATCCGAATAATGTCGTTAATGGTAGTGACCTCTGTTGTGTCTTCTTGCCAATTAAAAGTCATCGGCAGGTTTGGCTCGTTGACGTCCTGTCCATACGCACTGATGGCTATAAGACAGGTAATAGAAAAGATTAGTTTCTTTTTCATAATATTTATAAGTTTTAAATGATGAATATGTTATTGTTTCTTCTGATATATCTTAACCCACTTCTTATTGACAACCATATCACGGTCTTCACGCTGACATTTCAATAGCCATTTCTGGAAATCGTGAGTATTCAGAGCGTTGGGACGTAGTTTGTCGCCAGATTTATCATTGCATTTGGTAAACGGATTTGGTGAATAAATGATTACCAATTGATTGTTCTCAAGACGGCGTTGGGTCGTCAAAGTATAATAATAGGGGTATGCTTTGGGATTCTCTTCTTTGTCAAAAAACATATAGTCACGACCACCCTTCACTTCAAAACGTCCGTCAACATCCTGTTTATATGGTAGTAAACAGGAGGTATCGTCATCACCAACAATCAAGTAAATGGCCACGTAGCCATCTGCAGGCGATCGGAAATTTACATACACACGCTCACCACTTTCAAAAATGGACGCTTTCTTTCTCATAGTAAGCCCATCCTTCATGATTTCCCATTTCAAATCAATCTTAGACTGGATAATTTCTCTTGCCCTTCCCTTTACTTCAGCTGTAAAAATAAGTTTATCATCCTCATATTTAATGTCTAATTTCGGTTTCTCCGTATCACCTAGCCAATCTCCCTTAGCCATAGCAACGGTGTTTTCCCAATAATATGAGGTTGATGATTCTCCATTAGTCTCCACATTAGAGTCTATTACGTCTGATGTTATCAACTCGCCAAACTTCTCTTTGATAGCGGCAGCCTTAGCCAATTCAATACACATATGCTTGGCTTCCTTCAGCGTAATGCCATCATTCTCGGATAAAACATAGGTATATGATCCGCTTACTTCCTCTTCGCGTTGTGCCTGGGTTACCAACGTAAATGCCAATATTAATACAATTAATGTTAGTTTTTTCATATTATTATAACGTGTCTACTAAGTAAAACGCCCTTACTTCTACCCATCCGTTACTTATTGTCCTATAGAATATTACGGTAGGTTTCAATGACTTAACCGTCTGTGCAATTGACGACTGATAATCGGCACTAAATTTCATCTCGTTCGAAGCTTCATCATCTGATGACTGATTTATTTGCGTATGGGTGCTCCCTTCAACTTTAGTCTCTACCATTGATGCATATTGCCGGGCTGCATTATAGTGCAATTTTCTGATTGCCAGATTAATATCATTCGCTTTAGCATGAACTTCCAAGGGCGTTAGATTTCCATTTCCCTGTCCCAATGCCTTATAGTGAACATCGAGAGCTTCTTTAATGCTCTTGCCACTTCCATACACTTGCCATCCCTCGGCTTTCATCGTTTTTGCAGCTTTCTTACTTTCCTTTTCAAGTGGGTCACCCGTACGAGCATTTGCACTAAGTGTACTGATGAATATCATAGAAAAGAAGCATACAACGACAATTATTACTTTATCGTAAAAGGTTTCAATGCATTGCTTTCTAAGCATATTCTCTTATCAACGCTTCACCAACACCCTAAGTTTAGCATAATCTGGTTAGTAGTAATCTTTCTTCTTCCTTGATATACAAAAAAGGCGTAGGTGCTGTTCTGAAAAGAAAACGTCTTTCTCGTATACAAGACCGCCTGCTTAGCCCACTTTAGGGCTCATTCGACCCTCTGGTCGCTTGCTTTGCAAGAACAAGCGATGATGCAAAGATAAACAATTTTTGTGAAAAACAAAAGTTTTTAAGAAAAAAAGTCAAAAAAGTGACAAAATGGGAGCAATTTCGACAATTTTACTCCCATTTTGCATCATTTCTTAAAGTTTGTATGCCTGCGATTGCCGAACGGACGCACCGCAAAGTGAATCCAGTAGACGATCCCTCGTTTCTCCAACAGCAGCTCATCGAAATCACATCACTGCCAAGAATCATGGGCAGTTACTTTTGAGGTCGTACGGAGTGGCTTCTTGCATGGCCAGGAGCCTATATCGACATGGTGGATAGCCTATATCTTCGATACAAAGAGCCTATATCTTCGATGCAAAGAGCCTATATCTTCAATGTAAAGAGCCTATATCTTCGATGCAAAGAGCCTATATCGACGATGCAAAAAGCCACTCTAACGCATCGTTTGAGCAACAAATTCAACCCAGATTCGGTCACGGTCACAACTGTGACCATGTGACCATTTTGTTCTTAGCGGAAGCAATATAAATCTGTAAATATGTGATTTTTAATTAATTGCAGACCATCGTCTATTAATTTACGCCCTCTGCGGTCACATGGTCACAGTTGTGACCGTGACCGTTTTTCTCTCTTAACCCTAGTTTTTTGTTTGCAGACGTTAATCAGCATTCTAACTGCAATTGCCACCACGATGGGAGTAACCTCGTGTATTGGAATCTAGAAAGAAGTGGGACTACCAAAAGTAGCCCCACTTTATTTTGTTTATCCTTCTCGTTTCAGCAGAATGACGTTGGCGCCCTGACCTGCTACGTTAGGCATCTCCTCGCCCACATCAGCTCCAATGTAAGTGGGGTCGCAAACGGTGAACTTACGTCCATTAAGCATATAGCCTGCGCCTTGAACGTTCTCCTTGAACTCAACGGCCATTGCCAAGTGACCAGGATAGTAAACCAGTACGACATCCAGTCCTACGAGGTCGCGAACCAAGTGGGACAGCAGGATAGCGCGGTCTTCACAGTCGCAATAGGGATAGAAGAAGGTCTCCTCGCCAAAGAAAGCACGGTCGCGCCCCCAGACATCATCATCGTAGGCATAGAGGAAACAGCCCTGATTAGGATTGGTCATCTTGATATCGGTCTTACCCTCGACCCACCAAAGCAATTGCTGTACCTGCTCCAGGGGAGTCATTCCCTTCAGTTTGGCACGCATCTGGGGATAGAGCTGCTCTGTAATACCCTTCTCCAACGGAGTGTTGGCATACATGGCCCAACGACTCATAAAGTTGCCACCGGTATAAGAAGCGGGATAGGTATCGAAGAAATCGATATAGTTCTTATTGGAATGAAGGGTGAAGCTGAAGTCTGGATTCTTCAACGAAGTGATGGTACGCTCGTTGACGGGTCTTTCTGCAAAGTCCTGACGTGCATTCATCTGCAGCGACATAGCACTCTCCTTGGGGAACTTGGCCTTGCAGATATTCAGTTTGTCGCCATCCTTGATATTCTCCAGCAGATAATACCACTCGCCATCTACATAGAAGTAGGACTTACCAAACATACTATACTGGCTGGCCACAATCATGTAGAGCGTCTTTCCATCGTGAGCCATACGCATCTTATAGCCTGACTGCGAATAGAGGAAAGCCAATGCAAGGGTAGCCTCGTTGGTATGGTTGCCATAGAACTTATTGGTCAGCGCAAGCAACATCTGATAGTAAGCCCAGTCTGAGAAGTTATGAGCCTTACGCTCCTCCAAGCAGTCGTAGAGCATATTGTCGAACTGAGGCTTGGTGAACTGAGTGATGGCATCAGCCACCTCATCGCCAGAGACACCAGGAAGAGTGAAACGGCAATTGTTGCCCATGCGGACCTTACACTCTGTGCCGAAGACATCAAACTTATAGTAAGGATTAGGATCGCTGGTCTGTTCAACCTTTGCCAAAGGCTGGGGTTGCTTAGTAGCTGGAGCGGGAGCGGGCACAACGGTTGCCACGGGAAGTATCTTATTCGACTTCTCACGCTTGGCCATCTTTTTCTTTTCCTTCTCCTGCTTCTCCTTTTCCTTCTGTGCCTTCTTATCCTTCTTGTCGCCACCACCAAACAGCTTGCTGAAGAAACCTGCCGTTTCTTCCTCATAGCCTGGAACTACCATCGGTTCTACCTTTTCTTCCTCAGGAATGGCAACGGGAGGCTCTGCGCCAAACTCCTCCCAAGCCTCGCGAACAAACTTGGTGTACTCAGCAAGAGCCTGTTTACGGAAGTCAGCATACTCCTTCTTGGCCTTCTTCTTGAAATCCTCGAAGTCCTTACGGAAGTCTTTCTTCTGATTCTGAGCCTGTGCAGGAACCACGAGCACAAGCATCAGCAACTGGAAAATGACTATCAACTTTTTCATAGTTCTGATGTTTTAATGTTCTTTTTCACAAGGTACGGAATCAACCTCCACCTCCAACAATGTAGAGTCCTTGATAATAATCTCACGGGTAACAGTGGCAGGATCGCTGTGGCGACGCGACTTCACCGTCTTGTCTTTGCGCAACTGGGCAACAACAGACTTGACATAGTCCTTGGTCAGCGTCAACACGGTATTGCGCTTGTCAGCCAGGAACGAATCCAACTTGGCCTTGCCTGGAGAATTGATGACATACTGCTTGTCGCCATCTTCAGCCAACAGGGTAATAGATCCAGTGAAAGACACATTCAGCGTAACATCGCCCGTAAGGACATCGCCCTTATCCACTTGGCGCTTTCCCTTGGCGTCAATCACCTCAACACGGCCACTTACCTTGGAAACCACATACTTGGCTGCCTCGCCCTTGGCCATTGTTAGCAAGGGCATAAGCAGGAGTATGCAAAACGCTAATAATTTCTTATGATTCATTTTTCTTCTCCTTATTAAATACACTTAAGGTCTTAATAACATCATACAGATTCTCTGCCATGTAAATAAGTGCAATAGACGACATGGCGAAGGCCAGACTGATGCTATAGTTGTAACTGCAGAAGAGGATGAAGGTAATCCAAACCATCAGCGACAGCCATCCTGCAATCAGCAGACCTCGTATCAGCGAGGCTCCGAAGATAACTCGGAACAACGTCTTCTTCTTGGTAGTGAAGCTCTTATAGTAAGACAGCAGGATTACAGACAGGAATACGATGATGAACGAGGCCACCAATGTAACGCCTGTAGAGGCGTGCTTAATCTCAGACTGACGGAGCATCGTTTCTGCTGCGTATGCCAACAACTCGACACCAGCAATCTTGCCCTGTGGGGTATAGTGCATATCGCCTTCTTCAGTCATAGCACCAATAAGCACCAGATGATCCTCTATCCAATCACGATTCTCGAGAATGGAATCGTAAGGCACAATGTGATACTCCTTTGGTGAGAAGTTGATATTAATGTCCTTATCTGCCAAAGGAACCACCTCCTGCTCGGCATAGAGGTCGACTACCTTCTTGATGAATGAGGGGACCACCTTGCCTCCAAGTTCGCGTCCGATGCTGACTGCACGCTTCATGCCACCATAGAGTTGGCGAGGCATGTTGGTGAAGCCTTCGTTGACACTGTCGCTGGGCGTGAAGAACGAATGCTTCGTCTCACCCTCCATGCTCTCGGCCTCAATTATCTTATAGGAGAACACGAAGTTATGAAGTTGCTTAACGGTATTTGCCAACAGCGTATCGCCCTCAAGGTCTTCTTCCTTGTAGCCTTCGAACACCACATCGACACCCACTGCCTTGGGGTGGAGAGCATCCACCTCCATGAACAACTGGGCAAAGTCGCGACGCTTTCTCAGCTCCGTCATATCGACAATGGTTACGATACGACTGGTTTCCCGTTCGCCAGTGTCGAGCAACTTATAATAGAAGTCGGTAAACGAATAGTCCTCCAGGATTTCAGCCACAGGGTTGAAGACTTTCAGGTTGAAAGCCGCCAGCACGTAGATTCCCACGATACCAAACGCGAGACACGTAACAGCGAAGTATCTCCAGAGTTTATCCATTAATCCTTACCGAAATAAGCTTTTAACTCTTCGCTCAGCTCCTTGCCCTCAGTCTCCAACTGTGAACGGATGGCATCCTTCGCAATTTCATGAACAGAAGAGACTTTAGCAACCATACGTATCATAACCTCCTTATTCTTGTTCTTCAACTGTCGAGTGGCTACCAACGGGGTCTGTACACGACCAAGCTTTTGAGAGAATATGGTTTTATTCTCAGAGATGTAAGTGGTAATTGAAGCTGCCTGATCGTCGGCCAACATTTTGTTAGCTATCATATTATCTATAATTCCCGTTGCCTCAGTGCCAATCGAGCTGGCCAAATTCAGACGAGCAAGTTCTGTAGCTTGCATATGGGCTGCTGCATAATTTTCAGCCGTAGCACGACCCTCACCAGTGTAATAGAGAGGATTCAATTCGTCGTCAGTCTGCTCTATATACGCATAATAACGGTCTATCTGTTTCTCCAAGGGCAGGGCACCAGGTGAAACAGTCCATCCTTCTTTTTTCATGCGCTTAGCCTCATCTTTGGCATCCTTTGAAGCCTTTTCCTTCAAGGCAGCCTTGTTTTCCTTCACCTTCTTTTGAAATGCATTCTGAGCCATTGTGTTCATTGAGAACGACAGCAGTGCTAACACTGCTAAAAATTTCATTGTCTTCATAATTCTATCATTTTAAATTAGTTTATAATATTCACTTAAAAGTCGCCAGGTTCATAGAGTCCGAAATTCGGGTCTTTCTCCGGTTGCCATGTTCTTAGCTTGATAAGTGGCTTCTTTGGTTCATTGATATCTACCAACAGCATCAGATAACCTTTATCGCCATAGGTTGACGAATAATAGTCCTGCTGTATCTGGATTCCATACGACTCGCCACCAGCACCCATCTTCTTGACATCATTGTCAGAGAAGCGGATGTTTACAAACTCGTTGCGCTCGAAACAGCGCTTCAGAGAGGCCAGATATTGATCTTTCGTCTGTCGGTTCATCTTGATGATATGATTACCCTCTTGACTAATAGACGATTGATTCTCCCTATTTGTTACACTGTTAGCCTTACTAACCACTGAACCCGTGATGATAACGGCATCATCGTCGAAGATAGAGCGGATATAGTCCAAGCGTTTCAGGGCGTAGGCCGTCTTGTAGTTTTCGAGGAAATTCATGATGGCCAAACGCGACTTTTCGTCCCATACACCCTTGTTCAGAATGTCGTCCTCAGCGGTCTTACCCAGTCCAAAGGAGATGTTGTCAATCTTCTGTTCCTTATTAAAGGTCAGCACGATATCCTCGACAAACGTGGCACGACCACCAGAATTGAACGAGAACGACATGCGCAGTCCACGCTCAACGATACCATCTTCTGACTCCAGGAAACGGATGTTCTGCGAATCGAGCACCTTAGCCTTACCATATTTCATCAGTTTGGTGAACATGCTCCAGCCTACTGATGTAAAGAGGTCACGAGCGGAGTCGTAGTTCTTCTGCTTCACGGCAGCAACCATCTTCTCAATGGCATTCTTATAGGCATTGACATTCTTCTCGATAGGCTTGGGAGGAGCTATCGACACCTCATTGGTGGTGAACGACTGGCTCTGCATCATCTCCATACGGGCCTCGCGCTCCTTCTTCTTCTCATTGCTCTTCAGCATCACATTGGTGTAAGCCTTCGGCATAGGAGTACCCTTCACAGCATTGAGCACCATCTCGACTTCATTGTCAATCTTGGCCTCACCGGCATATTCGTACTCATACTTCATCTGCACCTGCGAGCCATCGAAGCCAGGAGCCAGTTCCAAAACGCCCCAGCCATCCTTGGCACTATAGACAGCACTCCAAGTCTGTCCGTCCCAGAACTTATAATCGACACTATTGACGGGCTTACCCTTATAGGTGATGGCCAGACGGATATCGTTGCCTTCGCGGCTGTCGTAGATAGTCTTCAGTTCGTAGAAGGTATCGTCAATCTTCTCCTTACACCAGTTGGTGCATACGTGCTCCTTGCCGTCCTCGTCGGTATAGGTCACCTCATTGGGATACTGCAGCGACTTCAACAGCGTCAGGGCCCAGTAATAGTTGCGCAACACATCGTCTACCTTACCCTTCTTCTCTGCACGCACAGCGGTCTCAATCAAGTCGAGTGCCTTACGTTTGCGGGCCTCGAAAATCTTCTCAATCTCCGACTTCTTGATCCAACGCACCACATAGGCATCGGGCTCATTCTTCAGCACCTTCTGTTGGGTGTTGGTCAGCGTGGCCTGCGAATAGGTGCTTACCGTCTGTGAGAACTGCGACTCCTCATTCAACTGACCGTTGCTGTTCTGTGTCTTCAACGAACTATGCGACTCACCTTGAACATTGGTGGCTATCTTACCAATAAGGTTAGCAAGCGCTTGTTTGTCAGCCTCCGTCACAGTAGAGCCCCAGCCTTCACCATAGATGTAGTCTTCGCTGTCCCTGACCTGCTCCCAAGTTTGTGCGGAAGCAGTCAGAGCAACGAGTGCGAATAATACGAAAATCAGTCTTTTCTTCATTCCTTATTTTATAATTACCTTCTTACCATTTGTGATATATACGCCCTTCTGAGTTGGCTTGCCTTGCAGCTTGCGTCCATCAAGGGTATACCATGCTTCACTGTTCACTCTTTCACTATTCACTAGCGTAGCGTCGATGCCTGTCGTATCGCCACCCAGGTCGCCAACGATGAAGTATGGAGGAGCTGGGTTAGAGCCCTTATGCTCTACATAAGCCTGGAAGGGGAGTACCGCACGGTAGTTGCTCTCGAAGATACTGCCTTCTGGATAGCCACTACGCTGCTCACCAACGTTCAGAACATAAATGCCCTGCTTAGCAGCCGCATTCGTGAAGCAAGGAGTCATGACATAGTCTGCACTCTCGTCCTTCACAACCTCCGTCATAGGAACTGTGGCGTTTTCAGCCGAGAAGGTTACACGTCCTGACAAGTTGTAGTCAGCAATGTATTCCTCAGAGTTAGGCATACTGATGAGATAAGCCGTATTGGCCTCAATGATTGAATCACTCTGCAAACCATCGTGGGTCAGGTGGCGTAACCAGAAGTGAGAATTACTTCTATTATTACCAAAAGGAGTAATCAGACCACGAGTCTCATGCATGATCGTCTGAACGTTGAATGGCAAAGCGATAGTCTCCCATCCACGGCTGACACCAATCTGCGTCTTCTGCTTGAACTCACGGGTATAGCTGATAGCCTCAGCTGTGAAGCTCTGCGGGCAGTAGAAGTCATTATTGCCCTGTGCCACATCGGTCAGTACGATATTCT
>Ga0256405_10003263_pt1 | contig 34079 bp, 28 predicted proteins | sample RumenRJG_02DNA_FD_189096 | JGI IMG/M metagenome (GOLD analysis project Ga0256405, IMG submission 189096) | Bovine rumen microbial communities from Lethbridge, Alberta, Canada - RJG_02 | ecosystem: Host-associated > Mammals > Digestive system > Stomach > Rumen | place: Canada: Alberta...
AGGGGCGAATAAAAAAACCGGCTGACGCAAACCAGCCGGTCTTTTGCTTAACCATGCTCAGCGATGACGCTGCGTACGGCGTTTCTTTTCACTGGGTTTCTCAAAGTGTCTTCTGTTGCGAAGTTCCTTGAGGGTGCCTTCCTTGTCCAGTTTCTTTTTCAAACGGCGAAGAGCACGGTCGATCGGCTCGCCTTTTTTCAAACGCACTTCTGTTGCTTCCATTGTAATTCACCCCCTCTCTTCACCGGTAGGTTCTTATTCATTTACAAACTCTTATTCGTTGTTGGCATATCCGGCTTCATCCTGAAGCAGTTCACGCAATTTGGTCAAAGCCTGATTCTGGATCTGCCGCACCCGTTCGCGGGTCCGGCCAATGGTCTGGCTGACCTCTTCCAGGGTTTTCGGCCGGTTTCCATCCAGACCGAAACGCATCTTCAGGATCATCCGTTCGCGTTCATCCAGTTCGCTCAGCAGATCCACCAGCCGACCAACCGATTCCACATCGCTCAGGATGCGGTCCGGGGTTTGCGCTCCGCGGTCGGGAATGATGTCCTGAAATTCTCCGTCCTCGCCCTGCTGGATCGGATCGTGCAGCGAGAAAGTCCGCAGGTCCGCCAGGCGAAGCCCCGCAACAGTCCGTTCGCTGAAATCAAGATCCTTGGCGATCTCCGCATCGGTCGGTTCGCGGCCGAGCTTTTCCGCCAGTTTGGTCCTGATGGATTTGATCTTGTTGATTTTTCCGGCGGACTGCACCGGGATCCGGATGATCCGGCTCTGATTGGCCAATGCACGGCGCATCGACTGTTTGATCCACCATGCGGCATATGAACTGAACTTCGCGCCTTTGGCCGGATCGAATTTTTCCACGGCCCGCATCAAACCGATGTTGCCTTCCGAAATCAGATCCAGCAGGGGCAATCCCAGCCCTTTGAAATCGTGCGCGATTTTGACCACCAGACGCAAATTCGCTTTGATCAGAGTCTTGCGGGCTTCATCATGCTCCGAATTGTCAAACCCATGGATCATCGCGGCCAGATCGACTTCCTGTTCCTTCGACACCAGCGGAATCTGCCCGATCTCATTCATATAGGTTTTCATCGTGTCGTTTTTGGAAGCTCCGCCCTTTCCGGCCAGACCGCCCTTCGATTCCTCGTCATCCAGAATGTCTTCTCCGGACTCGGCATTTTCTTCCGCAGGCTCTTTTCTTTCTTCGTCATCCTCATCTTTGACATTTTTCTTCAAAGATTTCGACTTTCCCTGCGCAGGTTTATCTGCCGCATTCCGTTTTTTCTTGTCCGAAACCGAAGCCTCCTGCGCTTTTTTCTGAGCAGGAGAAGAAGTTTCCTCTTTCTTGGGGGAAGACGGCTTCTTCTTCGCTGCCGGCTTGGCTTTTCCCTGTCCGTCTTTGGAGGGTTCCGCCTGTGCTTTCACACCAGAGGATGTCTTTTTGGCTGGGACCTTATCTGCAGATGCGGCAGATTTGCCGGATCCGGAAGCATTTTTCTTCGGCTCCGGCTTGACCGGCCCGGCAGTTTTTTTCTCCGGAAGTTTCACGGAAGCAGCCGCCTTTTTCGGAGGAGCAGTTTTTTTCCCGCCGGATTTGGAAACAGAAGGAACCGACGCCGGTTTTTTCACTGCGCCAGTTTTCTTCGCTTCAGGAACTTTTTTCTTCGGCTCCGCTTTCGCTGCGGGGACTGGCTTTTTCGCAGCAACCGTTTTTTTCTTCGGCTCCGCTTTCGCTGCGGGTACTGGCTTTTTCGCGGCAACCGGTTTTTTCTTCGGCTCCGCTTTCACTGCAGGGACTGGCTTTTTCGCGGCGGCAGCTTTTTTGGAAGCGGCAGAAGCAGTTTTGACAGGCAGAACTTTTTTCACCGTTCCGCCCTGAACCGATTTTTTCGCTGCCGGAACAGATTTTTTCTCCGAAACCACTTTTTTCGCCGCAACCGGTTTCGTTTTGGCATTCTTCTTTTGAGTCGAAGAAGAACCCGCGGGCTTGGAAGTCCCGGCTTTTGCCGTTGCCGCCGGTTTCGATTTTACGGGAACCGATTTGGGTAAAGAGGAGGCCGCTGTTTTCAAAACTTTCTTTTTGGCAGGACCTTTTGAAGCTTTCATGATTTCAGAAACCTCCCTGATATATTTTTATTTTGCCTATTGACTTTTCGTTTTTCCGATATATTGTAACATTCTGTTGCTGCTGAAAACAGCAGAAGCCGCATCATGTCCATTATCTTGGTAAATATTCTATTATAACATAAAAAGGCAAAAAGTCAAGTGGGAAAAGCTTTTTCCGGTCAAAAAATATTGAAAAAACTGATTTCCGGCTTTCATTTCCCGGGAAAACAAATCTGTGCGACAGATGAAAATGTGGTTTCCCTGCTGCTGACCGGATTGCATTTTGCACAGCCGGGGAAAAAAATGATGGTGGAAGTCCCCGGAACGGCCATAGGAGAAAAGATCCGGAACGAAATCCTGCAATGGTCCGAATGTGCCGGCATGAAGGCAGATGTCCTTCAGTTGCCGGACGGGACCAACAACGGCAGGAAACTGATGGAATCGGAAATGCCGCGAGCCCAGGTGCTGGACCGGGTGCTCCACGATCCGCCGGATATTCTGGTCACCTCGGCCGGCGCGGAACTCTCCCCCGCACCCGATCCGGAACGGATGCGGCATCTGGAATTGACGCTCCGGACCGGGATGACCCTTTCGCCGGAAAAGCTGGCGGATATCCTGACCCGCATGGACTATGACGATGAACCGGAAGTGGTTCAGAAAGGGGAATTTGCCCGGCGCGGCGGACTGATGGATGTTTTTTCGCCGTCGGCTTCAGCTCCGGCGCGGATCGAATTTTTCGGCAACGAGATCGAATCCATCCGTCTGTTTTCGGAAACCACGCAGCTTTCCACCGGGGAAGTGCCCGAATACAAGATCATCATGCGTTCCGGAGCAGGCGACCCGGAAGAAAAAAGTGTCGATTTCAGTGCATACGTCCGGTTGTATTCCCCGCAGATCGTCACGGTCTTTCCGACGGAATGCGAAGCGGTCCTGAAACGTTTCGGCTCGGAGGAAATGCTGCTAAACTGGAAGAAACTCCATGAAGAGCCGCTCTGGAAAAATGCGGTCCGTCTGCTGGACGAACCGGAAAGTGCAAGCGTCCCGGAACAGGAGAAGATCCTTTCTCCGGTTTTTCCATCTTCCGGATTCATCCTGAAAATGATTCCGGAAGGCACGGAAGAAAACCTTTCGGACCTGGTCCGCCAGCTCAGTTCCAATCTGATCCGACAGTTGTCGGACGAACGATACAAGATCCTGATCGCCGGCGGCACGGACAGCGACCTGAGTGCGCTTCACCAATGGCTGAAAGAAGAATCGCTGGAAGATCTTTCCGGACTGGAATGCATTCAGCTGGACATTCCGCGGGGAGTTTTCCTGCCCGGAGCAAAGACGGCGTTTTTTTCGGAATATGAACTCTATTCATCGCCCCGCCGTCTGGCCGCGGGCAAGAAAAAGGTGCCGAAACTCCCCGAAGAAAACGACTTCCGGAAAATCGACTTCCGCGACGCGATCGACGAGACCTTGTCTTCCGATCTGGAAGAAGGCGATTATGCCGTGCACATAAACTACGGGATCTGCATCTGCCGGGGCTTGAAGACCATCACGGAAAAACAGACAGTCTATGAGGCGATCGAACTGGAATTCGATGACGAGAAAACCATGTTCGTCCCGATCTGGCAGGCGAACTGCATTTCCCGTTACATCGGATCGCAGAAAGGCGCGGTGAAGTTAAGCAAGATCGGGACCGCCCGATGGAACAAGATCAAATCGGACGCTTCCGAATCGGTCCGGACCCTCGCGCTGGATATGCTCCGGATGCATGCGATCCGATGCAAAGCCGCGGGGACCGCATTTCCCAAAGACGATCTGGCGCAGCAGCTGTTTGAAAAATCGTTCCCCTACCCGGAAACGCCCGACCAGCTGCGCGTTGCCGAAGAAATCAAAAAAGACATGGAGTCCGAACGTCCTATGGACCGCCTCCTCTGCGGAGATGTCGGTTACGGGAAAACCGAAGTAGCCATGCGGGCGATCTTCAAATGCGTCATGTCGGGACGTCAGGCCGCCGTTCTGGTCCCGACCACCGTGCTGGCCCAGCAGCATTATTACAACTTCCTGGAACGTTTCGCCGAATATCCGGTCATGATCGAATCACTCAGCCGCTTCCAGACCAAAACACGGCAAAAGGAAATCGTGGAACACCTGAAATCGGGTCAGGTGGACATCGTCATCGGCACCCACCGGCTGCTGCAGGCGGATGTGAAGTTTCACGATCTCGGACTGATCGTTGTCGATGAGGAACAGCGGTTCGGCGTCGCGCACAAGGAAAAACTGAAAAATCTCCGCGCGACGGTGGATGTACTCACCATGACCGCGACTCCGATCCCGCGGACATTGTATTTCTCCATGTCGGGGATGCGGGACCTGAGCACTATCATGAGTGCGCCGGTCCAGCGTCTGCCGGTGCAGACCGTGGTCTCCCAATATGACGACGACCTGATCGCCGGAGCCATTTCCCGGGAACTGCAGCGCGGCGGACAGGTCTATTATCTCCACAACCGGGTACAGACCATTGATGCCGCCGCGGAAAAGATCCGGGCCATGTTTCCCGATGCACGGGTGGTGGTCGGACACGGACAGATGGACGAACATGATCTGGAATCCGCCATGAGCAAATTCATTGAAGGGAAAGCGGATATCCTGGTCTGCACTACGATCATCGAATCCGGGCTGGACATCCCGAACGCAAACACGATCCTGATCGAACGGGCCGATCTTTTCGGGCTGGCGGAACTCTATCAGCTCCGGGGACGGGTCGGACGCTGGCGGCGGCAGGCTTTTGCCTATCTGCTGCTGCCGAAACACGGCATCCTTTCCGGCGACGTGCGGAAAAGGATCTCCGCCATGCGGAAATACACCCACCTGGGCGCAGGATTCAAACTGGCGCTCCGCGACCTTGAGATCCGGGGAGCCGGCAATATCCTGGGCGCGGAACAGAGCGGTCATATCAACGCAGTCGGTTTTTCGCTCTACTGCGACCTGCTCCGCACCGTTACTTCGCAGTTGAAAGGCGAGGAAACCACTCTGAAACGCGAATGCAATGTCTTTCTGGATTTCGTCGAATACGCTCTGAAAGCCCCGCCCGGAAAGGCGGCGGCGGCTTTCCCGCCGGATTATATCAATTCGGACCGCCTGCGGCTGGATGCCTACCGCAGGCTGCATATGATCTCCAGCTCCGGGGACTATGATGCATTCCGCCACGAGATCATCGACCGTTTCGGTCCCTTGCCGGCAGCGGCGGAAAACCTCTTCCTGTGCAATCAGATCCGGATCATCGGGATGGCGGCCAGACTGAGTTCCATCTCCTGTTCGGCCGGCCGCATCCTGATGTCACGGGGACAGGAACTGGTCAAAATCGAAGGGAAAATCCCGAATCTTCCGGATCTGGGCATGCCCGATGCAAAGTTGAGGATTTTGAAAGGAATGCTGGAAAAATTTTTTCTAAAAAAAACAATTTAAATTTGTAATTATCAAAAGATGCATTATTTTACAGGGTATGAAAATTATGCCGGACCAGCATGATGGACCGGCCGGAGAGAACACAGTGTGACGCATTCACACTGCAAATATCAAGGAGCATTGGAAAATGACGAAACGAGACCTGGTCGTAAAAATCGCTGCGGATACCAACCTGATTCAGAGTGATGTGGCTGTAGTCGTGCAGAAAACGCTTGATTATATTGCGGATGAACTGGTTGCAGGCCGCAATATCGAACTGCGCAATTTCGGCGTGTTTGAAATCAAGGTCCGCAAGAGCCGCAAAGGACGCAACCCCAACAAACCGAAAATCGAAGTTACCATCCCGGAACGGGCCGTGGTCAAATTCCGTGCGGGAAAAGAACTCAAAGAACGGATCACCAAGCTGGCTGCCAAGTGATTTCGTCCGCGGGGAAGCAGTTTTCATACCGGTATTTCCTGCGGGTTCTGCCGATCGCGCCTTGTCCGTTTCCGTTCATGGCGTGATTTTTTTTACCGGATCATAAGATGATCTTCATAAGCGAGAAAGGAACTGGATCATGGCAACAAATTCTCAGCCGCCTCCGGGAACCGGGGACATATTTCCCGCGGAAGCTGTATCCTGGCGCGCCGTTGAGGATGCGGCAAGGCGGGTTTTCAATCTTTACGGATATGGAGAGATCCGCACCCCGATTTTCGAGTTCACCGAGATTTTTCAGCGGGGACTGGGCAATGAAACGGAAGTCGTCCAGAAGGAAATGTACACTTTTGAAGACCGCGGCGGCCGTTCCCTGACCCTGCGTCCGGAAGGGACCGCAGGGGTCATGCGCGCACTTTCCGGCACCGACGCCATGAACGGAGTGGAAAACCGGGTCTATTACATCGGCCCCATGTTCCGCGGAGAACGTCCGTCCGCAGGCAGAAGGCGCCAGTTCCACCAGGTCGGAGTGGAAAATGTCGGCCGGGTCGCGCCCGCGCTGGACGCCGAATCCATTGCCATGCTCTGCCATTTCCTGAACGAGATCGGCGCGGGAGGATTCAAACTGCTGCTGAACACCCGCGGAGTCCCCGCCGACCGCAAGCCGGCGGAAGATGCTCTGCGCGAACACTTTGCGCCCCGGATCGGCTCCATGTGCGAAGACTGCCGCATGCGGCTGGAACGCAATGTGTGGCGAATACTCGACTGCAAACAGGAGCAGTGTCAGGCGCACATTGCCGCCGCGCCCGATGCGGCCTCCCTGTTCGGAAGTTCCTCGCGCGAATATTTTGACCAGGTCTGCCAGATCCTTTCGGACTGGGATATCGACTTCACCATCGAACCGCGGCTGGTCCGGGGGTTGGACTATTATGTCCATACCGTTTTCGAACTGACCCACACCGGTCTGGGCGGACAAAATGCCATCGCCGGCGGCGGACGCTATGAATTGAACCTGCCCGGCATGAACCGTCCGGTCTGCGGCGTCGGATTCGCCGCCGGCATGGAACGGCTGCTGATGGTCCGAGAAGCCATGAAGGTCCCGAACCCGGAACTTCAGGGCCCGGCGGTTTATCTGGTTTCGCTGGGCGCCCAGGCACTTTCCACCAACCGCAAGATCGCGGCACGTCTGCGCCGCAGCGGGATCTCCGTCATGCTGGAAGCCGAAGAAAAAAGCATGAAATCCCAAATGCGGTCCGCCGACCGTCTCAAGGCCCGGAACGTTTTCATCCTCGGAGAATCGGAACTGACTTCCGGTCAGGCTGTCCTCAAACGGATGGCGGACGGGTCCCAGCGGACGATCCCGCTGGATTCGCTGGAGGAGATCCTGAAAAATGAGCAGTAAAGTCAACAACCTGAATATCGAAAAGCAGTATCCGCTTCCGACACCGCAGGAGATCCTGGAGGAACTTCCGACCACGTTCGTTTCCGAAGATACGGTTTACCGGTTCCGTCAGGAAGTTGAAAACATCATTCAGCGGAAAGATCCGCGGATCCTGGTCATTACGGGCCCCTGCTCCATCGACAGTGTCCCCGCCGCCCTCGAATATGCCTCGGCGCTCAAATCCCTGCAGCAGAAGGTTTCTTCCAAGATGATGCTGGTGATGCGGACTTACTTCGAAAAGCCGCGCACCACGCTGGGATGGAAAGGTATGATCTACGATCCGGACATGAACCAGTCGTTCAATATCGAAAAAGGGGTCCGTCTGGCGCGGAAACTGCTGCTGGAGATCACCCGGATGGAACTGCCCGCCGCCACGGAATTCCTGGAACCGATCATTCCCCAGTATATCGCAGATCTCATTTCCTGGGCCGCGATCGGGGCCCGGACCGTGGAATCCCAGACCCATCGTCAGCTTGCCAGCGGGCTTTCCATGCCGGTCGGATTCAAGAATGCCACCGACGGATCGATCAATGTTGCGGTGGAAGCGATCCAAACCGCGCGCGCCAAGCACTCATTCCTCGGCGTGATCAATGACGGACGCACCGGAGTCTTCCAGACCCGCGGCAACCGGAATTGCCATGTGGTCCTCCGCGGAGGCCAGCATCTGCCAAATTACAGTTCGGAAAATGTGGCATACACAGTGGAGCTTATGCGCCGGATCGGGCTGACTCCGTCGGTCATGATCGACTGCAGCCATGCCAATTCCATGCGGAATCCGCTGATGCAGCCGAAAATCCTGATGGATGTGATGAACCAGATCCGGAACGGTCAGTCCGCGATTTGCGGCGTCATGCTGGAAAGTTATATCAAAACCGGACGGCAGGACATCAATGCCCAGGGAAAAAGTTTTCCCGGCATTTCGGTCACGGACGCCTGTCTGGGCTGGCATGAAACCGAGGATGCCATTCTCAAAGCTTTTGAACAACTTCCAGAACACTAATACGGAGAACCGGCGATGGCTGTAAGTGAAGAAATAAAAGAGATACAGCGCAAAACCTGCAAAAGGACTTTTTTCATGCTGCCGACTCTGGATCTGTATGTCCTGCGTGAATTCATGATCCCGTTTTCCATTCTGCTGTTCGCATTCACTTTCCTCTTTTTGATCGGTGACATCTTCAACGACCTGAGTGATTTTCTCGAATACAAAGCGCCGTTTTCGGTCACCGCACGCTATTTCATGGTCAAAATGCCCGGCAATATCCGGTTCGTCCTGCCGATCTCGGTCCTCCTGGCCTGCATGTACACTCTGGCCAATTTCGGCAGGAACAAGGAAATTACCGCCATGCGTTCGTCCGGCCTGTCCCTGATCCGCTGCGGCTTGGCCATCTTCTTTGTCGGTTTTGTGGTCATGCTGGTCAATTTCTGGTTCAATGAACAGCTGGTCCCGCAAACCGAACAGCAGGCAGTCCTGATCCGGGAAAAACTCAGCAATCCCCGTTATGAGGAAACCATGTACAGCATGCTTCAGTACCGCAGTGCCGACAAACTCCGGGACTGGCTGTTCCAGAACTTCGACCAGAACGGGATCCAGCATCACGTCATCCTGAAAAAATATTTCTATAACGATATGAACGAAAAAGTTCTTGAATGGGACATCCGAGCGTCCGAAGCAAAATACGACAGCCGGACCGGCTGGCATTTCTACAATGTCACCCGGACTCCGTATCATCGCCAGCTCAGGCTCCCCGGGAATCCTGAAAAAATCAAGGAACTGGTGATCCCCTCGAAGGATATCCCCGAATTCCCCGAAGATATCGTCAATGCGGTCAAACCTCCTGAAGATCTGCCGTCCTGGGTCATCTATTATATGCTTCGGGACAATGCTTCCATGGTGCCTACCCTGCGCGGGATGTATAAAACCATCCTCTACTACCGGCTCGCCTTCCCGACCGTGTGTTTCCTCTGCGTATTTCTGGGCCTTCCGCTGGCTGCCAAGAACGAACGCGCGGGGATTTTCCTTTCCATCATCACAGCGGTCGGTGTCATTGTCGTATACCAGCTCCTGACCGAGATTTTTCTGGTCCTCGGAAAACAGGGGATCGTTCCCCCCATCATCGGCGGCTTGACCCCGACTGTCGTATTTGTCCTTTACAGCTGGTTCTTTGTGATCCGCAAAGCGGGCTGAAATAAAAATCCCGGAAGCAGCGCCGTCCCAACATCCGCAGGGAAAGGCAAACCATCCTCCGGTCAAAGCAATCTATAAAAATTCAGCTGCCGGCGAAATTCAGCATTCCACCGGCAGCGTCATATCGGATAATTTTCCGCTCCGTTATTTCTTGGCATTCTCATTCTTCTGCAGAATGCCGGCATCGAGCAGTTTGTCGATCAGCTGCTGCATGGAATTAAAGGTCGCAAGAAATCCCTGCGGAGGCATGATGATGCGCACATTGGCCTGCGGGATCGGGGGCTGGGCCTTCCCATCCTGAGTATCTGGCTGAGGCTGAAGAGTGATGAAATCATAGCGGACCATGCCGCCTGCGAAGTGGATCTGGCCGATACCGTCGGCAAAAATTTCTTTCTTCTCCATTTTACGGACTCTCTTTCGGTTAAGTGGTTCCGGTTTCTTCACATCCGCATACTGGTTATACGGACGGTATAGAATTGGATGAAACCTTTTCGTTTATTGTAGCACACTCCGGTAAAAAATCAAGGGAAAGGAATAATTTTTTCGAAAAAAGATAAAGAAATGAAAAACGGTTACATCGACAGGAGGTCCACAGTTTCTTTATGGTGAGATCTTCTCCAATGGAGGCAGGAGCTTGACAGCAAACTGATCCCGGGAAACGCGATCCAGACGAAAAAGGATCATTCTTCCCTATGAGACAGATCGTCCAGTTCCGGTTCAGGATCCGCCGGATGGACCACAACTACACATTCACCCTTCCAAACCCGGTCGGCGGTCCGGTCGGAAAGTTCGCCAAGGGTGCCGCGCAGCACTTCCTCATGGACTTTCGTGGCTTCGCGGATCACAGCACAGGAAACCTCCGGCCCCAACTGTTCACACAGCTCCCGGAGAAGTTTGGCCATCCGGTAGGGAGATTCAAAAATGACCACGGTTTTATGTTCCTGTTTCATTTCCGAGATCCGTGCGGAACGGCGGCCGCTTTTGACGGGAAGAAATCCGTAAAAAGCAAACCGGTCGGAAGGAAGGCCGGACGCGGCGATGGAAAAGGTAAGAGCGGACACACCGGGAACGATCTTCGGTTCGATCCCGGCCTTCACTGCTTCGCGGATCAGCAGAAAACCCGGATCGGCAACGCACGGAGTCCCCGCATCCGTTACCAAACCGACCCTCGCGCCAGCAAGCACACGATCAATGACCTCGCGGGTCCGTCCATGTTCATTGAAGGCATGATAGGCGGCAGTTTTGACTTTGATGTCAAAATGCTGAAGCAGGATCCGGCTGTGCCGGGTATCTTCCGCAAGGATGATATCGCAGGATTTCAGAGTCTCAACCGCACGGAAAGTCATATCATCCAGATTTCCAATCGGCGTCGAAACAATAAAAAGTTCGCCGGAAACTGGAGAAGGAGCGAAATTCAAGTTCAACTGTGCTTTTCCCAGTAGATTGTCTTCTGGGTTTCCAGCAAAAGGCCGACCTGATCAAGATCGATCGGAGTATAGCCCTTTTCCTCCAGAAGGGAGCAGAATCCAAGCCAATCCTGATGGTTCCATTCCCCCCCGTGCTGCTCGACAAAACTCTTCGGCAAGTCGGTTTTCGCCAACCGTGCCAGGTTCACTTCCGTATTTGACCTCATTTTTCACCTCTCATATATACTTAATCTTAACTTGTTCTGTTTTCAATACGGCGTAATATACAGCCTCATAGGAGGATTGTCAAATCGGAAAAGATTTAATTTTCAAATTTTTTTTTGATACACACAGATGAAACTCTGCGGGCAAAAAACAGACTGACACCACCGCCTTTTTGAAAAGACGGAAAGATTTATTCGACCGCACGAAGCACCTTGTCCATGGCTTTCCTGATTTCCGGGGCCTGCTGCAGGGCAGCATTCAGATCCCCATTGTCACAACATGCCATAAACCTTGGATCGATCGGCAGTTGTGCCAGCAGCGGAGCATGGCACCGCTTCGCCAGGGTATCCCCGCCGCCGCTGGAAAACAGCGGATGCGTATGGCCGCAGTCCGGACAAGTGAACCCGGTCATGTTTTCCACGATGCCGGCAATGCCGATCTCCAACTTTTTGCAGAAGTCGATACATTTCCGGCAGTCTGCCATCGACATTTCCTGCGGCGTGGTCACGATCACGGCCGCGCGGTCTCCATTGATCATCTGCGCGGCAGACAATACCTCATCACCGGACCCCGGAGGGAAATCCAGGATCAGATAGTCCAGATTTTCCCATTTCACATCTTCGATCAGTTGTCTCAAAACCCCGATCTTCGCCGGACCGCGCCAGATCACCGCCTGATCGGGATCATCCATCACCAGACCGATCGAAACCAGTTTCACGCCGTTGACTTCCAGTGGCAGAAGCCCTTCTTCATCGGCGATCATGCGGAGATGAGCCGCACCGAAAAGTGTCGGCTGCGACGGACCGTGAAAATCCAGGTCGAGCAGACCGACTCTTTTTCCCGCTTCGGCCAGCAGGAACGCCAAGGCTGCGGCAACCGAGCTCTTGCCCACACCGCCCTTGCCTGACAGGACCATGATCTTCTTTTTGATCCCGGAAAGGACCTCGTTCAATTTTTTATCGGTATTTTCGCAGGAGCCTTTTTCCCCGCAGGAGGAGCAATTTCCGCTGCAAGCCATTTTTCATTTCCTTTCTATGACAATCTTGACTTGAAATCTTCGTAAGTAAATTTCCGCAGAAGGGTAAACTCGCAGCTGTCCGAATCCATCACCGCGATCGAGGGAAGCCGCAATCCGTTGAAAGTATTGGTCTTGACCATCGAATAATGGGCCATGTCCAGAAATACCAGTTTGTCGCCCGGTTCAAGCGCACGGTCGAAGGAGTAATCCCCGATCACATCCCCGGCCAGACAGGAGTGTCCGGCCAAACGGTAAGTGAAAGCCTTTTCGCCTGCTTCCCCTGCCCCGATGATATTGGGACGGTACGGCATTTCCAGCACATCCGGCATATGCGCCTCCGCCGAGGTGTCCAGAATGGCAATATCCATATCATTGTGCACGATATCCAGCACGGTCGAGAGCAGATATCCGGTATTGAGCGCCACCGCCTCCCCCGGTTCCAGGAAGATTTCCGGAGTATGCCAGCGCGACCGGAAATCATTCAGCAGACGGATCAGCAGATCCACCTCGTAATCCGGACGGGTGATATGATGGCCGCCGCCGAAATTGATCCACTGCATCTGCGGGATCAGGAAATCGAATTTTTCCTCGAAAGCCTTCAGGGTGCGTTCGAACGCGTCGGCATTCTGTTCGCAGAGATTGTGGACATGGAGACCCGTAATTCCCTCGGGACATTTCCCGAGGAAAGCCTCCGCCTTGATCCCCAGCCGCGATTTCGGGGCGCAGGGATCATAAATCTCCACCGTTCCTTCGGAATGTTCCGGGTTGCACCGGAGGCCGAAACGGACGTTCTTTGCCGCCGAAGTCAGCGGACGGAAGCGCTCCCATTGCGACAGTGAATTGAAAATCACATGGTTGCAAAGACCGAGCAGTTCGCGCAGATCCTGTTCCGAATAGGCTGCGGCAAAAGCGGTCACTTCCTTGCCGAATTCCTCGCGTCCGAGCCGCGCCTCGTCCGGAGAACTGGCGCAGGTGCCGTCCAGCACTTGAGCCAGCAGCGGATAGACCGCATACATGGAAAACGCCTTCTGCGCCAGCAGGATCTTGACCCCGGCCCGCTTCCGCACGGAATCCAAGACCGCAAGATTCTTCCGCAGCAGCGATTTGTCCACCACGAAACAGGGCGTTTCGATCCGGTCCAGCAGAGTTCCGATCATTTAAATTCTTCCACCCAGGGGAGACCATACTGGTTGAGTTTTTCCATGAACGGGGCGGGATCGAACTGTTCCATATTGTAGACGCCGGCGCCTTTCCAGACACCGGTGGCCACCAGCATGGCGCCGATCATGGCCGGGACGCCCGTCGTGTAGGACACCGCCTGCGACTGCACTTCCTGATAGCATTTCTGATGGTCGCAGACATTGTAGATGTAATACTGGCGGTCCTTGCCGTCCTTTTTGCCGCGGATGAGGCAGCCGATGCAGGTCTTGCCGACCGTGGTCGGTCCCAGCGTGGCGGGATCGGGCAGCAGCGCCTTGAGGAACTGCAGCGGGATGATCTCGTGCCCCTGATACATCACCGGGTCGATCCGGGTCATGCCGACGTTTTCCAGCACTTCGAGATGTTTGAGGTAATTATCGGAGAAGGTCATCCAGAACCGGGCTTCCTTGAGTCCTTTCTTTTTCAGGAAGGGTGCCAGGGATTCGAGTTCCTCATGCCACAGCAGATACATTTTCTTCGGGCCGATGCCGGCGGGGAAATCGAAGACCTGACTGAATTCCATCGGCTTGGTTTCGATGAACTGGCCGTCCTTGTAGTATTTGCCGTTGGCGCTGACTTCGCGGATATTGATCTCCGGATTGAAGTTGGTGGCGAACGGATGGCCGTTGTCGGCAGCATTGGCGTCGATGATGTCCAGCGTGTCGATGGTATCGAAGTAATTCTGTTTGACCGCCCAGGCGCAGAAAACATTGGTCACGCCGGGATCGAATCCACAGCCGAGCAGCGCGGTGATGCCTTTTTCCTTGAACCGGTCCTGATAGGCCCACTGCCAGGAGTATTCGAAATGGGCTTCTTCCGGCGGCTCGTAGTTGGCGGCGTCGATGTAATGCACGCCGGTTTCCAGACAGGCATCCATGATATGCAGGTCCTGATAGGGAAGAGCCAGGTTCAGCACCACATCGGGCTGGAAATCCCGGATCAGCGCGACCAGCTGCGGAACGTTGTCGGCATCGACCTGTTCCGTGCGGATGGGCCGTTTGAGCTGCGCCGCAATGGCGTCACACTTGGATTTGGTCCGGCTGGCCAGGCAGATGTCGGTAAAAACTTCCGATGCCTGTGCGCATTTATGAACAGCAACACCGCTGACTCCGCCCGCTCCGATGATAAGAACTCTTGCCATGTTTCAATGCTCCTTCCTTGAATTATTCATATTCGAAATAGGTATATCCGCGCAGTCCGTCTTCATAGACCTTCATGATCGTTTTCCGTTCCGCGGGGGAAATGCGTTTTTCTTCGATCGCCCGTTCGGCGGCGGACCGCAGGTTGTCCAGCAGCTCCTTCGGGGAATACTCCACATAGGACAACACATCCGCCACAGTATCTCCTTCGATCTCCTTGACGATCTCGAAATGGCCGTCTTCCCGGTTGATGTTGATATTGACCACGTTGGTGTCGCCGAGCAGGTTATGCAGGTCGCCCAGGGTTTCCTGATAGGCGCCGACCAGAAACGCGCCCAGATAATACTGGCTGTTTTCGACCAGATGCAGAGGCAGCGTACGCCGCTCGTCGTGCAGGTCCACGAAACGGTCGATCTTTCCGTCGCAGTCGCAGGTGATGTCGGAAATGATCGCGTTGCGGGTGGGCCGTTCGTTCAGCCGGTGGATCGGCATGATCGGAAAAACCTGGTCGATCGCCCAGGAATCGGGCAGAGACTGGAACACGCTGAAATTGGCGTAATAGATGTCGGCCAGTGCGGTTTCGAGCCCCTCGAATTCATCGGGAACGTATTTGAGTTTATGGACTTCCTTGTTGACCGCGGCCATGATGGACCAGAAAGCGCTTTCGGCCAAGGCCCGTTCGCGGAGGGAGATACGACCGTTCTTGAACAGGATCCGGATCTCGTCCCGGTAATAAATGGCGTCGTGATAGCTTTCCTGCAGATTGCGGGCATTGATGTTGCCGAGGATAGCCACCAGATCCTTGGTATGTTCGCTGGCGTTGGGCGGCAGTTCGTGCGGCTTTTCCGACGGTTCGAAATTGGCCACATCCAGAATATCGAACAGCAGCACGGAATAATAAGCCACCGTGGCGCGGCCGGATTCGGTGATGATGTTCGGATGCGGGATCTGTTTCGAAGACAGCGTTTCCGCCACGGTCTCGATCACGTCCACACAGTATTCGTCCAGCGTGTAGTTGCGGCTGGCGGCATAATTGGTATGGGATCCGTCGTAATCGACCGCCAGACCGCCGCCGAGGTCAAGATACCCCATCGGGGCACCTTCCTCCACCAGTCCGGCATATACCCGGCTGGCCTCGAGCACGCCGGCGCGGATGTCGCGGATATTCGGGATCTGCGAACCGATATGGTAATGGAGCAGCCGCAGGCAGTCCAGCATGTCTTCAGCTTTGAGCCGGTCCACGATATGCATCAGTTCGGCAGTGTTGAGTCCGAATACGCTGCGGTCGCCGCCCGATTCGGTCCATTGTCCTCCTGCCCGCGTCGAAAGTTTCATCCGGATCCCGATCATCGGTTTGATCTTGAGTTTCCGGCTCCGCTCGATGATGATCGGGACCTCGCCCGGCATCTCCACCACCAGAATGCATTGGATCCCCAGTTTGGAGGCATACAATGCCAGATCGATGAACTCTTCATCCTTGTAACCGTTGCAGACCAGGCAGGCCTCATGGTCGGTCATGGTCCCGATCGCCGCGATCAGTTCCGCTTTGCTGCCGGCCTCGAACCCGTGATGGAACTCCCGCCCGAAACGCGCGATCTCCTCCACCACCTGCTGCTGCTGATTCACCTTGATCGGATACACTCCGCGATACTGTCCCTGGAACCCGGTCTGCTTGATCGCTTTCGCAAACGAGGAATGCAGCAGCCGGATCTGCGTGTCCAGGATATTCCGCAGCCTCAGAAGGACCGGCATGTCCATCCCGCGGTCCTTGATCCCCTGAACGATCTCCATCAGACTCACCGCGGGTCCGTCTTTCCCGAATGCAGTGACGGTCAGTTCGCCCTTGGAATTGACATCAAAATAACCCGCTCCCCAGTCGCGGACCCCATATAGATCAGCCGAATCGCGGGCGGTCCAATGTTCAAATGCTTCCTTGTGAACATTCATCGTATCAACAATTCCTTCCTGAATTTTCAATACAAAGCTACGACATATCCGTCAATCAGACCGGGGTGGCTCTTTTTCACCCAGACCGGTTTCGGCATTCGGTCCTGAAAATACTTGAAGTTCTCCAGCGGCGTCACCAGCACCAAATGTCCTTTTTCTTTCCTCAGCTTCCAGTAAAGCGCCTCCAGCGCATCATAGTCCGGAATGAACTGCTGTTTCGCCTCCGGGTAGTCCAGTCCGTATTCGATCTCGTTCTTTCCGCCATACATCCTCATCTTGTTTGTCTTGAAGGCCCAGCAGACATCCTGGAAGGGACGCCGGTTGGTCACGATCACAGTATTTTCTTTGGGAATATCCGGATAAACACTTTCCAGAAACAGGATCGGCGCCTTCCATTCCCGGATCATGGCGGGACATATGAAATTCGCTCCGATCAGCACCGGGAACATGCTGATCTGAAGCAGAAACAGCTTGGCATAGCGGTCCACCGCTTTCCACGCCAGATAGAATCCAGTGACAGTCATGGCCGCAACTACTGCAAGCAGAACGATCTGCGGCCAGTCTTCCGGACGGAAAAACGGTTCCGGCCACGCGGAGATCATATTGGCCAGGGTCAGCAGGATGACAACCGGGAATGCGATGGTGAAGATCAGCAGAGTCAGATGGAAAGCCCGGCTGCGGCGTTCTTCCACAAAAAATTTCCGGGCGCCCGCGGCGATCAGGATCGCGGCCGGCGGCAGGCATGGCAGGATGTAGGTCGCCAGTTTCCCGCTGGAACAGGAAAAAAGCAGGAACGGCAGGATCACTCCGCAGGTGCAGAATTTCAGCAGCGGTGATTCTTTTACCTGACGGTACAGCGCCATGCAGAGATTCGGGATCATCGGCACCCACAGCGCGACCGCGGCGGCAAAAATCGGAAAGAAAAAGAAGAAATTCTTGGCGTGCTGCGCCTTTTTTCCGCCGAAGAAACGGTTGATATGTTCAACAAAAATGAAATAGCGCCAGAAATCCGGCTCCTGCCGATGGATCGCCAGACACCACGGTCCTGCCGTCAACAGCAGCACAGCCAGCGGGATCCACGGCAAGATGAACAGCATTTTCCATTTCTTGTCCCAGATCAGATACGGGCCAAGTGTAATGACCGGAACGGCAAAGGCCAGAAATCCTTTCGTCAGGAACGCCAGTCCGCAGCAGAACCCGCAGAGGACCAGCAATACGGTCCGCCGTTTCCAGCTGACATTGTCCTGCGCCGCCAGGAATCCGGTGACCGTCACCCCGGTAACGAACAGCGTCAGGAACATGTCCGTGATCGCCACACTGGCCAGGATCGCCACAAACGGCAGGGCCGCAAATATCGCCGCTCCCAGCAGTGCGGTCTTCCGGTCATAGTAACTGCTCATCAGCAGATAAATGATCCATGCACAGCCCAGCATGGCCAGCATACAGGGCAGACGCAGAGCGAAACGGTTCATTCCGAAAAGCTTGAACGAAACGGAAAAAGCCCAGTAGCTGAACGGCGTTTTTTCAAAATAACGCACCCCGTTCAACCGGGGGGAGATCCAGTCCCCGTTTTCCAGCATTTCCCGGGGGATCTCTGCATAGCGGGCCTCATCCGGCGTGATCATGGGACGCCCGCCCAGCGGAAGGATATAAACCACCAGCACGATCACGGCAATCAGGAAATACAACCAGGCTTTCTTCATGAAGAATACTTTCCTTTCCAGACAGTTAAGTTGAATTACAGCGGCTGGCCTGCCGGACGGTCATTCTTCAAAGCGACCCAGCCCTCGCGGCCGGGGATCTCTCCTTTGACGATCTCATGGCGAGGAAGTTCCGAAAGATTTTCCGGCAGCAGGTCGCCCGGTGCATGGAACGTTATGCCGCGCGCTTCGGCCATCCGCAGAAATTGCTCGAACATCCCGGCACAGGCGCCTCCCTCCGCTTCCGCATGGATCGTCAACATATTGTAGCCGTCCGGATCGACCGTGGACAGCAGACGTTCATTGTAATTTTCATTGGTGACGCCGTTTTTGCCCAGCATTTCATCGTAAGTCGGCATGCTGAGCGGCATTTGCGGCGTTTTCAGCGTTTTTCCGCCGACCACCGGCATGAAAATACCGGACCCGCGGCAGTCGCTGTTGTAACGGAACGGGAATTTTTCCTTTACGGCCAGCGCGGCCGGTTCGCAGCGCCAGCCGGGGACCGCCGAACAGGTCGGAGCCTTTCCCGTCACCCGTTCCAGTTCCTCAAATGCCATCCGGAGATGTTTTTCGATCTGTTCGTTGCTCATCCGGTCGATATGTGCCTGCCAGGCATGATGGTCCCATGCATGGACTCCGATCTCATGGCCCGCATCGGAACAGGCCTTGATGACGCCGCCCAGATGTTTGGCGATCCGCGGTCCGGGCCACATGGTGCCCATCAGCAGAATGTCCAGTCCGTAAAGGCTCGCTGCCTTCGTGCGGAGCATTTTCCACAGGAATGCAGGCTTCAGCAAACGCCAGATATGGCGTCCCATATTGTCCGGTCCTGCGGAAAAGAAAAATGCTGCCCGGATCCCGTGTTTATCCAGGATCCGGCATAAGGCGGGCACTCCGTCGCGAGTGCCGCGGTAGGTATCTACATCGACCCGGAGCGCTATCTTCATTTCTTGCAGAACTCGCCGGATTCGACCGCCTGACGCAGGAAGAAGTCCAGGGTCATGGCCACGGAATCTTCCAGTTTCACCACCGGTTTCCAGCCCACATAACGCGCCGCGTTGCGGATGCTCGGCTTGCGGTGCTGCACATCCTGATAGCCTTTGCCGTAGAACGTGCCGCTTTCCACCAGTTTATATCCCGCAAACGGCGGGAATTTCTTCCGCAGCGGATGCTTGTCAAACTGCTTGACCAGCATTTCCGCCAGTTCTTTGATGCTGGCTTCATTGGCCGGACAGCCGATGTTGATGATCTTGCCGTCGCATTTGCCGTCCTTGTTTTCGATGATCCGGAACAGGCATTCGATACCATCGGTGACATGCGTGAAGCAGCGTTTCTGCTCGCCGCCATCGATCAGCTGGATCGGAGTTCCCTGCACCAGATTCAGGATCAGCTGGGTGATCGCACGCGAACTGCCGATACGTGCCGAGGAAAGGCTGTCCAGTTTCGGTCCCATCCAGTTGAACGGACGGAACAGCGTGAACTTGAGCTGGTCTTTCGCCCCATACGCCCAGATCACCCGGTCGAGCATCTGTTTCGAGCAGGAATAGATCCAGCGCTGCATCCGGATCGGACCGGTGATCAGCGGGGAATTGTCCTCGTCGAAACTTTCATCCGTGCACATGCCGTACACTTCGGACGTGGACGGGAAGATGATCCGTTTATGGTATTTCACGCAGTAACGGACGATCCGCAGGTTTTCTTCGAAGTCCAGTTCGAACACCCGCAGCGGATTGCGCGTGTATTCGATCGGCGTGGCGATCGCCACCAGCGGCAGGACCACATCGCATTTCCGCACATGGTATTCGATCCATTCGCGGTTGATCGAAATGTCGCCTTCGAAGAAATGGAAATCCGGATGCTTGAGCAAATCCGTGATATAGTTGCTCCGCAGGTCCATCCCGTAAACTTCATAGTTCCCGTCTTCCAGCAGACGGTTGCTGATCGCGCTGCCAATGAAACCGTTGACGCCCAGGATCAGCACGCTGGTCTTGCGGCGGAAGAACGGACGGTTCGAGGAGGCAAACGTCATTTTTTCGACCAGTTTGGCATCCTTCGCCAGCTGTTCGCCGGAGCAGTAAAGTCCGCCTTCGGACTGGGCAAAGTCGATCTTCAGTGCGCCTTTGCCGCAGGCGACCGTAAGCGGCGCCGTATTGAGGATGGTGCCGGGCGCGGCTTTCTTCGCCGCCTTGACTTCGGACACCTGCCAGAACAGATACTTTTTCTCGCCGAGGAATGCGAATGCGCCCGGATACGGACGGGTCACGCCGCGGACCAGATTGCGGATCTCCGTTGCGCTCCGGGAAAAATCGATCACGCCGTCGGCAGGTTTCCGCCCGCCGTAATAGGTGGACTTATCCTGATCCTGCGGGATCCCTTTCAAAGTTCCCTTCTTCAGTTTCGGCAATGCTTTCTTAAGCAGCAGAGCCGCGGCTTTGGCCGCTTTCTGATGCACGTCCAGCGCGGTATCGTCATTCGCGATCGCAAACTTTTCCTGCGCCAGAATGTCTCCGGCATCCGGTTTCTCGGTCATGTAATGCAAAGTCACGCCCGTTTCCTTTTCGCCGTTGATCACGGCCCAGTTGATCGGGCAGCGGCCCCGGTATTTCGGCAGCAGGGAGCCGTGCAGATTGATCGCGCCTTTTTTCGGGATCGCCAGCAGTTCCTTGCCCAGCATATTCCGGTAATAGAACGAGAAAATGAAATCCGGTTTCATTTTCCGGATCCGCTCGATCCACAGCGGATGGTTCGGGTCTTCCGGCGCATGCAGCTCGATCCCTTTCGAGGAAGCCAGTTCCGCCACCGAACGGAACCAGGTGTTCTCCGACGGATTGTCCGTATGCGTAAACACGCACTGGATCTCGATTCCGTTGTCCAGCAACGCCTGAATTCCTTCACAGCCGATGTTGTGATAAGCAAATACTACTGCTTTCATGATTTTTCTGCTCCTTACCTGTTTCAATATCTCTTTCAATTCGATTTTTTGTCCGTTTCATCGCCGCGCAGTTCTTTTTCTATATAATACTGCGGACGGCCGCGTGCGTTCAGATGGATTTTTCCGATGTATTCGCCCAGCAGTCCCATTCCTGCGAACTGCGCCCCGATAAACACAAACAGGATGGCGAACAGCGTAAAGGTACCGTACCGGCCCCATTCCTCCCCGTTGAGCCTCGTCATCACGAATATCGCGATACCGAAAATCACACCCAGCAGAGCGATCAGAAATCCCAGAAAAGTCAGCATCCGCAGCGGGAAGGTGGAGGTCCCCGTCAGCAGGTCATACTGCAACGCGATCAGCTTCCAGACCGAATATTTCGATTCGCCCGCCGCGCGTTCCGCGTGTTTCACCATTACTTCCACCGATTTGCGTGCAAAAGACATCGCCAGCATCGGAATGAATTTCCCCTGTTCCCGGCAGTCCAGGATGGCATTCACCACCGGACGGCTGTAGCCGCGAAGCATGCATCCGTAATCGGTCATGGTATTCCCGCGCGTCAGTTTCCGGACCATCAGATTCACCGTTTTGCTCGCGATCTTCCGGAAAAAGGTATCCTGACGGTTTTCGCGGATCGAACCGACCACGTCGTAACCTTCCGCCAGTTTTTCCACCAGTTTATGGATCTCTTCCGGCGGGTTCTGCAGATCGGCGTCCAGCGTCACCATATATTTCCCACGGGCTTTGGAAAGGCCGGCCGTCACCGCGGCATGCTGTCCGAAGTTGGTGGACAACACGATCCCGATGATCTTGCCCGGATACTTCCTGGCTCCCTCCTGGATCAGTTCCACGGAGCGGTCCTTGCTCCCGTCGTCGACCAGAAGGATCTCGTAACTCTGCGGAAGCTGGTCACAGGCCTTGATGCAGCGTTCGATCAATTCCGGCAGGTTCAGTTCCTCGTTATATACCGGGATCACTATGGAAACTTCTGGATTTGCTGTCATAGTCAGACTTTCTTTTGTCAATTCTTGATTTCCTCTCATTTTCTATTTTATCAATATAACGTGTATTTTTATAAAAATCAATGTTCTCCTCAAAAAATTCCATGTTTTTTTAGTTATCAAAAAAATCATCCTCTTCCGCCTGTCCGCCCTATCGGACGATCAGCTCCGGTTGATCGGCAAAATACAGATGGATATAACTGCCGCTGACCTTGCCACGGACTCCCCCGCAGTCGAATTCCCGTCCGTGCAGATCCCGTCCGTGCCATAAATACGGACCCGGCACCGGTCCGGTCAGCGAGGAATAATGGAACTCGTGTCCGCGTCCCCTGCCCCGGGACCCCTCGACTTCCCGGTATCCCAGCGAAGCAAGTTTCCGGTTCATCTTCGCCCGGCCAGGCAGCAGACCCAGACACGGCACGGTCTCCCCTTCGAAGGTCTCCAGACTCTCCAGCAGAAACAGATAGCCGCCGCATTCCCCGTAGATCCAATGACTTGCCGCAAAATCACGGATCGACTGCATCATGGTCCGGTTTGCATTCAGTTCTTTCAGATACAATTCCGGATACCCCCCGCCCAGATACAATCCGTCCAGATTTTCCGGCAGTTCCCGGTCATGCAGCGGGGAAAAATCCACGATCTCCGCTCCCTTCCCCCGCAGCGCAGCCAGATTCGCCTCGTAGTAAAAGCAAAATGCTTCGTCGCGTGCCACTCCCAGACGCCAATTCGACGGGAACGTTCTTTCCCGAGATACCGTCGGGACCGCTCCCTGTGTGATTTCCAGCAGACGATCCAGCTCCACGTTCTTTTCGATCTCTCCGGCCAGATCATCCAGCCAGGATTCTTCCAATTTTCCCACGGACAGCCCCAGATGCCGTTCCGGCAATTTCCAGCGTCCGTTCCGCGGCAGACACCCCAGCAGCGGCGGCAGTCCGGCGCTCTCCAGGGCTTTTTTCAGGAGCTCCGCATGACGGACCGAGCCGGTCTGATTGGCCAGCACTCCGGCTATCTTCACTTCCGGATGCCAGGATGCAAACCCTTTCACCAAAGGCGCGATCGAACCGGACAATCCCTGCGCATTCACCGTCAGGATCACCGGCAGATCCAGTTTCGCGGCAAGTTCCGCGCTGGAACCGTCCAGTTTGTCCGGATGGATCCCGTCGAACAATCCCATCACCCCTTCCACCACTGCGGCGACGCCGTCGCCCGCATGACGGAAATACTCTTTTTCCGAACCGAAAAACGTGTCCAGATTCCACGAGACCGCGCCCGCAGCCTGACGATGAAAAAGCGGATCGATGTAATCCGGCCCGCACTTGAATGGAACCACGTTCAGTCCCCGCCGCTTCAGTGCCCGCAGGATCCCCAGCGTCAGGGTGGTTTTGCCGCTGCCGGAATTGGTCCCACCGATCATGAACCGCGATATGGTCTTATTGTCCGACACCGTATTTCTCCCGGTAGCCGCGCAGACAGAACATCCTGCCGTTGGCGATCCTGGTCTGACTGTTCCCGATCAGCACCAGGGTGGTCATCTGAACTTCGTCGAAAGGAAACTGGCCGAGGGTGAAAAACCGGACGCATTGTCCCTCGCGCCACGCGTCCCGCACCAGCGCACCGGGCAGTTGGTCCCCTCCATATTTCCGGAACATTTCCACTGCATATTCCAGCAGCACATGCCGTTTGCGGCTTTTCGGATTGTACAATGCAACAGGCAGATCCAGCTGTGCGACCGCCTCCAGCCGTTTGCGGATCACGGCTTCGGGCGTCATCAATTCGGAAAGGCTCAGCACCGCAAAATCATTCATCAGCGGCGCACCCGCCAGTGCCGCGCAGGACAAGGCGGCCGTGATGCCGGGCACCACAATGATCTCGATTTCCGAGAAACGTTTTTCCTGCGTGAGTTCCATCAGCAGACCCGCCATGCCGTAAACCCCGGCGTCGCCGGAAGAGACCACCGCGACCGTTTCCCCTTCCAGTGCCGCCTCCAGCGCACGGGTGCACCGTTCCACTTCCTGCCCCATCCCGCCGGGAATGATCTTTTTCCCCGCGATCAGCGGCCCGATCTGTTCCAGATACAGTTTATACCCCGCCACCGCGGTGCACGACTTCAGCACCTTTTCCGCCTGCGGCGTCAGCAGGTCCAGCGAACCCGGCCCGATCCCGACCGCATACACCTCAGCTCTCATATTCTCCTCCGGCAAGCGCGACCGTCACATCTTCGCAGCGCTGCTTTTCCACATATAATTTCCCGTTCTTCCCGGCCCCGAGCAGAGCCGAAGCCTCGGAAACCGAACGGATCCCCAGATTCCGTTCCGCCGCTTCCGACGGGTTCGGCACCTCCACCGCATTCAGTTCCGCGGCGGAATAAAAGTGCAGCGGCAAACCCGTTTCCCGCGCAAATTCCAGCAGTCCGGATTCCTCCCGCTTGACCTCCGCCGAAGCGACGGTGCTCAGGTCCGCCGGAGAAAATCCGTTTTTTTCCAAAACCGCATTCACCATTTCGCGGATCCGGTCGGCACCGACTCCTTTCCGGCAGCCGATCCCCAGCACAAAACGGGGCCGGCGCATCCGGAGTTCATGGCCGCCCGCCCGGATCAGGATGATCCCGTCATCCCGTTCCCGGCTCAGTGTAACGCACGGATATTGCGAAAGTTCCGACTGATAAAGCCGGACGGGCATCTCGACCGACACGCTTTCGCCGTTGACGATCGCCGCGGCCAGCGGAGTCAGGGTCTCCGGCGTTTCGATCACACAATGATGTTCCCGGGCAAACACATCGAACGCCGGCAATTTCAGCACATCGCTCGCCGTTGTGACGACCGGTTGTCCGCCGGTGATCCTCGCCACATCATGCGCCAGCGCATTGCCTCCGCCGGTATGTCCGGAAAGCAGGCTGACTGCGTAATTTCCCTTCTCATCGCAGACCACCGCCGCGGGATCCGTCTTCTTGTCTTTGCACAATTTCCCAATATGCCGGACCGCTATCCCCGCGGCCATAATGAAAATAAAGGCATCGAATCCCGGCCAGTTCACCGTCAGCGTCTCTCCGAATTTCCCCTCGCCGAACGTCCGCGTATGCAGACTCGGCACCGCTTCGGAAAATTTTTCCGGCACGAACAGCACGCAGTCCGCCAGTCCGGAAGCGATCTCCGCCCCCTTCAGACACGCCTGCCGCGTCAGGGCAAACAGTGCAATGCGGCCGCGGAAACGGTGATGCCGGTAGCCGGTGGCGAATTCCTGGTCATACAGTTTGGAAAGCGCTCCTTCCTTGCGGAGCACGTTGCCGATCACGATCATGGCCTGCCGTTTGATCCCGGCTTCGGCGACTTTTTGCGCAATATTGCCGATCGTGCCGCGCACGATGATCTCATTCTCCCAGCTGGCCCGGTAAACCACCGCCGCAGCAGTATCCGGGGAACGGCCGGCTTCCAGCAGTTTGGCGCAGAGTTTCTCCATCCCCGAAACACTCAGGAAAATACACAGTGTGCTGTCATGCGCCGCCAGTTTTTCCAGCGATTCCTTGTCCGGCACCGGGGTCCGGCCCGCGTCACGGGTCAGGATCACGGTCTGGGAGATCTCCGGCATGGTCAATTCCGTCTGCAGCGCCGCCGCCGCGGCAAAAACACTGCTCACACCCGGGATCACCGTATAGGGGATCCCCGCCTTGTCCAGTTCCCGGAACTGTTCGCCGACCGCGCCGTAAACTGACGGGTCGCCGGTATGCAGCCGGACCACTTTCTTCCCGGCGCGGTAATCGTCGATGAGAATTTTCAGGACTTCGTCCAATGCCATTTTGGCGCTGTTGTGAAGGACGGCATGTCCGGCCAGTTCCAGGATTTTTTCATTCACCAGTGACCCGGCATAAACCACGGTATCGGCCTCCTGCAGTACGCGGGCGCCTTTCAAGGTGATCAGTTCCGGATCCCCCGGTCCGGCTCCGACAAATGTTATTTCCCCGCTCATTTCCCAGATCCTTTCTTTATTCCAGCCGTATATCTCTGCCTGGGATCGTTGATTGTGGGATACTGTCTGACCAGAGCCCCGGATTTGCATAACCGGGACAAATAATGATTCCTGACCGTGTTTTCTCCCCGTTTGATCAGAAAGGCGATTTCCGACATTGAAAGGAAACGTCCTTGACATAACTTGACGATGACAGTTTCCACTTCCAATGGATCAGTTCTGCGATTGTTCCGGACCGGAGCGGCGATTGCAATCAGTTCTTCATTATTTCCGATTCCCTGTTTTCCGGTTATATGGTGACAGCCTGCATCGTCATTGTGTTGAGAGTTCATGTTCATAAGTGGAGAGCTGGAACTTTCAACATTTACTGGCGGGACATGTCCACAACAGTTGATATCATCACTTATCGGCGGGTGTCCGGCCGGATAATAAATTGCAGCAGGGCCATGTCCTTGTGTGGAAAGGATCTTTTTCTGGAGCAGCCGACGGAATGCGGCAGAAATATCGGCGCCATGTTCTGTAGTCAGATTCATGATCCTGGCATGATTGACACACCCTTCAGCAAAAGCGGTAACTGCGATCAGCCTTTCCAGTCTTGTAAGACTGCGATATTGATTTATGCCTATGGTCTTCTGAACCTGCGCAACAGTTTCTTCCGGCAGCAGACTGGTCATCCGCAAAGCCAGTACAGTTTGATTGGATTCAAATTTTTCTTCATATTCCGGCTGTTTCCAATCCTGTGAATTCCAACCATAATATATCTTGGGGATCCCAGAACCGGCCTGTTCGGCCAGACCGACAAGCTGGAACATCTTCTGGAGGTTCCGGTTTCGGCAATCGCTGCAGCCGCCGCGCAGCATTTCTGCTTTCGGAAGGCGGAATGTTCCTGGATTCCGAAAGCCAAAAAGATCCGGTCGTTTTATCACCAGAATAGAACATTTGCCTCGATAATCTGCATGGATCAACGTATTGACAAATGCCTCGCGGATAGCTTTATGGACCGGGGTGTCCTCAACACTTTCGGTAGCATTTTTCAATCGAAAAGGGACTTTCAAATCGGAAAAGAGCCGAGGAATGACCATTTGATAAAACGAGAACAGATTTCCCGGCCAACTGAAATCCGTAGTGATCCGGTCCAGCCAGCGAAGATCGGATATTTCCCGCAGTCGTTCCTGATAATCCAGCACATAATTCGGGACATTGTCCAATATATCACGTAGTTTTCCAAACATCAGCAAGCCAGCCAGAGTCAACCCCGATTCACCTGTTTTCCTGTCCTCACGATATCCCCCGATCTGACGCAAAAAATCAAGCGGGGGAATTATGTTGAACGGATGATCCGGTTTCCGGTTGCTGAAACGCTGCCGATACGCATTGAACGTCGGCTGGTCTATATCATCAATACTGTAACCGGAAATAATTACATCATCCATCGTCTCGGAAATCTGTTCGGAAAGCATCTGTTTCACCAGGTCATCCGGACATTGGTAATCTCCTTCATTGAATCTCTTGTAAGTGCCGCCAAACATCTGATTATTAATAAAAACCGGCTTATCTTTCCGCGAAGCCTGGGGAACCGATATGACAATGAACTTTTCCCCACTGTCGGAAATATGGATCTGAATATCTTTCTCCTGCAGCAGATTCTTGCTCACTTTACTGCGGTCATTCAGTGTATTCCACAAATTACGCACCATCCTTTCGGCATTTTCAAGATGACAGATCTTGCATCCCGATCCGGGAATTTCCTCCGCACCAAGTAAAATTATGCCGCCGGAGGTATTGGACATTGCGGAATAAGTCTCCCAGATGCTGTCAGGAACAGTGCCTTTGCCGTCGCGTCCAGCGGCTTTTTTCATTTCCACTTCGCAGGTCTCAACCAGAGAAGAAAAATCAAACATATCTTTTTTTGTTTCATTCATGGTTTCACCTGAGCATTATTAAGATATTGATATGTCTGTCTGCAAAATAAGCTCATTTCCCGGCTCCTTTCCTCCACACGCCCACGGCAATGGGATTTTCCGCCCGGATCATCGAATTGCCCGGCAGGATCTCCTCCGCACGGCTGATCTGGATCGTCAGGAATTCCTGCCGGTGTTCGCGCAGGCCGCGGCTCATCATCGCTACCGTGTCCAGCATCACCGCGGTCATCACCAGCAGTCCGCCCGGTGCAAGCCGGTCGAACGCCGCTTCGAAGAGTTCTTTCCCGCCGCCCCCGATGAAGATCCGGTCCGGCCGCGGCAGTTCCGGAAGCAGATCTTCGGCCTTTCCTCCGCGGACCTGGATATTGGTCAATCCCTCTTTCGCGATATTCTCCGTGATGTGCTGGACCCGTTCCGGATCTTTTTCGACGGAAAAAACCTGCAGGTCCGGACACAGGGAAGCGGCTTCGATCCCGACCGAACCGCTGCCCGCGCCGAGGTCCCACAGCACGCCCGGCGCCAGACGCAGTTTGGAAAGCACGATGGTGCGGACCTCCGGATGTGTGATCATATTTTTGTGATGGACATACGTTTCATCAGGCAGTCCCAGCGGCAAACCGGGCTTTCCGGTTTCATCCGGCAGCACGGCCAGCACGGAAAGCGAGGCGTCCGCAGCGGGATTTTCCGCGATTTCCGCCAAAGTGCCGCGCAGCACGACTTCGTCAGGTAATCCCAAGTTGCATCCGGCTGCCGCCCGCCGTTCCGCCGCCACGGGGAAGGCCGCGACCAATTCGGCGGCGATCTTCCGCGCCGGCCGCTGCGCATCGCCGTAAACCGCGCTCAATGAAGCATTCAATATCGCCCGGAACGGAATGGGAGTCTTTTTTGAGTGGAGCGAAAAGAGTCGCACCTTTTCCCACGGCTGCCCCAGCCGGGCAAACAAATGCTGGAACGCGGTCGGCGCAGGGTAGAATACCAGTTCATCCGCCGGAGCGAACCGCCGCAAAGTTGCGCCGATCCCATGATACAGCGGATCGCCGGTCGCAAGAACGGCTGTATCCAGATCGCGTTTCAGCAGTTCGGGCAGTTTTTCCAGTATTTTCCCGTCGACCGGAACTTTCTCGGCGGCGGCGGGGATCTGTTCCAATGCCAGCAGACGCGGAGCGCCGATCACCAGCTGGGCCTGTTTCAGGATCTTTTCCGTCTCGCCGGAAAAATGGTCGTCATATCCGATCACGTGGATTTTTCTGCCGTTCATGAGTCCTGTTCCTATATTATTATTTCAGGATAATATACTCCGGGAACGGCATTTTGAAAGTGAGCAATGCAAGATTTCCAACTTTTCGTCCGATCACGGCAGCGCCGAGACCATGTCTCCGGCGATCTCGCGTCATGACCAATCCTCCGCGGTGTCCGACCCGTCCGACAGGTCCGACCCGTCTGACAAAGCGCGTGTCCCGCGAATCCCGTGGCAAAAGCTTGTCTTCCGTGGTGGGCCGTTCTTTCACTTCATTTGCAACTCGCTAAAAAAAAACAACTTGCAAACACTTGACATACCAATTTTATTGATTATATTATTTCGTAAAATGAAATTGCGGGAGGTGCCACGATGAAAGATTTTCTTAAGAAAGTGTTCTTTTTCGACCGTCCGGCGCAAGGCGCATTTGCCGGAACAACGCTGCTGCTGGTTTCGCTGTGGCTCGGACCCGCCTTGTTCCTGCTTTGCGGCGGACTGGCGAATTGTAATGCGCCGATTTCCCGGTTCTGGCAGCTGCTCTTTTTACTGCCGGTCCCTCTCTGTGCGCTTTATGCGCTGACCTCGTGGTTCCATTTTTACCTCCGGGAATTTGCCGGGAAGAAGAAAACGGTGCTGGTGCTGATCCTTCTGGCACTGGCCGTTGTCATGTATCTGCTCTGCAGCGACATCCAATCGCCGGCCGGCCCGGTATCGCTGATCCTCTTTTTCATTCTGGTCCCGCTGGCGCTGATCCCGCGGGTTTGGAAAATCATTCTCCTGCGCTGTGCCTGCCTGCTCGGCGCCTTCTGGCTCGTATGGACGATCGACTCCGGTAGCTGTTTCGAACTGCAACTCTACGGGAGCACGGCTCTGCTGCTGGCGGGGTATGTTTTTTCAGGGCTCATGTATGCGCAAGCTGCTCAGATACCGTTCCGGCAAATATTTGGGCGCGGGGTCAAAATCCTGTGGGGCTGCGTCGCGGCGGGCTACCTGATTTCGATGGGCATGGTGTTCGTCACCCGTGCCCGGACTGAACGTGCCGTAAAGGATCTGGAAAAACATTTTGCAAAACCGTTTTCCGCCCAAGGCCTGAAAACCTTTTACACGAACGGACGGAAGGTCGATGCCGCCTTCTGGAATAAAATCGAAAAAACGATGGATTCGATCGAAAAAGAGTGGCAGAAAATTGGATCGAGGGGTCTGATCGCCAGTTCGCCGGAAGGGGTTTATCCGCAGGAAACGCTGAAAGAATTTGAGGCTCTGATGGAACGTTCCGGCGCTCTGCGCGAACTGGAAAAGATGTTCGACCGGCCGCTGCCCGCCCGGGATATCGACTACAAGGACGGCGAACTTGCCGCAGTCCTGCTGCCGGAATTGAACCGGATCCGGGAATTCTGCCGCTGGGAACTGTGGCAGATCCGTTTCGCGGCCGGAAAAAACGATCTTCCGAGCGCTTTGAACGTCTTAAAACGGATGAAAAACGCCTCGGATTATCTGGTAAACAAACCGTCCAGCCTGATCGCAACACTGGTTATGATCGGATGTGAAAGATACCGGATGCAGGGGATGGAAGTCCTGCTTTCCAGCGGCATCGTCACGGTACCGGTCTTGAAACAATGGCAAAGCGAACTGGACCGGGACGAACGGAAGATCCCGCAGATCAATTTCGACAGTCTTTATACAGAAGCGGTATTTGCCCATGATGTATTCCAGGCGATCGACCGGGGTAAAGACATGATTTACGGGGAACCGAGCGCTCCGGTCTATCGGATTTGCTGGTTCTTCCCGCCCATGGTTTACAGCATCTTCCGCAGTCAGTTGGATCTTATGCGGCGGCTCCAGGTCCGCGAATTCGGCGCATTGCCGAGATCGTCATGGAAACTGCAAATCTGGGATAACAGTTTTCCGGTCAAGACCCAGCAGAAATTCGATCGGCTTTCCGCCATGTATCGCGCCATGCGCGCATTGATCGGAGTCGAGCTGGAAAAACGCCGCACGGGGAAATATCCGGACGCGCTCGCCAAGCCGCCCGTCGATCCCTTCACCGGCAAGCCGATGCTCTACCGGAAAGGCCGGATCACGGTCAACGATCCGGTCTGGCTCCCCGAATGGAAACGATTCGACAACAAAGCCGTCCGCCACGTTGAAGGCGTGGAGATCGTCAGTGCCGGACCGAACCGGAAAAATGATGTCGGCGCGAGGATGATTTTCAAACAGGGAAGCGCGAACTGAAACGGAGGAAACGGAATGATACGGAGAAGCGCGGAAACCGATGATATGGTGCGAGATATCTGGTCCGCTTTCACCCTGTGTCAAGACTCGTCCTCCGTGGCGTCCGACAGGTCAGACCAGTCCGACAAAGTCCGCGGAAAACCGGGCGAATCTCTTGCAAAAAAACGGGTGCCTGCTATATTATTTTCTGGAAAAAGGCAAAAAAATGAGGATGATCCGAAATGATCCCACTTGAACTCAAAATTTTCAGTTATATCTACGAACTCGGGCGCATCCTGACGCTGATCCTGGCTGCCGCATGGTTCTTTTATGCTCTGCTGATGATGATCCGTCTGAACCGCCGGTTCTGGCTTTGGCTGCTGATCTGGCCTTGCATCATCGGTCCGATGCAGATCGGATTCACCTGGTGTGGATTCCATTACCGCATGGAACTGCGGGACCGGTATGCCCGGACGGGATCCGGCTGGACGGATGATTTTTCACGCGGTCCGGTCGATATCAGTAAAATGCCGCCGGAGGTCCGTGCCGAATACGCGAAACATGACTATCATCCCCGCGCCCGCGACCTGAAAGCGCAGACCGCCGGATGTATCGTCATGCTGCCGTTTCTGTATTTCTGCGGCGGGATCGGCTGGGGGATCACCTCCCTGATCCGGGAAAAACCGAAGCGTGACAGGGGGCAGATGCAGTGAACCCGGTTACACTCCGGCGGCATACGATGTTTTTATATTGTTTTTCTGACTATTTTTCGTATGACAATTGAAATTCAGGGATCTTGTATTATAATAAACGGGAGCACCTGCTGAAAACAGCCGGTATGAATATTCACATTTTAATAAGAAGGAAAGAAAAATGAAGAAGTTTTATCTGGTGAGCCTGCTTGTCATGGTCGTCTGTATGGGAATGTATGCCGATTCCACCGAGGATGCTCAATTCAAACAGTATGTCAAACTGACCAGGAATCACAAAAATAATCCCGAAGGAATGACTGTTTATGCTGATTATACTTACCGCATCATGTACGTAGCTATGCCGATCGCGATCAATTATTCCGACGTGACGCCGCAAGTTCTGAAGGCGATGAAAAGCGAAATGCTGAAGGGGATCGCCAAAGAAAAAGCAGACTGCAAAATCATCAAGGACCTGAAAATCAGTATCGTTTATACCTTTATCACCTCGGACAAAAGAATATTCACGGTCTCTTTCTCGCATAAAGATCTTTGAGAAACGGAACTGTTGTCCTGCATGGCTGCAATCGACGGACCTGACGGACCAATTCGCGTGAACCGGTGATCTCGTGTCAGAACCAATCTTCCGCGATTGTCCGACCAGTCCGTCTTGTCCGACCAGTCCGTCTTGTCCGACCAGTCCGGCAAAGTCCGCGGACGCCTTCTGGATCCATAAGCCTAAAAAGACTTACCCCCTTGATTTTCCAGTATGCAGGGTTAAATTTACTCTATTATGATAATGAATGATAATACAGCAGCTCCCAAAAGATTTCTGATCCGGGGTCTGATGATCGTGCCTTATCTGCTCTGCGCCGTTTATTTCATTTACGCCTCCTGCCGTTATGCCTCCGTCCGTGAAAACGGCGATTACGCTTCGCTTTTCTATCTGATCCACGGACCCATTCACGAAATCGGACATTTCGCGTTTTCCATGCGGATCTTTCCCGAAATGCTGCACGTTGCGGCAGGCACCCTGTTCCAATGGCTGACGCCCGTCGCGGCGGGGATCCAGTTCATCCGGATCAAGTCATATCCGGCGCTCGCGGTCTGCCTCGGATGGCTCGGTCTCGCCATGTTTGATACCGCTGTTTACATGCGAGACGCCCGCGTGCTCAAACTTCAGTTGACCGCCCCGTTTTCCGGCGGCGGGGAGGTCATTCACGACTGGTTCTATCTTTTCAACAAGACCGGCACGCTCGAATATGCCTGGAGAATCGCCGATTTCACCGCATTCTGCGCCTGGTGCTGCACGCTGGGAGCCGTCCTGGGGATCATTTTCATGATCGTGCGCGGACTGGTGGAACAATTCCGGAAGAAAGGCAATCGGAAAAATCCCTAAAAAAAATTTTTCCCATGGCAATAAAATCAGCTTCCCCGGCGTTTTATGGAACAAATGCAGAACCAACAACCACTCACATGAGGAGAAAAAAACATGGAAGACAAAAAAGAAAACACCGCCCCTGAATGCAGGAAAACCAGTGATCTGCGCACTTTTATGATCGCATTGCTGACCTCGATCATTGTAGTTGCCTTGTATCATTTGGGATCCGGACTTTGCAAAATTTATTGTCCGGACAGCTGCGGCGGCTATTACCCGACCCAGCGCTATATGCTGGTCCCCGTCATGGAAATGCCGATGTCCGGCATGGACATGCCCGGTGAAGGGCCTCGCCGCGGTCATCACGGCAAGTTCGGAATGAAACATCCGCGTTTCCGGGACGGCGGCATGAAACCCGGCTGGAAACGTGGTCCCGGGTTCAGAGGCAAACGTCCCGACGGCCAGTTCTGCCCCAAAGGATTCAAAGGCCCCGAAGGACCGG